>Ga0114919_10001967_pt1 | contig 16564 bp, 11 predicted proteins | sample BlataG_FD_88682 | JGI IMG/M metagenome (GOLD analysis project Ga0114919, IMG submission 88682) | Deep subsurface microbial communities from Black Sea to uncover new lineages of life (NeLLi) - Black_00105 metaG | ecosystem: Environmental > Aquatic > Marine > Oceanic > Sediment | place: Atlantic... | reverse complement strand
CAGATTGGCTTCCCTCGCTATTACTTCGCTACTCAACCCCAATAAGAACCAGCGAAGTAGCTTTTTCCACTCAGCTACAGATAGGTGTAAAGGTAATCCGCTCTCACGCCATTCATATCTGCATGCTGAGCACTTCCTTTTTTCCCGCCTAACCCTCCAGCTCTTTGTATTGCCGCACTTGGGACATTTCCTTATGCTAATCATGCCACCATTATCCCATATCCAGGTGGCTAATTTAAAACTTTACCCTTGATGATTTCTAATACTGATTTTGAAAATTCCATAACTTCTTCTTACTCTCCTCTTGTTATTGTACCTCATATAAAATGTGCATCCTGTTGTATATGTTCCCTTAACTTCTGATTATGGTATTTACGCCTAAGTAAGGTGCTGCTCTATAATGGGTAGCCCCTCTGTTATATCCTCCAATTCTGGTATAGCTTTATTATCCTTGTAGGACTATGGACAGTTCTACTCAGAGAATTCCCTGGGGATTTTCACGCGGAGCACATACCACATCCTATCCCAATTGAAAATCACTACAGCAAGCGTTGTGGGCACTATGAGTATGAAGAACAGTTTCAGATCGAATATACCTGCGATAGCGAATAAGGTCAGTATAGTGGTGATTTCAAACAAATTAAGTACTTTGGCTTTAAACTTCCATACGGACGATGCGATGAGGGCAAGGACGATCCAGGCTAACCCTAATACCATGGGCATGACTATGCGTGATAGGGATAGGTACGCCAGAATGCAAAGTACGAAGAAGGTGTCAAAAACGAGGTCATACCTCCCCAGCTTCCCTTTCCGGTCTTTGCTAAGATATCTTCTGGCGGTACGACCGTCAAGCACATCGGTCGCCGCTCCCATTAACGCCAGTACAACTACCACTGTATAGGCATCCTTCCCCAGCAAGCTCAGCGACAGAATTATCACGCCAATGATGCCCCTACTCAAAGTGAAAAAGTCTGCCAGGTTATTTTTTATTGCAGAGGTGTGATTAATGGTAGCTGACAGGGGCCGGCTTCTACGTATCATGGCTGTTATTCTACCACATCAACCTTGGTGATGCATTGCACACATTGCTCCAAGCAAGTGTTACACCTGAAACATCTCAGTGACCTGCCCTGACCTACAATGGCAACGAATACGCCTTCTCGGCTAAGATCAATGCCGCCAGCGTAGCCTTACCTTGCCCGATGGGGCTTCGCCCCGGGGCTTTCGGCTTCGGCAGCGCTGCTTGGATGGATTCACTGGACTACACTGATACGATAACTTCTGATCATGGTGTTACTCTTTTCTTTCGCCATTGTAATCGACCATTGACAATATCACCTAAGCCATCTACGCTGTCCACACCGAGCATATTTCACATATCAATATTTCCGATGAGTGATATTAGCGCGCAATTTATTAAAAAGTGCTGGAAAGGCATTTGATATGAAAAAGATTACCCTAAAACGCATAGTCGGCATCTTCTTAGTTCTGTTCGGTCTGTTTACCGCTATAACAGGCTTATGGAACTTCTTTCCTCCTTTCAATGCCGAATTCTCCCCCGGTCATGCCGTTGGCGCGTGCATCTTTGGCATCCTGTGTGTTGTTCACATATGGTTGAATTGGAAGCCCCTCATCCGATACTTTCGTGGACTGGGATGGTGGTGGTTTCTAGTTGCTTTAGGCTTTATTGCCCTTATTCCATTATTGATAGTGCCGCTCCTGCGCATGTGAGTGTTGAGCAGGACCGTTCGGCTCACTGGTGAGTGCGTGGGCAGATCACTCTGTACTCAGCTCCTGGATGACGCGATGTCTAGCTGAAGATACGAGAGGAGGGTTGCTAAAAAATGCAAACTTAAATGCAGGGCCAGATAAACAAAAAGGAGGTGAGTATTATGGATTTACAATTTCAAGGCGTCTCTGTTAAGCACGGCCTGAATCTATCACAGGAATCAATATTCTTATTATAATCTCGCTTTGTATCGATTAATCATTGATTTTTTTGTCAACTACTCCCACCCTACATCTTGCAAATCTACATTCTTATACCAATAGATAATTGTCTCTTAGATTTACTAATGTTAACCGAACATAATCGTCTTCAGCGCCCTCTTGACCTCTACCTTCTCTCCTATATAACAGATGCCACTTGCCCGCGCTCACACAGCCAGCACCCTCTGATGAAGCTATACAAGGGCCTTTTGAAGCTATTTTGCCACAGGAACCTGCCTATGCGTGGGGTTTGATATGGGAAATCCGGAATTAAGTACTTCTATTAATAGTAACTAAATAACTAAGAATTTCGGTTTATTGATTCTTCATTTATGAGCGTAGTAGAAACTCCAAGGCTTTTTGGAAGTTCAACTTGAATATGTGAAGGTTTGGGGTCAATCGTAACCTTAAGGCAACCATCTTCCAAGCGAGCATCGATTTGAACACGTCTTTCTCTATCAAGAATCTCGTAGGAGGCTTTGCCGGCAGTATCTGGATAGATTTTTAGATACAGCCAATCATCCGTCAACTCATCAGTGCACTGCACTTCGGGACCGAGGGTGCATATTGAACCTGCTCTAACGAAAACCGGAACGAATTCAAGACTATAAGTTCGGGTTAGCCACCGAGGTCCAGTCAACTTTTCGCCAGTCCAGAAATCATACCATGTGCCGTCTGGAATATAGATATTTCTGGTATTGTTTCTGGTTAAAATAGGAGCGATTAAAAGATTCCGCCCACACATGAATTGGTCCTCAATATTTACCACGTTCGGATCAGTTTGAAATTCGATTACCAGAGGACACAACATCGGAAGCCCTTTTTGCGATGCTATTTGCGCTTCGGTGTAGAGATAGGGCAGTAATTGATATCGAAAGTTGAGATATTTGCGCACAATTTCCTGGGTTTCCGGTTCATAATTCCAGGGTTCTCTGTAACGGGGCGGGCAACCGTGATAACGGATGTGTGATTGAAATATGGATAATTGAGTCCAGCGAATATAGAGGTCATCAGTAGGAGTTCCCACGAATCCGCCAGTATCCTGGCTCCAGAATGTGAAGCCACAAAGCCCCAGGCTTAATCCTCCCCGCAACGAGCAAAGAAGATTCTCAAAATTCGATGAATTATCCCCCGACCAATGGACAGGATATCTTTGGGATCCAGCATAAGCGCTTCTGGCCCAAATTATGCCCTCTCCAAAGGTCTGCTCAGTAATTTCAAATACTGCCTTATTGTATAATAATGGAAATAGATTATGCATTTGACGTCCTGTATATTCTTTGAACTTCATTGGAGGTTCAATACCCTCCCCAAAGTCTACTTTAATGACTGACGCACCTAAATCGAACAGGTTCTTTAGCTTTCCTTGATACCAGGTTACAGCTTCAGGATTTGAGAAATCAATAGGATGTGCAGGATATTTCCCGGCGAGCGCAAACGGCCCTTTGTTCTTGGCTATTAATTTCTGTCTCTTCGCCTCTTTATAAACCTTAGTCTCGTCGAGAACATAGGGCATCTGCCACAGAGAGACCCGGAAACCTAATTCTCGCAATTCTTGGAACATTTTCTCAGGAGCTGGAAAGTTACTCTTACCAAATTGCCAGTCACAACGCCAATCCTCCTCAAACCAACCCGTATCGATATGGATTACGTCACATGGGAATTGCATATCCCGTAATTTCTTTGCGACATCCAATACCTCCCTTTGAGAAGAGTAACTGCATCTTGACATCCACACGCCGAAGGAAAACTTGGAGGGCACCGCAGCTTTCCCGGTCAATTCTGTATAATTGTTTAATATATCCTTGAATGATCCATAGAAGAAAAAATAATCGACGAGATTCCCCTCTATTGCAATCTGATTCTTACAGTACTCCCTGGAGCCCACCCAAAAAGTGATGGGTCTGCTCTCATTGATAAAAACCCCATATCCGCGGGTGCTCATGAAGAACGGGATGCTCTTGTAGATGCGACCAGCAGTGTTACCAACGCCTTCAAAGTGCCATAACCCAATTGTTTGCCCAATTTTGTTTAATGGCCCGAATTGCTCACCCAGACCATAGATGGCTTCCCCAGGATAGATTACAAATGACTCGACTCCAAATGGGTGTCTATATTTCTTATCCTTAATAAAACCGAGTGGAAATGCGTCCATGGTGTTAGGAAACTCATTTCTTGTTTTACCCCCAGATTCCGTTATTAAATTTCCCTGAGCATCAAAGATTTCAATGCGAAAATTCTCCCTATAAATGTCTAGTTTGAGCTTTGGGGTTGAAACAATATACTTCTCAGGAGTCTCCTCAAACCGGACCTGTAACTGAGGATCGTGAATATCTTTGGCAATCATGGGTGTGCTGTTTTCCGGAACGGTATCTCCTTCGACCAATCGAAGCCGATAGACATCCTCCCTGAGAAAATCCAACTGTAGGGTGCATTCAGTAAATTTTGTTTTTTCCGTTATATGATACCTATGCTCATAGAAGACTTCTAAATCTCGAATTCGAAAGACATTGTACGCCTTCGCCAGGAATATAAATGAATTATTTTTTCGTTCTCCTAGTTCTACTGATAGAACACACTTAGCTTTTTTCCGCAAGAGTTTCGATACCGCAGTGAACACTGTAGTAATGGGAGTTCCATGAATATCTAATGGATGATCGGTATAGCCAAAAAATACATTTGGTTCTAGATCACCCAGTTTATTTTTAAGAAGGGGATATCTCAGCCGATTCTTCAAATATATCCAAATTGCTCTCTTTCGATTCACAAATGTTACTGGTTTCTGTCGATTAACAGATGTCACTGCACATCCTCCTTGGGCCTTAGCTGAGTATGAATTCCTCACTTGATCAGTTATTCTAACCATATGTTGGCTATAGTATGCGGCATTGTAGCACCAAAGGCTAGGGTGAGCAATAACGGCTTAGGAAATGCAATATAAAGGTTATCCATATTTGAAGCGTTGGGGAAAGGGAAGTAGAGCATAGATGATTAAATATATCGTTTGAGCCGTCGAGATTTAATGCGTTTTAAGAGATTTAAAAATGAGAACGAGCCTTATTCTTATCAATTAACAACTAAGCTCATCTCGGAGTAACTATAAGTCTATGTGTATCCTGCTAACGTTATACGGCACTATCTTAATGTTACTCAGCAAGCCCGAAGGCACAGGCGTACCGAGCAGGTTCTCGGCAGTATTATTTACCCGAAGCTCTAAGGCGTTGTCGCCAAGAGCGGCTGCTTCACTGATATCCACAGTGAATGGTGACGCGATGCGCTCGCCGACCATTCTGCCGTTAAGCCAGACCTCCACGGTCTCACGCACATCGCCGATTTCAAGCATAAGCTTTTTATCCAGATACTCCGCAGGCAGATTTATAGTCTGCCTATACGCGATCTCGCCCACGTAGTTCGGGAACCCAACGGCCCGCCAATCGCCCGCTGGTACGTTCGAATCAAATTTACGGATACTACCTTTGCTAACCATAAAACTGCCCCTCAGGACCACAGGCTCAAGGCCGTGACAGCAGGGAAACTTGTCCAGGAACGGCGGCACGCGGGACTCAAACCGAATCCTGTTCTTGCCCATCTTTAAGTAGTCTTTGACCGGAATAACGCGGTTGCACCGGTCCCAGACGCACTCGCTAGATGTTGGCTCGGTCACGCGTTTACCATTCAGGGTGATTTCCACTGGCTGGTCCAAGTCCTCGTACACCAGTGTGATGTCGTCTGAAAAATAGGCCACGTCGAAGCTCGCCTCCGCGGTGTAGCGCGCTCCTGGCGTGAAGGCCGGCGGTAGCAGTCCCGCCTCGTTCGCAGCCGCCACGACGACGTCGATCATCTCGTAGGGGCCCATCTCTTCCAAGTTAAAGCCCATCTTTGCCGGGGCTTCCATCATCTGATCACCCATCTCACTGGTAGGCATGAAGCGGCTGGTCATCAGTTTTTTCCTGCCTCCACGCAATACGTCACGTAGCTTCACCGCTCGCCCGGCCAGCTTGAGCATCAACCGGGAGCGTTTCGATAGATAGTCCGCATAGTCCACATCGGAAGTAGCTGTCGTGCTCCATTCAGCGTCTAACAGCTCCACGTACCAAGGATCGATGACGTATGTATTGGGAGTAGAGAGCGATACATCCCAGGATCCTCCTAGCACAATCGTAGCCAGCACCTCACCAGGTTTCAGTGTGATGCGTCGGCCATTCACCTGCACGTATGGACTCGTCTCCCTGGTGTAGCCCTCAACCGACAGTGACCCATCTGCGAACTGGGCACGTGTGAGCATCAGGTTGCTTTCCTCCACATGAGGCTCCGGCTCAACTGACTTAGATATGCTGATCCATATGCCCTCACCGCCCTCAAACGTCCAGGGCACTGTTACCTTGCCCTCTTCAACGCGGTATATCGGCGCATGGCCCCGGAACTCGTTTAGGAGGTCGGTTATCACCACGGTCCCGGTGGCATTCAGGGTAACCTTGGCCTCCATGCGCTTTTCGTAGAGGTTTGCCACGAAGTAGTGTTCTGTATCACCGTCCCTTCTGTGGAGAGCAATGAAGGCCCTCGTTTCAGGGGCGACAATGGATATGTCTCTGGGGAGAAGTGCGTCCAGCGCGCTCCGCAGCAGGCTCTCCGCTTTCTCCATTGTCAGGAGACCCTCCGCAGGAATAAAAATTGCCTGACCGCCGCTTTCGTTGCTCGCCTCGTTCACCTTATGGCTTAGGTTGGGGCTCGACGTTAGAGAGGCATCCCCGAAAACGGAGGCTTGGATTTCGGCCAGTTCTTGATCGTCAGATCCCCTCTCGGTGGCAGTTGGCAGTTTGCCTATTGCTATAATGCAGCCCCCATTTTCATAGAAGCGGCGTACCAATCGTGCCAAGGAGATGGGCACCATGGTTGTCGGCGGGAGCATCAAGACGCGGAACGTTTCATTGTTGATGCGTAGCCTGTTGCCCTCGATTTTCACCGCGTCCTCGACCACCAGCTCTTCAAACAGGAAGTCATAGTCGCGCTGGATCCGTAGCAGGGCATTGGCAATAGCGTAGAACGAGTCTTTTAGCGACCTGTACCTTTCTGACATGTGGCGAGGGGCGTGCTCGACCCACAGCGTGCGTAGCGGATAAAGAAGGAGGACATCCGCTACGTGCACACCCCTGCTCGACATGCAGGTCTGCTGCGCGATGTAGTTCGAGAACAGACCATAGTATTTCCACCACGGCTCCTGCACAAAGTGAGAGGCGGGAAAGTCGCGCTTGCACAGTCCTTTGATGGAGATAAAGCTGGCATGGGGGTTGATAAAGTTGATTCCGCACGCCGTGGCCCAGTTCGTCACGTTGATCAGCTTGGCGAGGCTGGTCTGCCAGCCGCACCCGCCGAAAATCTCGCAGAGCGCACGTTGGGCACCCGTGGCATGCGCGGTGCTGCCGAGAGCCTTTGCTCCCACGCTGGAGCCCCACTGGTCGTTCAGGTACATCGACTCGTAGCCAGTTCTATCGGAGAGGTAGTCCGTGCCGGGCATATGCATGTGGCGCAAGAGCGGGAAAAAGCCACCCTGAGTGGCCGGCAGAGAGGAGAGGTCTTCCTCATTGAACAGGTGGCCGGTAAAGATCAAACCATGCTGGTCGCACCAGTCGTGAATCTGCTTAAAGAAAGCCGTTTCGTACAGCCTGACGGCAACCTCGTGGTAGTCGTGACGGGTGACGACGTACTCGCCCACCTTGAGCACGAGCTGGTACAGGCGAGGGCGCAGATCATAGCCCTTTTCCTGCTGGAAAAGATCCAAGAAGTTATGCGTCCACGGTAACCCTACATAGTTGGCAGGCTCATCAGTAAAGATGCCCGGGATCGTCGTCCCGAAGTCATCCTTGAATCGCCTGGCATACTCCTCATGAGTCAATTCAATAAATTTGGCCACCGCCTCGGGGCTGAGCAGGTCAAGGTAGCCGGCGTCGCCTTGGGTAAAGGGTGCGCCCGTCGTGTTAAAGAAAACATGGGAATTAAGCTTCTGGGTAAACACGAGGACCTCCCAAGAGCCGGTAATGGGCGACCAGGAAAGCACATTGTCCTTCACCCTATCTTCTAGCAACACTATCTCACCCGTCTCGCTGTGGACTGCCACTGCGGAGAGCAGCTTGCCCTCGACGGGGATTTCTACCGCCTTGCCGGGCTTTGCGGTGCGCATAGCATGATCCAGATAGGTCTGCCGGTGCTCGGGATGGTCGCGCAGGAGCCGGCCTCCTGCAGCGCCACTAGGCCAGTTGTACTCGTCATAGAGCCAGACCTGCATGCCTAGCTCGCGGGCCTTTTCAACCATGTTTCCGACTCGCTCCCAGTACTCCTCCGAGAGATACTCAACACCCATACCAGTGCGCGGATGCATGAACATCCCGTTGATGCCCTTGCTCCGTAGTTCCAGCATAACCGACTCAATCTCCTGTGGATCCAGGTCGGTATTCAGAAACCAGAAGGGCACTGGATGATATGCCTTTAGTTCCTCATCGATTGGACCTATTTTTTTGCTGACTATGTGCTTATCCCTCCCGTTTAGCCTCCGGTATAGACCAATGCTAATAATTAATGTATAGAGGTCAAAGTCACCCTAGCCATTGGCTAAGAAGACAAGCCACTACTAATGTTGCCATAATATCATGGCAGCTATCTCGCCGTCATTATATTTTTGTAAATTAAGTCGAGTGAATTTATGTCGCAAGTACTGTTTTTCGATTATTCCAAAGTTATAAATCCCTTAAATGGAGTCCGTGCTCTTCTCAGTAGATTACGATTCGAAAAGATGATACCCGAAGGTGGATCCGTCGAAATTAAACTATATATAGGATAGCTGGGCACGATACAGGTCCCCGAGAACACCCATCGTTTGACCGAAGGCTGCTTTCTGTCTGATTTATTCATTCTTGCAAACTGCCTGGTGCTTGAAACCTGTAGTACTTCACAACTTGGCACTGATATATTGGCTTTAGTATGCGGCATTTGAGCACCAAAGGCTAGGGTGAGCAATAGCCCGCAACGGGGTTCTCTAGCAGAAGCCCCGACTTAAGGCGGTACTTATTATATTTTAGGGTGTTTAAATCGCGATTAGTCGGTCGTAAATATAAAAATATGACTCCATTACTTTTGATCAAGGTGTCGTATCAAGGACTCGGATTTCCAAGGGAGCCGTCATTTTGTAATGAAAGTCAAATCTCATTACTTAGCATATCCCGAGTCTAGTATTTTACTTGTACCGATTTATGGGAGGTAGGCCACTAAAAGGCTTTCCGTAACATGAGAGACCAGCCTAGCATTCGGACATGAGCTAAAATTATATCAAATAGGGGCTTCTGTATCCTATTAAATTCTGGATTGGTGTTATGGTACAGTGGCTAGAAACTGCTTTTTATCTCTTTTACAGATATGCTGAATGACATATCGCCCAGTCATGGCACCGCTGGGCAAACCGCCACCTGGCTGAACCCATTGCCCTGCCATATAGAACGAATCGAGTCCGGGTAAGGCCTTGCTCATGTTTAGTGTTACAGTTTCAGGTGTCATTAGCCAGCCTTCGAAGCTGCCCTGCCAGTTGCCGGTGTAGCGCTGGAAAGTAACCGGCGTCGCTACGTCTCTCATTTCGACTTGAGCCGATAGGCCCGGGAAACGCTTGTCCAGCAGGCTAATTATGTCATCCGCTATGTGCTCCTTCTCCTCCTTGTATCGCCTTATATCCTCTCGAAGTGATTTCCAGTAATCGTAGTTAGATTCAATCATAACGGTGAGTAAGGTCTTTCCAGCAGGAGCGAGGGCAGGATCGAAGTTGTGGATACGCACACTCAGCCATTCCCTCTCTTCGCCGGCGACGGTCACTGGCTTGTCAAGCTTAAAGACCAACCCCGATATTAGCTGTGGCACATCATCAAATGAGCGGTTGACGCCCAATCCAATATAGATCAACGGTGGGAAGATAGGGAATTTATCATAATATTCATTGATTTTACCGTCTATGTATTTACCCTCTAGCATGTCATAGATAGTAGCGTGCCCATCTGCCGCTGATATTATATAATCAGCACGGTGTTCGCTTCCGTCAGCTAAGCTAACTCCGACGGAGCGATTGTTCTCTACCATTATTTTGTCTACTCGCGACTTATAGTTGATCTCACCGCCAAGGTCGAGATATCTTTTTTCTACAGCGCGTGATATCTTCATCGAACCACCCACAACATAACCAGCTCTCTTCTGGTGAAGAAGCGATATGGTCATCAGCATGAATATAGAAGAGAATTCAGGGAACCATATTAACTGCCAGGCATCGCGCAGTAGAGGATTATTGAAGCGCATGCCGAAGTCCTTCATAGTAATACGGCTCCATTTCTTGAAATCGCGGAAGAAGGGGAGCATCTTGAGCATCAGCTTCATACCGTTAATGGGGCCATAGAGCTCAGGTGGTTTATCAACAGGCATGTCTAAGCGAATAAAGCGGCGCATAGCTTTAGTGCATTCGTCTATAAACTTTGCATCTTGAGGTGCAAGCTCTTTCATATGTTGCTCTAAACGATCGATATTGCAGTACAGGTTAAAAACTTTACCCTCAGCATCTTCGATACGGTAGAACTGGTCCATGTCTATCACCTGCTGGCCCTGTAGAGCTCCCAGTTCTTCCCAGAGACGGTATAGCCCAGTACCGGGCGCTGACCCGACTAGCCAATGCAGGCAGCCATCTATAGTGTAGCCCTTGCGCTCCCAGGCAGTACACAATCCGCCTGGTTTATCACGCATCTCGAATATGCGCGAGCGGTAGCCATTCATCTGTCCATAGCACCCAGCAGACATACCTGCGATTCCAGCCCCAATGATGATTATTGACTTCCCCATCTCTTCATCCTTTTGGGAAATAGCATCTGAATTAGTAGGGACGGCCCTTTTCACATAATAGCAATATACAATATATGCGAACTCATAGTCTACTAGTTATCTATGGTGTCGAATTCGCTATTGCCACCCATATGCAGGCATGAAACACCGACTCCGTAACTTCTGATCAGGATGTCACTTCAGGTCATGCCTAGAACCTATGTAGCTCTCCTACGTATCCATAAATTTAAATCTGTGAGTTGTGCGATAACTTAGGCCAGGACAATTAGCTTCGACCAATTGCTGCTAGTCCGTACTTTATTAGGGGGAACTACCTATACTACGCGGCTTTCTTTATATAATAGAGACCGCTGAAAAAGATGTATACGATGTAATCGGGGCTGGAGCCCTGTGGGGTGTCCCCACAGCTATAAAAAATCCCCCAAGATTGGGGGATTAGGGGGTTAAAAAAGGCTTTTTGCAGTACAGTCATTCATATGATCTAGCTTTTTTACCAGGTTTACACAGACTTTATACGAATTTACTAAATTTACAAATGCAAGATTTTCCGGGATATCATAGCGTGTATGATAATAGAAATGTTTCGGCGAAGTAGGCCAGCTTGAAAGCGCTGTAGCGGTAATTCTTTTCCGGATGAAACTCATTGAATCCGTATAAAACGGAACCGATTTCGGTATTATGGGAACTTCGATTTCTCTTGCTGATTGGAGCACTAGCTCTACCATTTCAGGTGTCATTTTTATTATATTAGAAATTTCAGCACTATGAACATGGAGATCGGAATCAAATCCTAACGTATCAAAGTTAATAACCTTTGCGTTTTGAATATCCTCCCAGTGTTTCTCTATGAATGCCTTGCTGCCCATAGAGCAGGTCTCCTCACAGCCAAAGGCTGCGATCCATATCTCCACAGATTCAGGCCTGCTCTCAGGTGAGCTGAATGTCTTCGCGAGTTCGTAACATACCGCCATTCCTGATAGATTGTCATTTGCCCCCATAACAGGGCGATTGGAGATCAAGAAAAATATCTGTAAGAGCGCAAATGGAAGCCCGATAAGGCCGAATATCCAGATGGCTGCTTGGCTGATACCGGACAAAACCTCCGCATTATGAACTACAATTAAAATATTTTCTACAACCAAAAAAAGTGAAAATACTGTCGTCACCAACACATTGATACTTAGAAATATCGTGAATCTGTTTCCAAACATGCGAAACAGTGGATACTCCCAATTGGAATCAATATGGCTCCCGAAAATAACCAGTTGTTTTGCATTATCGCTGAGGGGCTTTATTTTTGCTATCACGTTCTGGGATGATTTCTGAGGAAACATGAAGTCGATCACGGGTCTTGCCAGGATCATTTTCCCAAACAGGATGTAAAGGGAGATTATCATACAGAGGAGGCTCACCATCGGTGAAACCATATGTAGCCCCAGCGCAGCGATAAAAAAAATCATCGGTAGACGGAATCCAGCCTTATAGGCGCCAAGACGTATTAAAAATGGCTCGATATCAATTTCATCACAATAGTTATTTATCTTTTCTTTGTAATACTCCGCCCCCTTCTTTTCCGCCTCACTGCACGGTGGCCTTGGGCCGATCTTATCACATACTTCGACAATGAATTCTTCCATCTCCGCCGACAGATTTAAGCATTCATCAGCCATTTAGCTATTTCCATATTAAGGTAGTCCTGATCAACCCCCTGTTCCCCAATCTTGGGGGAATGATGAGATACAAGGGGCACCCCTGAATCCCCGGTATGATTGCACCCTACTCTGCTTTGCCAGGGTTTCCTTAAATAATTCCAAGCTCCTGGAGCTTCACACCGATGTTTATATCGCCCTTGAACTTGAGCTTGCCGGTCATAAATGCCTTCTGCCCGGATAGCTCACCGTTTATCAGCTTAAGGTAATTGGTATCTTTCATTTCTAGTGTGATTGTGGGCTTATCGACTGTTCCTTCCTCGATCGTGGCTTTTTGGTCTTTGATCTTAAGTACCCAATTACCACCGTTGTCTCCGGAGATATTGAACTGAAGCGTCAAATCAAAATCCTTTAATGCTTCAGGGTCCGAGAGTTTTTCGGGGAGTACTGTTTCCATAAATTCCTTTGGTGAGTTTACTGCCATGATATACCCTCCTTCTGTTTTATGGTTTTTATCCTATATACTCTCCATTTCCGTATCAAACTGAGAACGCTAAGTCTTGGTAAAATCGAACAAAACTTATATCACATGTGATTCGCGCTTGTTTATCGTTGTACCAAATGCCTTCTGAGATTATTCTATAGCAAATTTATATGTTACCAAAGAGGATGTATCGATCCTCCTTTCTGCAAGAAATTCTAGAAAGAATTCAAAAGCATGTGCTTTTTACTTCTCTCTTTATTTTGATCCATTTCGGCCCCTCGGCCTTACTCAAACAGGCTCCTGAAGCTGTATTATTCTTTTCCGTTTAGGCAAAACCGATCCGAGTTCCAGATAGTATTTCACGGCTTTGTATATAGCGATCCGAATATCATTTTGGGGAAGGCCCAATTCGTTTACCGCTTTGGAACAGTCCACAAACTCGTTGTAGTGTGTATGAAGTGCCTGCTCGACAGCGGCTACCGGCGGTATCTTGGTAATATTGGCAATAACCTCGCTGATCTCAGCCATCACTCGAACTACGGGTTTGGGGACCTTTATGCTGGGCGCTTTCAGCCCGGTCAGGTCTGCAATTTTTTCAAAGAAGTCCTTTAAGAAGGTATTGTAGTTGCCCAGAATATAACGCTCTCCATTTTTGCCCTTTTTATCTGACTGAATATATCCTTGGGCCAAATCTTCCACATCGATAAGGTTCATACCCACATCAACATATGCCACCATCTTGCCATTTAAGAAATCGAGTATAGTCCGTCCTGTGGGGGTCGGGACATTGTCCCTGACACCGATCGGAGATGCCGGATTGACGATGGTGATAGGCATTTTGTCCGCATATTCAAAAGCGATCTTTTCACTTCGAAACTTGCTCTCCCTGTATGGCTGGCGCCTGCAGTCCTCTTCTTTGGGGAAATCCTCTTCAGTAGAGAGCCGGTCCGGATAGAAACCCACCGAAGAGATCGAACTTGTGTATATGACTTTTTCAAGGTCATGTTTCAATGCACACTCAAGTATGTTCCTGGTACCTTCGATATTGGTCCGGCGGATAAAATCTCCCCCTTTAGGGTGCCAGTGCCGATATATAGCTGCGATCTGATAAAGTTTTTGGCACCCTTTGAGGGCATGCTCAAGAGAATCCCGATCGAGCAGGTCTCCATCCACAAACTCTATATCAAGTCCATTGAGGTTTCTTAAGTCTGAGTCAGGTCGTTTCAAGGCTCTGACTTCATAGCCTTCGGCCAGCGCCTCACGGATAACACTCGAACCGATAAGACCAGTTCCTCCTGTAATCAGCACCTTCATTTTTTAGCTCCCTTTTACTTTATCCTGTCCATCATCTCTTCCGGAACCAGAAGCCTCCTTATCACCATTGTGATGTGTTCTTTACGTCTTTCCAACATCTGCTTACTGTATGGCTTCTCTTCAAAAAAGAGGGAAGCGATATTCCTGTTCATAGTGAAATAGCCAAACAGTACCTCATGGATCGAGTAAAGGACATGTTCTGAATCAACTCTGCGCATCTCACCCTTTAGCACACTATCCTCTATGTATTTGCGAACTTGATGGATCAGAGGCGTAAGCGCCTGTTCAAGAAAGCTACCCCTTGCCATATCGGGACTTGAGAATTCCCGGCGCAGAATCAGGGCAAACGACCTGTGTTTATTCAAAAAGTCAATAAGCACGCTCACGAACTCGGTTAGCTCGTCCTCCGGGTCCGTGTCGTGGTCAAAGCCCCTGGATGTAAGCGCAATGAAAGAGTTGATCGCATCCTTCAGGACAGTATCATACAGTTCTTCCTTGGTTTTAAAGTAATGATAAATAGTCGCTTTATCCAGCCCCGCGGTTTTTGCGATTATCTTCATTCGCGCTCCAGAAAACCCATTGCCAGCGAACTCTTTTTCCGCTGCAATAAGTATTTTCCGGCGCTTATTTGTCGACCTGATTATCGACTTTTCCCCAGCTTTTTTAATCATTTTTTAGACAGGCGACTTCATCAATTGGAACATTGGACTCACCAAGTGTATCTGCCACCGGCTTACATGTAATAACGCCTTTTTCCCCATCCTTTGGTACGAATATATTTATGCCCAGCTTGAGGGCTGAGTCCTTAGCGGCTGCCTTTTCCAATCCCTCATTTGCGATTTTAATCACAAAAGGGAAAGTGGCATTGGTCAGGGCCTGGGTGGAAGTCCTCTGTACTGCTCCCGGTATATTTGATACACAGTAGTGTGTCACCCCTGAAACGGTATATACAGGGTCATCGTGTGTGGTCGGTCTTGTTGTTTCAATGCACCCTCCCTGGTCAACCGAACAATCCACAATAACCGAGCCTTCCTGCATTTTGCTAACAAGTTCCCCGGAAACAAGGACTGGTGTCCTCCCGCCCGGCACAAGCACAGCACCGACAAGCAGCTGTGCTTCAGGCACGAATTTCTCAATGTTATGATCGTTGCTCATAACCGTAGATATTCTGCCGTTAAAAGCCTCATCAATATAGGCCAGACGACTAAGGTTTATATCCATGATTCGTACATGGGCACCCAAGTTGGCGGCCACACGCGCTGCATTGACTCCCACCGTACCGGCGCCCAGGACAAGTACTTCGCTGGGCGGTACACCGGTCACTCCTTCCAAGAGGATGCCAGGGCCGCCGCGGTCGTGCATCAGGTACATGATACCGATGTGTACAGCCATGCGTCCTGCGATTTCACTCATAGGCATCAGACATGGCAGGTGGCCGTCCTTATATTGAATCGTTTCCAGAGCAACAGCATTAACGCATCTATCCATTAGGGTACGAGTAAGTTCGGGTACAGGGGCCAGGTGGAGATAACAGAATAGGATCTGGTTCTTTTGCATCAGATCGTATTCAGCAGGCTGCGGTTCCTTGACTTTGACAACCAATTCAGCTTCTTTCCATAGATCTGCAGGGGAAGAGATTAGCTTGGCTCCAGAGTGGACATACTCATCATTCGAATACCCTGCTGCCATTCCGGCGTCCTTTTCCAGCAATACGGTGTGACCCGCCTGGGTAAGGGCCCTCACACCGCCCGGTACCATGCCCACCCTATACTCGTGAGTCTTAATTTCCCTGGGGACTCCAATTATCATGGTTTCATCACCCTATTTTTTCAAAAGCCTCTTCTCCATCTCTGGAACGGACTTGTCGATAGCATCCACTATCTTATCTATAGTGGGCCTATCAATAATCAGGGCCGGCGCAATAGCCACGGTTTCCATAGTTGAAGAGCGGACATAAACACCTTTTTCCCAGCAGAGATCAACCACAAGTTCTGGAGCAGAATTCTCTGGCTTAATCGGGGTCTTTTTCTCCTTATCCGCAACCAGTTCGATAGTTGTCAACAGCCCCATGCCTCTTACATCACCCACGGAATCATATTTCCTGAGGGTTTCAAGTCCTTCAAGTAAATACTTTCCGTTTTCCTCTGCCCTTTGGACCAGGCCTTCTTCCTCGATTACCTTGATGTTTGCAAGGCCTGCCGCACATGCTACTGGATGGTTCATGTAGGTAAAGCCATGCATGAGCGGCATTCTCTCATCCAGACAT
>Ga0114919_10001966_pt1 | contig 16571 bp, 26 predicted proteins | sample BlataG_FD_88682 | JGI IMG/M metagenome (GOLD analysis project Ga0114919, IMG submission 88682) | Deep subsurface microbial communities from Black Sea to uncover new lineages of life (NeLLi) - Black_00105 metaG | ecosystem: Environmental > Aquatic > Marine > Oceanic > Sediment | place: Atlantic... | reverse complement strand
ATCGGAGCACATGACTTTGAAATAATTCCCTCTCAAATCATCCCGAAAGAATGCCGCCCCAAATTTGATCCAGATACCGTTAAACTACCCGGTAACCCAAAAGATCCCTTCAAGATTGAAGCTGGAATGGCAAAAGCGGAAAAGAAGTTCAACGAGTCGTTGAACAAGAAAATGGCCACGGACCCCGCGCTTTGCCAGGCTTGTACGTTTGTCGGGTATTTTTACGACACAAGCAAAAACGAAATTGATAAAAAAGCGGTATCCCAGTGGCCGCCAGCCGATACCGAGTATGAGGTTATTCACGAAGCTTGGGACTTCATCAAGCATTGTTACAACTCAAACACCCCGCTTGTTTCCTTCGCGGGGAAGGGTTTTGACCTGCCTGTTTTATTTTACCGGGCAATGCTGTTGGATATCCCGGTTGACCATACCATGTATCAATTGTTCACAGATAAATGGAAAGTCACAAAGTTTCACTATGATCTTATGCAAATTTTGGTCGGCCCCCATCCCGAAAAAGGTAAATCTATGGATTTTTATTTGCGACTATTTGGCATAGGTGAAAAGACGTTGGATATGGATGGCTCAAAAGTCTTTGAGAAGTGGCTTAATGAAGAATATGATGTCATTAGGCAGTATTGTGAAGACGATGTCTTGAGTACTTGCAAGTTGTTTTCACGCATTGAACCCTGGATAATTCTTTACGAATGAAAAACGTAATCGTTATAAAATACAGCAGGGGTCCTCCGGACAGGCCATTAACATTGAATGGTATCCTGTATGACGAATGGCTGAACGTTGATTCAGGAGAAAGAAAAAAGTGGAACGGCAAAAGATGGATGTCAACACAGAATTTTCGCAACAGAATGACTATAAGATCGTAACATTTTCATTCATCGGAGATCGGGACTCAAGAGACAACGTGCGAGAGAAACTGGAACAAACTTACAAAAAATGGCAGTTTATGAGCTACGTTGATTCCCCAGATACAGGAACAATTAGATTTTGCAAAAAAATAAGTAGAAAAGGGAGAGAAAAATGAAAAAGTTTTTAGCTTTGTTACTAGTCACATGTTTTGTTTGCCTCGCGGCCCCCGTTGCGTTCGCACAGTCTAACGTAACAATCGCGTGGACGGCTAGAGAAGAACTCGACTTAGCTGGATACGAGGTTTTTCAACGACTTCAGGATGGAGTATATGATTATGATGCTCCAGCAGCTACGATACAGGTAGGAACCGAAACGGCTACATTGTTAGAGGTTCCCGACGGCACTTACTTTTGGATGTTGCGAGCGTTTGACCAGGCTGGTAACAGAGGTATAGATTCAGCTGAGGTTACAGCATCTTTAGATACCGTAGCTCCAGGACAGGTGCAGGGAGTTCAGATAACTAATATTATCAAAATAGAAATACAAATTAATCCCTAAAGGTAGCATGTGATGAAAAAACTATTACTGGTTTTAATGATGTTCTTCCTGTGTAGGTCAGTCCATGCCTATGACGTGACGCTTGCATGGGACAGCAACACCGAAGAAAGCATTGCTGGCTACAGGATTTATCAGGCTAATGAGTCAAGGACGCAAGTTCTTGGCAGTGAGGCTAACAGCATCTCTGGTAATATTCTTCATGTTTTGTGGACGGACACCCAACAGTTTACTCTTGTGGGGGTGATAGGAACGCGGTACTGGGTAGCGACGGCTTACAATATGGAGGGGTATGAAAGTGGTCCGAGCAACGAGGTATCATACATCGTTGAACCATTACCGCCCGACACCACACCGCCAGGACAGGTGCAGGGAGTCTTGATCGCTTCTATTGATATCAGTGAGCCACAAACAGGTAGAATCCGGCTCGAAGCGGAAGATGGTGCAATAAGTTCACCGATGGAAATTGGTCAAGACTTCAGTGCTTACAACGGAGCGTTTGTGTGGTCACAAACTGGTGGTCACATAAACGATCCAGATCAGAGTTCAAGTTATGTGGATCTTGCTTTCGATGTTGTCGCAGAGGGTTATTACGTTCTCTGGGCCAGGGTGGTTGCCCCCAGCGGCTCCGACGATTCCTTCTGGTTTCGGATGGATGAGGGGAACTGGAAGCAGTGGCACACTGTGCGCTGCACTTCCTGGACCTGGGATAGGATGGATCACAGGGATAATTCTTATAGCCCGGAGCAGGAGGTTATTTACTATTTAAGTCTTGGAAGCCATATTCTCAGGATCACTCAAAGGGAGGACGGAACCAAGGTTGATAGCGTTTTAATCACAACAGATCTTGCCTATGCCCCGGAATAATATAGAAAATATTAGTACTATCAAGCTTGCCCGTATTGCTAGGACAAAACTCGACAAAATCAGCTACGGTTGGCAAGTACAAGAAATTGATCGCATTTTGGAGATAATCATTGAACGCCTTGAAAAAAATCGTCTTGATTCAATTCGTAAGTCTCATCCTTACCCCGCTGGCCTCACCGGCAAACCTTGAACCGGCAGAGAGCCAGTGTTACGCAGAGAGGTGGCCCGTGGTGATCATGGCTACGCATAGTGTTGGGTATGTTATGGACAAGCCGGGTGGAGAGATAACAAAACATGAATTACAAAACCTGCCCTAAATGCTTCTCTCGTATGCGAAAAGTACAGCAGAATTGGGTGTGCCCGAGGTGTGGGGAAGTGAGATAATATGAAAGAGCATCCGATCTTGCTTCAGCCGGAAATGGTCAGGGCCGTTCTCGATGGGCGAAGCGGTGGTTGCTCCTTCTTGAGGGTGTGTGAAACAGGAATAGAATTATGGCAACAAAAGTATTGAGATGCAATTGCAAACATGAATATCAAGACGCAAAACATGGTAAAGGGAATCGGGTACACAATTCCATAATCTCAAAAAGCCATGTAGGTATAATCATGTGGCAAGGAAGGTCGTCCAATAGCGGACATGGGATAGTGGTCAAAAATTATTTAAAGAATGGTCATTGATGGGGAGTTAGGATGTCGGCAGGCCAAATTTATGTTGATCTTGACGGTGTGCTTGTTAATATTGCAAAGGGATGCGGAGAGGTTCATTGTGTTCCTTGGCACGAACTATACAAGAAAGATAAGACCGCTTTTTGGCAACCAATAAACGAGATTGGCCCCGAATTTTGGGTTAATTTAGAATGGTTGCCAGGATCAGACCGCCTGTGGAAATTTTTACTACCATTTAATCCAATAATCCTTACAGCGCATTCACGTCACCATAGCTGTAAAACTGGAAAACTTTTATGGATATATGACAATCTTGGATCGCAGGCTGCGAGGCAAGCAATAATTTGTTATAGGCGTGAGAAGATAAATTATGCTGAGGTGGGAGCGATATTGATCGATGATTATTATAAAAATATATCCGCATGGGAAAAAGCTGGAGGTGTAGGCATTTTGTTTAAGCATGTAGAGCAAACAATTAGACAAGTAACTAAGGAGGTAACGCATGCAGATCATTAGTCTCGAAGCAGAGAACATCAAACGATTAAAAGCTATTAGGATCGACTCTGACGGCAAACCGATTGTCGAGATCGGAGGTAAAAATGAGGCCGGAAAATCTACCGTACTTGACACGATCAGCTATTGTCTTGGAGGCAAGGGCGAGGTCGATGAGGTCCCTATCAGAAAAGGCAAGAAAAAGGCCAGGGCGGCTATTGATCTGGGCGAGCCCAACAACCTGAAGTATCGAGTTACCAGGGTTTTTACCCCCAAGAACAAGGGCGGGAGCGTTGAGGTCACGTCGGCTGAGGGGGCCGTGTATAAGAGCCCACAGGCCTTGCTGGATGGTTTCATATCCGATCTTACTTTTTCCCCGTTGGACTTCATGACATCCAAGGATCAGGCTGGGATGATCCTCAAGGTGTCTCAAATACCGTTCATTGCAGACGAGCTGGCAGCGATTGCTGGGCTACAGTCTGCTACTTTCATTACAGACAATCCATTCGATGCCATCAGGCTTGTATCAAAAGGCATCTACGATCAACGCCACGAGGCCGGTCAGGAGGTAATAAGGTGCGAGGGCGTCTTCAATGGGATTAAGATCCCTGAAGGCATGGAAGATACACAGCCTGTCAAAGTTGCTGAACTATTTGCCGAGCGCCAGGGGATGGAACAGCAGCAGGTCAAGAATAGTCTTGAACGCAATAAAGTCAACACCATGGCCAGGGCAATCGAGACCAAGGAAACGACTGCTACCGAAATACGCAAAACAATAAACGATTTAGCGAATCAAATTACCCGCTTCAAGACACAACTCGGTAAAACCGAATCCGAAATTGTAGAAGCAAACGCCCTTCTTCTCGATCAAAAACAATTGACCGCTGAACTTGTAGATCCTGCCTTTGAAGAAATCGATCAGAGGCTCAAGGAAGCTGACTACGTGAATATTGTTGCTACTGATGTCAAGAGAAAAAAGGAAGCTGAAGCCACCCTTCTCACAGCGCAAGGCAAACACAGAGAATTGGATAATAGATTGACCAGTGTGAGGGAATACCGTGAGGACCTGCTCCAAAAGACCATCTTCCCTGTCGAGGGCCTGAGCTTTGATGAATCCGGAACCGTGACATTCGAGGGTCTCCCCTTGTCACAGCGAGGCACATCTAAACAAATTCAGGTTGGCCTGGACATCCTGGCTGCTCTTAATCCTAAGCTACGAGTTGTCCTGGTCAAGGATGCCAATGATTTTGATAGCAACAACATCGAGATTGTTAGGATGTGGGCCATCAAGAAAAAATTTCAGGTGTGGATGGAGCGGGTGCAAGACGAGCCTGGTAAGGTGGCTTTCTATATTGAGGATGGGGAGCTAAAAGAATAAATAACACCCCGCCCGAACCTGGGGTAGAGAGTTGGATTACGCTAAGCGGATGTGTAAAGGCATAAACGGCAGATGAACAGACCTTTGGCTCATCATCGATCCAGGGCCGGGGCGGGGTATTATATAAATAGAGAAAGCTTGAAAAATGGGTGATGGAAACTTGAAAGAATTCTTAGTTGATATGACGAGAATAGATCTTGAAAATCTTGCTTACTGTTTATTGAAAAAGCGTGAAATCGATGGTCTTAATGGCCGTACATGGGATGCTACAAGACATTTGATATGGGAAAAAGAAATCGTTGAGAGGTTAAAAAAATTAAATGAGAAATCTCAAAGCCAAACAACTTTCACAAGCCTCATACTCAAAGGGATCTTTTCATGACCGGCTACATTCAGGGTATCAGGTATTCCTGCACGAATAATTTTCAGACAGCACGGCCAGTTACTCTTCGATACAGAATCAACCTTCGTGCCATGGAGCATTGGCTTGAGTTAGTTGGTGGACCGACCGGCTATGAATCGATGAGGCCTTTCATGCCAGAAACGATTATGAATTTCGGGAATGGTAAACCCTGGTTGGCCTGTATGGGAACCCAAAGCCGTTGGGACAGGTTAATCATCCCAGCATATGAAATGTTGAGAATCATTAATCAATCAATTAATGCTTACTGGAAAGCCGGTCTTGGTTTTCCGCAACTCGAAAACATCCATCATGGGATGACAAAAAACAAGGAGGAAGAATCAATGGCAAAGAAAATCAATGGCAAAGAAGTAGTGGCCAAAGACGAGATGAGTCTTGTCCCAAGCCCGGAGGCGTTCAAGGAGCTTCAAATGAATCTTGAAGGCATCGACCCGGTGTTTCCCCAAATCAAGATCATTCACCAGGGTCAAATTTTTGAAATGCCGGATGGCGAAATGATCCCCGCGTTTCGCGGTGTCATCATTGACACGAACGCAGCGAACGCTTATTGGAAAATCAGTTTTGATGAGTCCGGCGGCGGCGACATGCCCGATTGTTTCAGCCCTGATTCTCTCCGACCAGATCCTGGAATTATTGAGCCGCAAAGCCAACACTGTAAACTATGCGACAAAAACCAATTCGGTAGCGAGGTCCCGAAAGAGGAAGGCGAGGAAGTCTTTGGCAAGGCCTGTAAAAACATGCGTCGGGTGCATGTCCTTGTTGAGGGTTCGTTTTTGCCGTATCGGCTGAGCCTGTCGCCTGCCAACCTGAAGCCCGCCAACCTGTTTCTGACAGTACTTGCGTCTCAGGGCCTTTCGTACCTGCATGTCATTACCGAGTTCAGTTTGAAAGAGGCCCGGAATAAAAAAGGCATCAAATATTCCGAGATAGTTTTCAAGAAATTGAAGAAGATCGAAAGCCAGTCAATAGTTCAGCAACTTAAGAACATGAAAGCCACCCTACTCGATGCTATGCGCGGCCAGGTCATCACACCGGAGGAGTACGATCCGAGTGTGGGGAAAGAAAAAGAATAAATGGCAGATACACGTCCATGGAAAGCTGGTGAGGATTTGGGAAAAGCCATAATTGAGATGGTGAACTTGATGTATCAAAACAAAACGGCCTTAGCTTTTATAAAAGCTTTGAGCATAGAAATCAATACTGAACGACAAATAAGAGAAAGAAGAAAGGAGATCGAAGATGCAAAGCAACGAAGAAAGAATCTCATTGATTAATTTGAAAGACGGCGCCGCTGTGGAGCTATTCGATTTTGAGCTCCAGAAAGTCCTGGACAACATCATGGATCCGAACACCAAGGCCGAGGCGGTTCGAGAAGTTACCCTGAAAATCAAGATCAAGCCGGATAAAGACAGAAGCTTCGGCCCTGTCGAGATCCAACCGTCCAGTAAATTGGCCCCGCAGGCGCCGGTCATGACTCAGATATTTTTCGGCCAGGATCGTGACGGTGCGGTTGCGCATGAATATAACCCTAAGCAAGGCGATCTTTTTGAGGAACGCCCCCCGGTCGAGCTAGCCGCGGCCAGGAAGGAGAGTGAGTAAGATGATCGAAAAAGCGATAAACAAAATTCTTGAATTGGCAGAGGTAGAAAACTTTGTGTTTGATGACCGGCAATACACAAGCAAAAAACTTCACCCGGTTTTGGAGCCCGAGCCGGAGTGTCTTCAGCTAAACACCCTAACCGGCTTCGTTGATTACGTGCAAAATAACGAGGACGCACTCATAAAGAATGGGCTCATTGCTCACGTTGAAGGCTATGGTTATGTCCAACTCCTTTCAGGCCTCATAGCTCCTTTTTTACAGCGCCTGCAATTTATTTCCGCTCGTCATTCCGAGCCAGCCTTTGTTTTCGGCCAATGGTTCGATGTCGAGACTTTCATTATCAACGTACAAAGCCAGTTCATTCAGGATGCGGCCACTGCCGAAATCTTGAAGCTTGTCGGGAACCTCAAAGACGAATCTGTCCGGACCGTAACCGATGATGGTGTTACTCAAAACGTGACGGCAAAAGTTGGCGTTGCCAGGGTTAATGATGTAGACGTGCCGAATCCCATTGCCTTGCAACCTTACCGAACCTTCCTTGAGATCGAGCAGCCAGCCTCTCAATTCGTATTCAGGCTTCGACGTGGCAGGGAAGGGCAACTACCGACCTGCGCCCTGTTCGAGGCTGACGGCGGTAAGTGGAAACTCGAAGCGATTCTGAGTATTCGGGATTACCTGAAGGAAAAGCTACCCGAGATCACAATTATTGCATAACTATCAGTGTGCGGGTTTACAATCGGGCAGGGATGGTGATTGTAATTAAAGGGCTTGATTTTACCATGTGGTGTCCGCCCGCTTAAACAAGAAGGGAGTATGATGTGAGGTCTCCAGATTTCTTTGGTAGCGCAGGTTCGGCATGGAGAATAAAATTACCAGAACCCACAATAAAGCCAGATCATAAAGCTACGCTGATTATGTATCTTGTTAATGGTATCGGGTATCATCCAATCTGGAATCATTGGGCCATATCTTTAATATCTCTTGAAGAAATTCCAGGTGTTCTGCCTGCGATGAAAAAATATCCTGAAGCGGCTTACGAATTAATAGTAGTTGCTTTAGATCCAAACAAGCCCCTACCGGATCCGGATCAACTTTATGAAAAGCCACCACACATGCTGACACCTTTTGACGTTATTTGTCAATTTCACGGGGTAGATGACGATGAAGCTAAGGAGATAATAACGATTCTCGTCAAAGAAATACTCGCTGGTGAATTGTCTCCAGACCAAGATTTTAGAAAATTATGGAAATTGAAAATAGCTGAGCGAGCAGCAGTTGGATCTTGAACCATCAGCCCTGATAGCGTGAAAATTGGAAAACGCACCAATAGGGGTCACTGAATGATATCGTGGAAACCGAGAGGCTACGGCCTTGTTTGAGGGATGCAGGGATTCAATACTAAAAAAAGATGACGCGAAGCGGGCTTCAGTGTGCCGGTTCGAATCCGGCTCGGGGCTGAATAGATTATTGACGAAATAAAATGCAACCAAAGAAGGAGTAGTTATGAATATAAATGATCCAGAATTTCCAAAGATAATCTGTTTATGTGGTTCTACTCGTTTTACAGAACAAATGTTGATAAAACAATGGGAATTGACAAAGGCAGGCTTCATAGTAGTTAGTTGGTGTGCTCTGCCCGATTCGTATTTTGCTATGCGAGATGCTTTAAATCAAACTACACATATTGGCGATCAAGAAGGTGTAACAGAATTAGTGGATGAACTTCATAAACGTAAGATTGATCTTGCTGATGAGGTTCTAATCCTAAACATTGATGGTTATATCGGAGAAAGTACCCGTAATGAACTTAATTATGCCATTACACAGGGTAAACCTGTGCAGTATGAGGAGGACACAGCTTGAAAACAACATTCATCAAAGACATCAAACCCGGTCAATCGGTAAACGACATCTTCGTAATCCGTGATCTTCAGATGCTGAACAAAAAGAACGGCGACCCGTACCTGAGCTTTACGCTCCTGGACAAGACCGGTGAACTCAAGGCCGTGGCCTGGGACAGGGTAGGGGACTTCAACGATCTTCTAACCGGGGTGACCTATATCAAGATCAATGGCCGGGTATCTGAGTACATGGGAGCCTTGCAGTTCACGACCAACTGTGCGCCTGGTATTCAGCTTGTCTCATCCGAAGATGCGGACGCGAAAGATTTTTTGCCGGTGGTGGATAGAGATATCGACGAGATGTTTAACGAGCTTATTATGCATGCCTACGGAGTGGGGGGAAACCTGAAGGATCTATTGGTTAATTTCTTATCAGACGATGCCTTCACAGCCTCTTTTAAGTCTGCGCCCGGAGGAAAAAGGATGCATCATGCTTATATCGGGGGACTCCTAGAACACACCTTGACCATGACTGGGATGGGCTTTGCTGTTCTTCACTATGTTGATGGCCTTGATAAAGACCTACTCATCACCGGTATCATTCTCCACGACATCGGCAAAATTCATGAGTACACGTATGAGACCCCTCCGATCGATGTATCTGATGCCGGTCGCCTGATCGGTCATATTGGAATCGGGCTTCAAATGCTGGATCAGAAACTTAAGGAATTGTCAGACTTTCCTGAAAACCTGGCCACGCAGTTAAGGCACATGATCGTGAGTCACCATGGCAAAAGAGAATGGGGCTCCCCGGAACCGCCCAAGACGTTAGAAGCCATTGTGCTTCATAACCTGGATATGCTTGACGCACAAGTGGCCGCTGTCAAAAGTTTCATGGACAAGCATCCTGAGCCCGGCTGGACAGGTTATCATAAAATCCTTGGACGGCATTTTTACAATCCAAAGAAGGAGAATTATGAATGAAGACGACGCAACAAACCAAATCATAATTGGCTGCGACTTGATTTCAGACGGTATCGCCTGTCTAAGGGAAGGCATCAAGACTGACATGCTAACTCTCAAGATTTCAGAGGAAGACGAGAACCGTTTGTTCAGAATTCAGGACATGGCTGACGATCTTGATCGAATTACGAGAACGTATTGTGCCGACTTGGCTGATTATAAAAGGCATCTCAAAAAACCCTAACAAGAGGAGATACTTATGCAAGACGTACTGGAAGTTTTCATGTCCAAGAGAAAAAAGAATCGGTTTGTTTGGCAAGTGGTTCGTATCGCAAAAAACTCAAGAAAGATCATCATGCAGAGCGGTAAGGACGTTGACTGGGCAAATAAATACAGTGCCAAGCGGGGTTTCATAGCCCATAGGCGCGCCTTGACCATGATAAAAGTATAGTTTTTCGCGCCGCCCCGGGGGCGCTAATGTCCGGGGTTTCATGTTACCTCCGTTATTTTCCCTGCCCCTGGGAGTAAACCGCCTTGTAGGCGTGTTGAAGATGGGGCACATAATATCTTGTCATTTTGTGTACGACAGTACGCCGTCGAATGTAATGTAATGGCATCACATCAATCGCCTAAATAAAATTCAATATGAAAGGAGAAAAATCATGGCGAAAAAATTTGAGCAACCTTGGGGTGTTGAAGTAATTGGAGAAGCCGAATCACCTTTTTCTGGAGCAGTGCCGGAGAATCTTGATTCACTTATTACAAAGCCGGATAAAGACGTCAAATCACTTCTTTATCAAGTTGTAAAAACTCAGGTTGAGCTACTCTGCCAATCAGGAGACACACAAAAAGCTGTAGAAGCAATCAATAAGTATCTGGATAAGAATTTTGAGTACGCCTGTCCAAAAAACACATTTAAGCAGGATGTTCAGAACGGACATCATCCGTACATCGGAGCTCATTGTGTCTTTGGTGGTATCCGAGATGCAGCATCAGAAGCTTATAATGATGTCTTCAAATTTTATAAGAAGAAGGGCGATAAAGGGCCAAGCGATAAGCATTTTAGGAAGTATGTAACCGTGAAGCCAAATCACATTTTCTTCCATCGTCCTGATATGGCTGGCAGCCAAATTGAAAAAGTGGATGAGACGGAAGGTCAACAGCCTTGTCCAGATGTCCGGGGATTTGCCAAGTATGAGGTCATTAATCCCCCGTTTCAATTTATGTTTCGAGTCAATCTGAATCCTTTTGGTTACTTCAAGGATTTGTTATCGGATCGTGACTTGATCAAAGCCGTTATTCATCAAGCCGTCAATCATGGTCTCGGAGCACGGCGTAGTGCGGGTTGTGGGATGTGGAAGATTGTTTCGTATAAGGAATCTGGTTAATTTTATGTTGTTTGATCACACGGCATTTGATCAAATTTTGTTCGGTATTATAGTGTATTTTTTTGGATCCTATTCCGTATTATAAAATGCGTTACAATACGATTCCATATATATATAGCATAGTATGCGTTTACGTCACACAGAATGGCGCTCTATCACATAGAATGTCGTTTTCAATCGTTGACATTTATATTCGTTACGATCCTATCGTATTGCGCTGCATAGCGCATCATGATTTATGATAAGATTCGATATGCTATTCAATGCTATTCGATTTGGTTCTATGGGGTCACAAAGAATACGTCTAAGACTCCATCGAATACTGTTCTGTTCTATAAGATGTTTTAGTATGGGTTACTATTTGATTGCATCGAATCCGATTTGATCGCTTTGCATGAACACACAAACAAAAACCATTTGGCTTTTAAAGTACGACCTAAAACGTATGAAAGGAGAAAGAATTATGAGCAAGATGAGAAAAGTTTATGAAGATGTAGTGGAAGGCGTACGTAACGGAAAAACTCCATTGAAGACCGCTGAGGCCGTTCATCTATTAGGCGACCGCCATGTTCGGGATCAGTACGCTGAGGTTCGACAAGAAGAAATGGGGATGAACAAAGAAACCTTGAAAAAGGCTCGTGAATCTGTGGATGCGATGTAGCATACCACAAAATCGTATCAGCTTAGATGCAATTTCTCAGTGTACTATCATATCCAATAAAATGCGTTGTAAATTGCATCAGATAGTTTAATATTTTATCGAGTTATGTGCGATTTCATAGCATAAGGTGTTTTCTTATAGATGTCTTGTAGCATTCTATTCGATCTTGTGTTGTGGGATACCATTGACATCGTTGTATGAGATTCGACGTTATGCTATTACATGCGGTTGTATCTTATGGAATCAGATAGTATACGATTAATATTATAAGATGTATTTTGCCCGGTAGCCAAGCCAAGTAAGGCATTGGATTTTTAATCCAGGGATGCGTCGGTTCGATTCCAGCCCCGGGAACTATAATATCTAAAGTGAATTTATCCCCGGTAGCAAAGTTTGGAAATGCACCGGATTGTTAATCCGGGTACTCGCCGGTTCGATTCCGGCCCGGGGAGCCATGAAAAATGATTAATATAACCCGTGAGGATGTAATCATAATATTGACAGTTTTTTGTGCCTACAAATTAGGCAAATTTTTCATTGACATTTGGTATTCATAAGGAGGACTAAGATGCCAAACCTAAAAATCTGGATCAACGAAAAGAAGTATCCCACCAAGATTGAGTTTTGCTGTAACGAGATGGCAGGGGCGATGTGTAAACGCAATACAATCATTTTTTTTGACTTTACACATCCTCACTCAGATGAATGCCTACACAAAGTAGTAATTAATCGATCACGGTACATTGATCGTCTATCGGAGCCAGCAATATCAGTTTGCCCTTTCTGCAAAGGCGATATTGAGCTTATTGAAAAGGAGGATTAAAGTCATGGATAGAAACAAATTACCTCACGGGACAATTATCTGCCCAAATTGTGGGGGCTCAGTTTCTGGGTGCTTAGATACACCTGTTTGCGATGAATGCAATAAACCCTTTTGGCCGGAAGGGAATGATAGTAAGCCAGTACAATATGCCCGTGGAGTGCTTCGCCCGATATGGATTATATATCGTGACAACAAAATGTCTATAAAAGATCAGGCCGACATGATCATGAATCAGTATCAAAAGTTCAAGGCAAAGCCAAAGCAAATATTAGTTCACGATACACCACGAGGGATGCAGCTTGCTATGGCGTTAACTAAACGAGGCTTAACTGTTGTTCGTGAAGATTTGTATCTAATGGCTGGAGAAAAAAGATTGATGTGGGTAACCGTATCTTCAGAAGAATTAGCAGCGGGTGATATTTTTTAAATGGATGCTAGTCATAATACAAAAGAGTTCATGAGAGACGAACGCGGCAATTCCATTTTTTACGCCCTCAAGGTTCCAGAGAAGCCAAAAACTGAGGGCTCTGGTAAACGGCGCATCTCATGCGTGCCAGTTCAGTTTGCGTGGGTGGTTGAAAAGGAAAAGACTGATGACACCATATGATTATCATTCCATGCAGATCATTCAGTTCACAGCGGTAGTATTGCCTATAGTAGTGATTTTTCTTGTGATGCTAAATATACTTTTATTCAAAAAGCTATGGCGACTTGAAAAAACAGTGATGCGGAGCTTATGGATTCTTGAGACATTGGGAGATATAGAAAAACAAGAAACCGTTTTATTTCCCATTCCATTTATTGATCCTACTGAATACGAAAAAATGTCGGAAGAAGAACGGCGGGAGCTAACCAAAAAAATGATTAAGCAACATCAACTTTTCTTCACAGGTCAACAATTGAAAGGACCTGACACAAAGATATGAAATGCAAAAAGTGCGGTTCAGATAATTTAGTCATAGTTCCCGCAGGCCCGCACCAGAAGCTGATATGCGGTGACTGTCTGGCTTATCAAAAGTTCTTGTCCAAGGCAGAAGCGAAAACTTTCAGGCAATTGCAAAAACAAACCAATACTCAAAATGAAATACGCTGAAAAAACCAGTGTGAGCGTTAGTAAATCAAAAGCTGAAATCGAGAAGACCCTAACCCGGTACGGTGCTGAGCAGTTTATATCCGGTTGGGATCAACAGAAAGCCTTTATCGGGTTTCATATGAATGGCCGCGGGGTTAAGTTTTTAGTGCCGTTGCCGTTAAAGAGCAACGAAGAATTCAGAATGACGCCTTCCGGTAGGCGGGAGAGGCACCCGGAAGAAGCCTTAAAAGCCTGGGAGCAGGCTTGCCGACAAAGATGGAGAGCCCTAGCCCTTGTAATCAAAGCAAAGCTGGAGGCTGTTGAAACAGGAATAACAGATTTCGAAGACGAATTCTTGGCACATATTGTCTTGCCAGATGGATCGACATGCGGTGAATATTTAAAACCTCAGTTGATTCAGGCATATGAAAGAAAGACTATGCCGAAACTCTTACCTTGGTAGAATATGCCCCAAATCTCTAAAATCATAGGTCCTCCCGGGACAGGCAAGACCACCTATTTACTCCGCCAAATCCAACGCGCGGCCGAAAAATACTATCCGGAAAGAATTGGAGCCGTATCGTTTACTAAAGCAGCCGTCGAAGAAATGGCATCCCGGGTAACTGAAGCAGCCGGCATTGACCGCAAGCTCGCCAAAAACATCCGCACGGTTCACAGCCTGTGCTTTGAGCTCCTGAATATGACCGTGGATCGAGTTGCAGAAAAAAAGGTTCCCGAATTCAATGAGAAGTTTCCGCAGTTCGCTTTCCGGCCGGATTATAAATCGATTCAAGATGACGTACTCGAGTATCATGACGAGCGCAACCTTGAACTGTATCGTCATATGCAGGTCCTGAGAAATCGATTAGTACCGATAGAACAGTGGCCGGGGCCGGTCGCAGCCTTTTACGAGGCATGGCACGACGAATGGTGTCTGAAAGAAGGTTACATGGACTTCACAGCCATGATCGAGAACGCCATTGATGGCAAGTTTCAACCTGAAATTGATGTGCTGTTCATCGACGAAGCAGCCGACCTTACCCCTTTACAGATTTCGTTATTAGAGACATGGAGCAAGGAAACCAAAAACACGATCTGGGTAGGTGATTCAGACCAAGCCATCTTCACGTTTTCCGGTTCCGTACCCGAAGCCTTCAGGAATCTCAAACATGATTGGCAAACCGTTCTCTCTCAATCCTATCGAGTTCCAAGCGCCGTCCACGCCTTTGCCCAGAAAATTATTCGTAGGATCAAAGATAGGGAAGATGTTGAGTACGAACCGAAGCGGGATAACGGCGACGGCTCTGTCAAATACGCCGTCATGCCGGACCTGTCACTGCCCGGCGATCACATAATCTTAGCGCGGTGCAACTATCAGATCAAAAGATGGAAGCACTTTTTACTGACACAAAAGCGTGTTTGGCATAATCCGTACAGGCCTGATGACAGGTCTTGGAACCCGCTTCGCACAAAATCTTACAAGGCAATCATGACCTATTTCAGAATTCCTGAGACCTCTATCAGCCTAAAAGAGTTGAAGAAATTCGTGAAAGAAATCAAGGCTGATGGTAACCTGAAACGCGGTGCAAAGAAAGAAATCGATACCTGGGAAGATCCCCCGAAGTTCGATGTATTCGACTTCCCCGCTATTGGCTTCACCGATGAATTTATGACGTTCAAAAAACCTTTGACAGAAATATTTAACCTAAAGCCAGGCACGGCTTTGAGCAATATGATTGAACGGGGGTATACAAAAGAAGACTTAACATCGGAGCCAATAATAGTCGGAACGGTGCACTCGGTTAAGGGTGGAGAGAGTTCTAACGTCTGGATCGACACGACCAGTCATAGCCGAATGCACAGCGCAAATATGGATGACGAGTTACGAATTGCCTATGTCGCCGTTACCCGGGCGAAGCAAAACGTAGGGTTGTTGCAGCCGATGGGGCTGAGGAATATGATTTATTTTTTGTGAATAATAGAGAAAATTGATCCATATAACACCCGAAATCCGGGGATATACGGACAAAATGCCGTATATCCCCATGTTATAATACTTGAGGTAAAATCATGAAAACACCATTTTATAAATTAGCATTAGGCACCCGATTTAAGTATAATGAATCTGATGATGATGACGCAATATGGGTGAAACTATCTACCAACATTATCGCCGGATGGGATGAAGATTTAAAAACAGATAACTGGATTGGGCAACATATCTGCTGTTTTTCTGAATCGGAAGATCTTACTGGCGAGGTGTACGTATTATAACAAATCACTGGAGCCGACCGGAAAGCACGGCGGCTCAATTCGGTGTTAGGTGACTTAAATGAGCATAATTTCATTTTGTGGTATTTGCGGTCAGGGAAAATTGCCAATGCTTTTGGTTGATGATCACTGTATTTCTGTGCCAAAAGGTGCAGGTGTATGCGCAGATTGTTGCAGAAAATGTATTATATTCCATATTTGCGAACTGCGTCACCTAACCACTCAATCCAGCGGACGGGAGATAGGATATGACGAATGCCATGCTCCGGATTATATATCTTGCGGACATCGAACTACCCGCCGCTGATCTTAGGCGTTATTTTTCTTGAGGTCTTAAATGAAATGGTTTGAAAAACTTAGCTTTGCCCGAAAGGTAAGCGGATTATCATTTAGACAAGTTGAAGCAAAAACAGGCATATCAAACGCTTATTTATGCCAATTGGAAAAGGGGCAGGTTGAAGATCCGTCATATTTCAAAATTAGAAAACTGCTTCAACTCTATAACTTAGATCATGGTGATTTTGACAGCGAAATATAACCAATCACTTCACAGGTCAGCGCTTCGCTTGCCTGTGAGTTCCTTGTTATCAATCAGGAGAATTATTATGAGTTTGTCATGTAGTTGTGGAGATGAATATAATTGGTATTATTGGCCTCCAAAGGATTTTACAAAATTAAATGGTCGCAAACGTAGGCCAAGGTGCGT
>Ga0114919_10001965_pt1 | contig 16572 bp, 14 predicted proteins | sample BlataG_FD_88682 | JGI IMG/M metagenome (GOLD analysis project Ga0114919, IMG submission 88682) | Deep subsurface microbial communities from Black Sea to uncover new lineages of life (NeLLi) - Black_00105 metaG | ecosystem: Environmental > Aquatic > Marine > Oceanic > Sediment | place: Atlantic... | reverse complement strand
TTCGTGCTGGTCAAGAAGACATTCACAGCGGGGTGGGTGAACAGGTAGCCGGCCATCGCGGTGGTCATCTGGGCCTCCACAGCCATGATGTCGGCGGCCGTGCAACCCGGGCCGTCGTAGGCCATAGCGGGTGCGGCAACTCCGGCCAGGACGCCTCCGGCGCCGATGATCGCCGCTGAGACGCGACGCGCCAGCAATGTAATTCTCATGGGACTCCCTGGGTCGGTGACTTTCAGTGGCACAGCCTAGGCCAACGCTCGGTGATCCTCCACTCGCGAGGAATGGGAGCATCGCGATAGGCTCAGGGCTACACAAACGTGAGGACACCGACACATGAAACGATCACGCCAGTTCCTGGCTCTTCTCGCCGGCGGGATCGGCACCGCTGCCGCCCTGCTCGGTGCGCCGATCGCCGCCGCTGATGAGGATGGCGGCGGCGGTCCCAGCAACCCCCTCCTGCCGGGTTGTGAGACCACCGGCGGCAGTGCCGTCATCGGCGGTCAGACCACCGACTGCGCAAGCCCGGGCAATTCCCAGATCACCGCCACGCCGAACGATCTCGGCTCCATCGCTTCGGAAGCCGACGAGGGGTGGGGCGGCTTCGGCGGCTGGTAGACGCGACGGAGCACTACCCGGCTGGGGGGGCCTGAATCGGCTCTGACGTCCCCGGTTCGAGGATCAGCGCGCCGGGCGGATCGTCCGGCGCGTCGTTGGCCGGAAGTGACCTGCGCGCCTCGGCCTGGGCCTTCGCGACGGCCGCGGCGATGGCTGGGTCGGCTTGGGTAGTGAACCAGTCGGCGACCTCCTCGGAGTCGTCCTGGACTTCGGTGGCATTCTCCTGCGGTGGCGGCTCGTAACGGAACGCACCATCGGCCCCCTGGACCCCCAGCATTCTGGTGAAACCTTGCAGCGCCGAACTGTAGTCGCTGGGCACCACCCACACCTTGTTCGCGTCACCCTGCGCCATCAGCGGCAGCGTCTGCAGGTACTGGTAGGCAAGTAGCTCGGGCGTCGGACGGCCGGCCTTGATGGCCGCGAAGGTCTTCTCGATGGCCTTCGCCTGGCCCTGAGCATTCAGGTACTGGGCGGCCCGATCACCCTGGGCCCGCAGAATTCGGGATTGCCGGTCGCCCTCCGCGGCGAGGATGGTGGCCTGCTTGGCGCCCTCGGCTGCCAGGATCTGCGCCTGCCGGGTGCCCTCCGCCGTGAGAATCATCGCCCGCTTCTCGCGGTCGGCCCGCATCTGCTTCTCCATCGAGTCCTGAATGGACGGCGGCGGATCGATGCTGCGCAACTCCACCCGCGCCACCCGCAAGCCCCACCGGCCGGTGGCCTCGTCGAGGACCCCGCGCAGTTGCGCGTTGATCTTGTCCCGACTGGTCAGCGTCTGCTCCAACGTCATTCCGCCAACGACATTGCGCAGTGTGGTGGTGGTCAATTGCTCCACGCCGACGATGTAGTTGTTGATCTGGTAGACCGCGGCCTGCGGGCTGGTGACCTGGAAGTAGACGACCGTGTCGATGTTGACCGTGAGGTTGTCCTCGGTGATCACCGGTTGGGGCGGAAACGACACCACGCGCTCGCGCAGATCCACCCGGGCCCGGATTCGATCGATGAACGGAATCAGCAGGGTGAGTTGGCCGGACACCGTCTTGCTGTAGCGCCCGAGTCGTTCGATGACGGCCGCCTCGGCCTGCGGGATCAGGGCGACCGATTTCGCGACCACGATCACCGCGAAGATCACCAATACTGCGAACAACACCAGGCCGGTGATTGCACCGTCCATCTCGGCTCCATTCTTTGCCCGGCTTGCCCGGGATTGTTCAGGGGTTCTGCCAGACCACCGCGGTGGCACCGTCGATGTGCATGACCGTCACCTGTTCACCGGCCTGGTAAACGTCGCCGTCGTTGTAGGCGCGGGCGGTCCACACCTGACCGTCGAGCTTGACCTGACCATCACCACGACTGACCGGTTCCAGTACCAGCGCGGGTCTGCCCTCGAGCGCCTTGACCGGATCGGGTAGACCCTTCCCTGCGGTGAGCCGGTGCCGCAGAGCGGGACGCAGCAGCACCAGCAGCGCGATCGAGACCACCGCGAAGACCGCACCGTCAGCCCAGACCGGCAGGTCCAGCAGCCAACTGGACCCAGCCGCCGCCAGTGCCCCGCCGGAGAGCATGAGCAGAAACATGTCGCCGGTCAGCGCCTCAGCCCCGGCGAGCCCGAGAGCGACGACGATCCAGACCAATGCCCCTGACATGACCCCACGATACGCTTCTCGAATCCAGTGCACGGGCTGCTGATCGCCGGGGTATCGAGCCATTACACTCACCACCATCATGTGGTGTCCGAGTGTCTCGCTATCGGTGTGGGCCAACGCCTGGCTGGCAGGCCACGCGGCGCCCGACGACGTCCTCGACGCACTAAGTATTTGGGCGCCAATACATTCGGTTACCGCCTACGATGCGGTCGCGGCCGGGAGAACCGGATTGCCGTGGCCGGACGTGGATGCCGCCGGGGCGATGTCACTACTGCAGACGGTCCGCACCGCCGCCGGTCGCCGCGGCGACGGGCCGCCGCCGTCAGGGCCGGCGATCGGTCTGACACTGCCCGTTCCGGGCGACGTCCGGGGTCTGCCCGCGGGCACCCAGTTCCAGCGGGACGCCCTCGACGTCGGCGAGGCGATCGTGGTGCGCCCACCGGCGGGCGAGGCCATCGGTCTCGTCCCGGAGTTCGAGTGCCGCGACGACGAGGACGAAAACCCGGCCCCGGAGATCACCGTGCTGTCGTGGTCGGTCTACTCGCTGCCGGACACTCCCGCACCGGATCACCTCGACCTCGGCGATGCCGAGCACGCATTGCGCTCGACCGTCCGGTCGGCCGCCGAGGCCCTGGGCAACCTGCAACCCGCGCCCGGGTGCGAGAACCCACGCGTCCTGGTCGAGGAGTTGTTGCAGGCCGGTGGGCTGCATCGGGTCCCCGATCACGCTCCGGACCGGGCACTGCGGGTACTGGCCACCGCCGCCCACGTCGACGCCATCATTACCGTCAGTTCCGGGCCGACGCCGATCGCCATGCAGAGCACATCGGAGGAACGCATCGCGGATGCCGCGATGCGCCCCCTGGCGACCGTGGTTCGCGCCGCGCGGACCGCAGCGGTCAGTGCGATCCTGCAGTCGGCCTGGCACTAGCTGCGGCCGCGCGGGCACTCGCCTCACAGTCCGCGGTGCAAAATTGCCCGTTGACGCTCGAGCCGTAGCCCGGAACAGGCTGGGGTCCGACAACTCTCGCGGGTTGGAGTCCGTGGCGATTCTCATCGAGAAGATCCAGGGCGAGTCGGGCGTATCGGGGCTGGGCATTGGGCGTCGTTGCTCTGGCCAGGGCTACACCGAGGCTTTCGGCCTGCTCGGCCAGTTCGCTATCGAGATCCCAGATCACCTCGATATGGTCGGCGACGAAACCGATCGGACAGACGATGACCGCTCTCGTTCCCGAATCGGCCAGCGCACAAAGGTGATCGGCCACATCGGGTTCCAGCCAGGGAACTGTCGGTGGGCCGGATCGGGACTGCCAGACCTGGTCGTAGTCGGTAAAACCGGCGGCCGCCGCCACCAGACTCGATGAGTAGGCGACCTGGCGCGGGTAGAGATCGGGTCCGCAGCGATTGACAGCCCGCAGTGGGATGGAGTGCGCGGTGAACACCAACCGCGCCTGATCGCGCAGTTCTGCAGGCAAGGTCGCGGCGGCCTGGGCAATGCCGTCACCGAACATCTCCACCAGGAGGGGGTGGTCGAAGTACTGGCGCAGTTTCACCAACTCCGGCGCACCGGTGCCGACCGCCTCGCGGGCGCGGGCGATGTCCTCCTGGTACTGGGTGCATCCCGAATAACCGCCCCAGGCCGAAGTGCTGAAAACCGCTGCGCGGGAGACGCCGTCGGCCGCCATTGCCGCGACGGTGTCCTCGATGAACGGGTCGGAGTTGCGGTTGCCAAAGTACACCGGCAGATTCTCGCCACGGCCGGCGAGTTGGACCCGAATCTCTTCGATCAGCGCACGGTTGATGCCGTTGATCGGCGACACGCCACCGAAGTGCAGGTAGTGCTCCGCAACGCTCGCCAGACGTTCGGGGGGAATTCCCCGACCCCTGGTGACCTGTTCCAAGAACGGCATGACCTGCTCGGGGCCCTCCGGCCCGCCGAAAGACAGCAGCAGCAGCGCATCGAAATCCTGGGTTGCCATCACAACAACTGGGTGCTTGCGCCGCCGTCGGCGTAGACGACCGTGCCGGTGGTTGCGGGCAGCCAATCGGAAAGCAACGCACAGACCGTCCTGGCCACGGGCGTCGGATCTTTCATGTCCCAGCCCAGCGGTGAGCGCTGATCCCAACCCTCCTCAAGCATTTTCATCTCGTCCTTGAACTCATCGCCGAGTGCGCCGCCCATGATCGCACTCATCGCCAGGGTCCGGACGGGTCCGGCCGCGACGAGATTGGACCGCACACCGACCTTTCCGGCTTCCCGGGCCACGAAGCGGTTAATCGACTCGAGAGCACTCTTGGCCACCGTCATCCAATTGTAGGCCGGCATGGCCCGGGTCGGGTCGAAGTCCATGCCCACGATGCCGCCACCTGGATTCATGATCGGCAGCACCGCCTTGGCCAGGGAGGCATAGGAGAATGCCGAGACGTGGATGCCCCTCGCGACGTCCTCGTAGGGGGCGTCGAAGAACGGGTTGATCCCCATTCCGCTGGGCGGCATGTTCCCGATGGAATGAACCACCCCGTCGAGTTTGCTGCCCACTCCGATCACCTCGGTGATCCGGTCGGCAAGGGTGGCCAGGTGTTCGTCGTCGCAGACGTTGAGTTCCAGCAGTGGTGCCGGTTGCGGTAGCCGGTCCATGATGCGCCTGATCAGCTTCAGCCGGTCGTAGCCGGTGCAGACGATCTCCGCCCCGGCCTCTTGGGCCACCCGCGCGATATGGAACGCGATGGACGAGTCGGTGATGATGCCCGTCACCAGGACGCGCTTACCGTCGAGAATCCCTGTCATGTCAGTCCCTGTCTCCCTTGTGGCCGTCAGTGGCCCATGCCCATACCGCCGTCGACCGGGATCACCGCACCGGAGACGTAGCTCGCGTCCTCAGACGCGAGGAAGCTGACCACCCCGGCGACCTCTTCGGCGGTGCCGATCCGTTTCGCCGGGATGAACTCCAGTGCGCCCTGGGCGACCCGTTCATCCATCGCGCGAGTCATGTCGGTGTCGATGAGGCCCGGCGCCACGACGTTCGCGGTGACTCCGGCCTTGGACAGCTCCCGGGCAATCGACCGGGCCATCCCGATCAGGCCGGCCTTGGAGGCCGCGTAATTGGCCTGGTTTCCGATACCCCAGGTGCCCGAGACCGAACCGACGAAGATCATCCGGCCGAACCGCTTGCGCTGCATGCTGCGCGATGCCCGCTGGGCGACCCGGAACGCCCCGGTGAGGTTGGCGTCGATGACTTTGGTGAAGCGCTCCTCGGTCATCCGGATCAGGAAGGCGTCGGCGGTGATGCCGGCATTGGAGACCAGCACCTCGACCGCGCCCTGATGCTCCTCGACCGCCGTGAAGGCGCGATCAACGGCGTCATTGTCGGTGACATCGCACTCCACGCCGAACAGCCCCTCCGGCGCGCCGGATCCGCGGTGGGTGACCACAACTTTGTGCCCGTCGGCGGCCAGCCGGCGCGAGATGGCCAGTCCGATCCCCCGGTTGCCACCGGTGACCAGGACCGAACGGGCGATGAATTCGGGCCGGGCGCCCGCGGCGTGGCCGGCGGGCCGGGCATCGGCGGTCTCGCTCATAGGGGCCAACTTATCGCCTCACCCGCACAGCCCGAAATCAGGCTCGCGGGCCTGGTCGGAGTGAAATCAGCCGGGCAGGCGACGATTGAACAGCAGTGCCGCCAGCGCCGACAACGCCAGCAGCAGCGCACCCAGTCGCAGCCAACCGACACTCGCGTCACCCTTGATCGTCTCGTAGCCGATCTGGTCTTGCAACGAGGTGAACACCTCTTTGAGCTGCTCCAGGGTGGAGGCGCTGTAGGCGTTGCCGTCGGAGAGTTCGGCGATCTTCTTCAGTGTCTCGTCATCGACCGGGACGGGCTGGCGTTGATCGTTGATATCGACGTATCCGTACGGAGTTCCGTAGGTGATCGTTGAGATCGGCACGCCCTGGTCTTTGGCGGTCCGGGCCGCTGTGAAGGCACCCTTGGGGTTGTCCGGGTTGGACGGCACCGTCTCCTTGCCGTCCGACATCAGCACGATGCGGGCCGGCGGCGGACCGTCTTCGCCGCCGCCGATGACAGCACCGACGGTGGCGATGGCCTGCAGGGCAGTGAAAATCGCCTCACCGGTGGCCGTGCGGTCAGCCAACTGCAACTTGTCGATCGCGATCTTGGTGGCCTCACGGTTAGTGGTCGGCGACACCAGCACCGTTGCGGTCCCGGCGTAGGCGATGAGGCCGAGGTTGATACCGGGGGTCAGTTGGTCGGCGAACTGTTTGGCAGCCACCTGCGCTGCCGCCAGTCGACTCGGCTCGATGTCGGTGGCCCGCATGGACTGAGAGACGTCGATGGCGAGCAGCACCACCGCGCGATTGCGCGGAATGCGTACGTCGTTCTGCGGACCCGCCATCGCAATGGTCAGCAACACCATCGAGCCGATCAGCAGAATGGCCGAGAGATGCCGCCAGCGGTTCGGGCGTTGCGGCGCAACGCTCTCAAGCAGTTCCATGTTGGCGAACCGCAGCACCCGCTTCTGCCGAGCCCGCACAGTAATGACGTACAGCGCGATAAGACCCGCGACGAAGAGTAGGAACAGGAAGAACCAGGGGTGGGCGAAGTTGGTCAACGACATCGGCCCGAGAAACGGAAACGTCATCGCGTGCCCCTTCCTGCGCCCATCGCAGCCCCGCTCATTGGCCGCCCGCCAGTGCTCCGCGCCGCCGCGAAGCGACGAAGCGCACGATATCGGCGATCCAGTCCCGATCGGTGCGCAGCGTCATCAGTGGGGCGCCGCCCCGGCGAAGCGTTTGGGCCACCTCCGCGCGATGGGCGGCCGCCGCGCGCGCGAAGTCGTCACGCAACTGAGCGTCGATGGTGAACTCGCGAGTGATTCCCGACTCGGTGTCCTGCAGGATCACGTCACCGACGTCGGGCAGTTCCACGTCGCGCGGATCGAGCACTTCGACACCGAGCACCTCGTGGCGCGCGGCGATGGCCCGCAGGGGGCGCATCCAGGTGATCGGGCCGAGAAAGTCGCTGATGATGACGGCCATCCCGCGGCGACGTTCGGGCCGTCGCAGCGCGTCGATGGCGACGGACAGATCCCCGCGCACTCCCAGTGGCGCGCGAGGTGAGGTGGCGATGGCCCGGAGCAACGTCTGCTCATGCTGACGACCGGACCTCGCCGGAACCCGAATGACGTTCTCGCCATTGGCGATCACCGCCCCGATCCGGTTACCGCCGCCACTGTTGAGGTAGGTAATCGCCGCGGCCGCTGCGACGGCGAGGTCCCGCTTCTCACAGCCGGTGGTGCCGAAGTCGAGGCTGGCCGACATGTCCACCACGATCCATGTCTCCAACTCGCGGTCGGCGATCATCTGCCGCACGTGCGGGTGGGTGGTGCGGGCGGTGACCGACCAGTCCATCCGCCGGACGTCGTCACCGGGCTGATATAGCCGTGACTCCCCGGGTTCGGAACCGGGGCCCGGGATCAGACCCAGATGGTTACCCTGCAGCACCCCGTCCAGTTTGCGTTTGACGGCGAGTTCCAGCGTCCGCAGCGCCGCGGAGAGTTTCGCATCACTGATCTCACCGCGCTGAAACGAGGGCGGGTGAATGGTTGCGGATTCGCTCACCGACCGACGGCACCTGCCGCGGCGGGCGCCGCGGGCGGTGCCGGAGGCGCCTGCTGCGGAACAGCGTTGACCTGGGGCAGGCCCACGGTCTGCAGGATCCGATGGATCACGGTCTCGGCCTTGACGTCGTCCGCGAGGGCGTCGTAGGTCAGGACCAGTCGGTGCCGCAACACGTCGGGGATCACCTCGATCACGTCCTGCGGGACCACGTAGTCGCGCCCACGCACCAGTGCCAGCGCACGGGATACGGCGATGATGCCCAGCGACGCACGTGGTGAGGCACCGAAGGCGATCCAGGACTTGACGTCGGGCATCCCGAACTGCTCGGGCCGCCGGGTGGCCGTCACGACCCGCACGACGTAGTCGACCAGTGCGTGGTGCACGAAGTTGTTGGCAGCGACGTCCTGCAGGCGCTGGAGGTCGCCGGTGTCGAGGATCGCTTTGGGTTCAGGTGGGTTGACACCCATCCGGTAGATGATCTCGCGCTCTTCCTCCGGGGACGGGTAGTCCACATTGATTTTGAACAGGAATCGGTCGCGTTGGGCCTCCGGAAGCGGGTAGACGCCCTCGTTCTCGATGGGATTCTGGGTGGCCATTACCAGGAACGGCTTGGGCAGCGGGTAGTCGCGGCCGCCGATCGAGATCTTGCGCTCGGCCATGACCTCGAGAAGGGCGGACTGCACCTTGGCCGGCGCCCGGTTGATCTCGTCGGCGAGCAGGAAGTTGCACATCACCGGACCGAACTCGATGTCGAACTCCTCGCGGCCCTGCCGGTAGATACGGGTTCCGATGATGTCGGTGGGCACCAGGTCAGGGGTGAATTGAATGCGGGCAAAGGTGCCGCCCACCACCCGCGCAAAGGTCTCTACGGCCAGCGTCTTGGCCACCCCGGGCACGCCCTCGAGCAACACGTGGCCTTTGGCGAGCAGACCCACCAGGATCCGCTCAACGAGCTGGTCCTGACCAACGATGATCCGCTTGACCTCGAAGATCGCCCTTTCCAGGGTCTGCACCTCGCTGGCCAGGCCGTTACCGACCGCCGAGGGTGACGAGGCGGATCCGCTCGGGCCGGCATAGCCCGCGGGACCCGCGGACGAGGGACCTGATGACGTCATGGACTTCCTCCACAGCTGTTGGTTGGCGCGAGCCGCCTGAGAAAGACCGCGTGCCCACATTCGTCGGGGCAGCGTTGTTCCCCGCAGATAACTATTCCAGGCCTTCCGGAATCCGTCGATGCGGGTCGGCTGCGGGCACGTGGGTCACCAGCTAGCTCAGGTCTCGATGATGCGGGTGAGGTACGGCGTCATGCCCGCGGTGCGAACCGGGCCGACACTCACCTGCCCGGCCGCCGAGGACGACTCCAACATCTGACCGTTACCGAGGTAGATGGCCACGTGCTGGGAACCGCCGGGCCCCCAGAAGATGAGGTCGCCTCGCTTAGCCTGGGACGGCGCGACATGGCGGCCGGCGTCGTATTGGTCACCCGAGTACTTGGGCAACTGGACCCCGACGCCGGCGAACGCGTAGCGAACGAAGCCCGAGCAGTCATAGCCAACCTTGCCCGCGTCCTGGTCGACACCGGTACTCGGCCCGTTGATGGCGCCGCCGCCCCAGGAGTACGGCACGCCGCGCTGGGAGCCACCGCGGCTGATCACGTACTCAACGGCCTGCGGGCCGCGAACCCGACCGCCAGGAAGCGCCGACGGGCTGCCGCCGAACCCCAAACCGGAGAGGAACTTGCGACCGAGATCCATCGTCGCCTGTGCGGCCTGCTGTGTGAATGCCAGGGACGCCTGCGCGACCGCGACCGGATCTCCCGGCGCACCGGCACTGAGCAGCTTCGGCAGAGTGGGGTCCCAGGACTCTTCGGCCGTCGCGGCGGGTGCCGCAGCGAGGGTGAGTCCGATCACCGCCGCGACCGAGCACACCCCGCGGAGGAACCGGAAACCTCTGCCAGACATCAGTTTTCACCCATCAGTGCTCAGAACTCGACATAACGGACGGCGAACGGGGTCATACCGCTGGTTCGCAACGGTGAAATCTTGACCACCGAACCGGTGTAGGGCGCCTCGATCATCTGCCCGTTTCCGAGGAAGATGGCCACGTGCTGGCTGCCGTTGGGGCCCCAGAAGATCGCGTCGCCACGGCGCATCTGGGCAGTGGGAATCTTTCGGCCCATGTTGTACTGCGAGCCGGAGTAGTGCGGCAACTTGATTCCGACACCGGCGAAGGCGTAGAGGACCAGACCGGAGCAGTCGAAGCCGACCGTGCCGGCGCCGGAGTCGATTCCCCGGCTGGGGCCCGCGGCGTTACCGCCGCCCCACGAGTACGGCACACCGCGCTGGGACATGGCGCGGGCGATGACGTGCTCAACCGCCCGACTGCCCGCCACCACGGGAATGGCACCGTTGGTGATTCCGGTATCCGTGGGCTTGAGGATGCCCATCTGCTGCAGGAACGTCTTCCCCAGCTGCTGGGTGGTCTGGTAGGAGCTTTGGGCGATCTGCAACACCGCGTTGATGATCTGGATGGGGTCCCCGGACAGGAACGCCGAGGGCACCATCGGCAGCGTCAGATCCCACTCGGAGAGCTTGCCGTAGGGCGGCACGACGCCGGAATCGGGTGGGCCCCCCGGAGCTGACGCCGCCGCCGACGGATCCCAGCGGTCACCTGCCGCAGGCCCGGTCGTCGTGCCGGCCTGCGGGACCATCGCGGCCACAGCGGCCTGCTCCATCGCGATTGCCGGAACCGATGCTGGGGCCGACGTGGTGCGCGCGGCCTCGAGTTTCTCCTGCGCCGACTTTCGCTCGGCCGCCAGCCGGTCGATCGTGACCTGTTGTTCGCGGAAGGCCGCCTGCGCCGCGGTCAGCGCCTCGACCGCTGCGTCCTGGCTGCTCTGAGCATCCTTGACCGCAAGATCGGCCTGCTGTTTCGCTGCGCGCTGCGCGGAATCCCTGTTGAGAACCTCGGTGCGGGCGCGGCGCAATCCGGCCATCACCTCCCGCGAACTGAGGGCCAGTGCCTCACCGGCGCTGGCGCTGGCGATGATCTCATCGGGCGTGCGGGCCATGACCAACGACGCCGACGGGCCATTGATGTAACTGGCCGCCGCGAAGGTGTCGAAACGTCTCTGGGCGTCGACGATCGCCGCGTTGGCCTCGGTGACGGACCGCGCGCTGGCGTCGACTAGTTCCTGGGCGGCGGTCGCCGCATCCCGAGCGTCCTGAACCGCCACGATGGCCTTGTTGACGCTCTCCTGCTGCGCCTGCACAGCGGCACCGACGTCCTGCAGCCGCTGGTTGGCCTCGGCGACGTCGGCCACGAGTGCGGCCAGGCTGTTGGGTGCCGGTGCGGGGTCGGCCTGCGCCAGTCCTGGAACGGTCAGGGCCACCGCCACCGTCAGGGTCAGTGGGCAGACGACCCGGATTGCCCGAACACGAGCCCCGCGAGTGGTTGGTCTCATTCGACTCTGACTCCTCAATCGCTCCGACTTGTCACGCCAGTCACTCATGTCACATGAGCCACTTCATTAACAATGGTGACAGTTGCACCGTACGTCACAATTGTCGCAGGAGAAACGGGAGGCAAGAATTACAACTTTGTCATTCAAATGATGTGACCGGAAAGTGATCTTATGGAATTGCCATGAAAGGCTGTTTATCCAGCGTGATCTATGTTTTAACCCGCGCGCTACGTTTCGCCCACGATTGCAGAAGTCGGGTCGCTACAGCTGCTCCGGAAACCCCGATTACGAGCAGGATCGTGAATGTAATCCAGGGGAAATCCGGGGTGTTCAACTGGTCGACGAAATTCTGCGATCCCTGCACCGGATTAGGCGCGGTCTTGACCACGTCCTGGCCCGCCTCGAGGACAACCCGGTCGTAGGTCGTGCTGTAGGTCCCCGCCCAACCCGGACTGATCACCAGAACCGTGGACCCGGGATGGGCCTGTCCCACCTGGGTGGCGACGTCGCGCAATGGGGTGTCCAACAACGGACTTTCCTGCATCACGACGACTTTGAGGTCTATCCCGCGCTCCCGGGCACCGGCCACGACCTGCTGCAGACCACCGACATCTGCCGGTGGCGCGGCCACCCCGTCGGCGGCGACGTCGGCCAACACCGTGCCCATGCAATCGTCGACCGGAGTGGAGAAGGCCAAGCCGACGGCGCTACAGACCTCAACCGGTATGTAGGTCGGCGAGTGCAGGTCGGTCACAATTCCGACGGTACCGCGATCGGCCCTCACGGCTAAGCGCACGCGCCGGGGTAATGTCCCGCCGGCCGCCGATCGTCGGCGGGGGCCGGTGGGGTCCGTCTGCGGGCACCGCACTCGCGAGCGTTAGGATTCGTCTCTGCCCGCCAATGACCGCCCGTTGACGGGATCACCGATGCGGGAGTTGATGTGAGCAGCCTTTCGTCGAATCCGTCCTTGAACACATTTCAGGCTCGAGACACCCTGACGGTCGGTGACAACAGCTACGAGATCTACCGTCTCGACGCCGTGCCCGGCACCGAGAAACTCCCCTACAGCCTCAAGATGTTGGCCGAGAACCTACTGCGCACCGAGGACGGCGCCAACATCACCACTGAGCACATCAACGCGATCGCCAACTGGGATCCAAGTGCTGAGCCGAGCATCGAGATCCAGTTCACCCCGGCCCGGGTGATCATGCAGGATTTCACCGGCGTGCCCTGCATCGTCGACCTGGCCACCATGCGCGAAGCCGTCACGGCACTCGGTGGTGACCCGGAAAAGGTCAACCCGCTGGCCCCCGCCGAACTCGTCATCGATCACTCGGTGATCTTGGACTTCTTCGGCAACGCCGGCGCCTACGAGCGCAATGTGGCCCTCGAATACGAGCGCAACGGCGAGCGCTACCAGTTCCTGCGCTGGGGCCAGGGCGCGTTCGACGACTTCAAGGTGGTGCCGCCGGGCACCGGCATCGTGCACCAGGTCAACATCGAGTATCTGGCCCGGGTGACCATGGTGCGCGAGGTGGGCGGCAAGAAATTCGCCTACCCGGACACCTGCGTGGGAACCGACAGCCACACCACCATGGTCAACGGCCTGGGTGTGCTGGGCTGGGGCGTTGGCGGCATCGAGGCCGAGGCAGCCATGCTCGGCCAGCCGGTGTCGATGCTGATCCCCCGCGTCGTCGGCTTCAAGCTGACCGGCGAGATCAAGCCCGGCGTGACCGCCACCGACGTGGTGCTGACCGTCACCGACATGCTGCGCAAGCACGGCGTGGTAGGCAAGTTCGTGGAGTTCTACGGCAGGGGCGTGGCCGAGGTGCCGCTGGCCAACCGCGCCACGCTGGGCAACATGAGTCCCGAATTCGGTTCCACCGCAGCGATGTTCCCGGTCGACGCCGAGACCATCAAGTACCTGCGGCTGACCGGACGCACCGACGAGCAGGTCGCTCTGGTGGAGGCCTATGCCAAGACCCAGGGCATGTGGCACGACCCGGACCGAGAACCGACGTTCTCTGAGTACCTCGAACTGGACCTGTCGACGGTGGTGCCGTCCATCGCCGGTCCGAAGCGCCCACAGGACCGCATCGAACTCACCGACGCCAAGAACGCATTCCGCAAGGACATCCACAACTACGTCACCGAGAACCATCCGGCACCGGAGACCAAGCTTGACGAGGCGGTCGACGAGTCGTTCCCGGCAAGTGACTCGGTGTCGCTGTCCTTCGCCGACGACGGTGCCGTCGACGCCCGGCCCTCGGCGGCCAACGGCTCGCACGGCCGCCCAAGCAAGCCGGTGCTGGTGCGCTCGACCGAACGCGGTGAGTTCGTCCTCGACCATGGCGCGGTGGTGGTCACCGGCATCACCTCCTGCACCAACACCTCGAACCCCTCGGTGATGCTGGGTGCGGCACTGCTGGCGCGCAAGGCCGTCGAGAAGGGCCTGACCACCAAACCGTGGGTCAAGACCAATATGGCGCCCGGCTCGCAGGTGGTCACCGACTACTACGAGAAGGCCGGCCTGTGGCCGTACCTGGAGAAACTGGGCTACTACCTCGGCGGCTACGGGTGCACCACCTGCATCGGTAACACCGGCCCGCTAGCACCGGAGATCTCCACGGCGATCAACGATAACGATCTGTCGGTGACAGCGGTGCTCTCCGGAAACCGTAACTTCGAGGGCCGCATCTCCCCCGACGTGAAGATGAACTACCTGGCATCGCCGCCGCTGGTGATCGCCTACGGCATCGCCGGGACGATGGACTTCGACTTCGAGTCCGATCCGCTGGGCACCGACGCTCACGGCAACGACGTGTTCTTGCATGACATCTGGCCCACCCAGAAGGAGATCGACGACACCATCGCCTCCTCGATCAACCGGGAGATGTTCGTCAGCAGCTACGCCGACGTGTTCACCGGCGACGAGCGCTGGCGCAGCCTACCCACCCCGGCGGGCAACTCCTTCGACTGGGATCCGGAATCCACCTACGTTCGCAAGCCCCCGTACTTCGACGGCATGCCGGCTTCTCCGGAGCCGGTCAAAAACATCACCGGGGCAAGAGTTCTTGCCCTGCTGGGTGACTCGGTGACGACCGATCACATCTCACCGGCTGGTGCCATCAAGAAGGGCACCCCGGCGGCGCAGTATCTGGAAGCCAACGGTGTGGCGCCGGCCGACTACAACTCGCTGGGGTCGCGGCGCGGCAACCACGAAGTGATGATCCGCGGCACCTTCGCCAACATCCGGCTGCGCAACCAACTGCTGGATGCTGTTGTCGAGGGCGGCGTCTCCGGTGGCTACACCCGGGACTTCACCCAGCTCGACGGCCCGCAGGCCTTCATCTATGACGCCGCGCAGAACTACGCGGCGGCCGACATCCCACTGGTGGTACTCGGCGGCAAAGAGTACGGCTCGGGTTCCTCGCGGGACTGGGCGGCCAAGGGCACCAGCCTGCTGGGCGTGCGGGCGGTCATCACCGAGTCCTTCGAGCGGATCCACCGGTCCAATCTGATCGGCATGGGCGTGATCCCGCTACAGTTCCCGGCCGGGGAGTCGGCCAAGTCACTCAAGCTGGACGGCACCGAGGTGTTCGACTTCACCGGCATCGATGCGCTCAATACCGGCAAGACCCCGAAGACGGTCCACGTCACGGCCACCAAGGCCGACGGAACCGCCGTCGAGTTCGACGCTGTCGTGCGCATCGACACCCCCGGTGAGGCCGACTACTACCGCAACGGCGGAATTCTGCAGTACGTGCTGCGCAATATGCTGCGGGCGGGGGCCAGCTGAGCGGCTCGGCTCAGGCCAGCTCGATCAGACTCGAATACTCCTCGGACCAGTGGTCCTCGGTGCCGTCGGGCAGCAGCACCACCCGTTGCGGGTCAAGTGCCTCGGCGGCGCCGGGGTCGTGGGTGACCAGCACCACCGCGCCCCGGTAACTGCGCAACGCGTCGAGCACCTGCTCCCGGGACGCCGGATCCAGGTTGTTGGTGGGTTCGTCGAGCAGCAGCACATTGGCCGTAGACGCCACCAGTCCGGCCAGCGCCAGGCGGGTCTTCTCACCGCCGGACAGCGTGCCTGCGTGCTGCTCAAGCTGGGGTCCGGTGAACATGAAGGCGCCCAGCAGGCTGCGCAACTCCTGCTCGCCGGTGTCGGGCGCGGCGTGGCGGATGTTCTCCCAGACCGTGGTGCCTGAGTCCAGGGTGTCGTGCTCCTGGGCGAAGTAGCCGATCTTCAGGCCGTGGCCGGGCTCGACGGCACCGGCGTCCATCGGTTCCACTCCGGCGAGCAGGCGCAGCAGCGTGGTCTTGCCGGCGCCGTTGAGGCCCAGCACGACGACCCGCGATCCGCGGTCGATGGCCAGGTCCACCCCGGTGAACACCTCGAGGGAGCCGTAGTTTCTGGTCAGACCCTTGGCGACCAGCGGCGTGCGACCGCACGGCGCGGGGCTCGGGAACCGGATCTTGGCGACCTTGTCGGCCACCCGCTCGGCGTCCAGGGCTGACATCATCCGCTCAGCCCGGCGCAACATGTTCTGCGCGGCAACGGCTTTGGTGGCCTTGGCGCCCATCTTGGCGGCCTGGGTGCGCAGCGCCGCGGCCTTCTTCTCGGCGTTGGCACGTTCCCGGCGGCGGCGTTGCTCATCGGTGGACCGGGCGTCGAGATACTTCTGCCAACCCATGTTGTAGCCGTCGACCTCGCCGCGGACGGCATCGAGGAACCACACCCGGTTCACCACCTCGGCGAGCAGTTCGACATTGTGGCTGATGATCACCAGTCCCCCGGTGTGCGCCTTGAGGAAGTCGCGCAGCCAGCCAATGGAGTCGGCGTCGAGGTGGTTGGTGGGCTCGTCAAGCAGCAGGGTGGTGTCCGAACCCGAGCCGGAGTCACTGGCGGCGAACAGAATTCGGGCTAACTCGACCCGGCGGCGCTGTCCGCCGGACAGTGTTCGCAACGGCTGGGTCAACACTCGTTCGGCCAGACCGAGGCTGGCGCAGATCCTCCCCGCCTCACTCTCGGCCGCATACCCGCCCAGGGCGGCGAAGCGTTCCTCGAGGTTGCCGTAGCGCCGGATGGCCTTGTCCTGTTCGGTGGCGTCGACCAACTCGGCCATCAGCACCTGCTGCTTCTCCAGGTCGGCCAGCAGGGTGTCCAGTCCGCGCGCGGACAGCACCCGATCGCGGGCCAGCACCTCCAGGTCGCCCTC
>Ga0114919_10001964_pt1 | contig 16573 bp, 11 predicted proteins | sample BlataG_FD_88682 | JGI IMG/M metagenome (GOLD analysis project Ga0114919, IMG submission 88682) | Deep subsurface microbial communities from Black Sea to uncover new lineages of life (NeLLi) - Black_00105 metaG | ecosystem: Environmental > Aquatic > Marine > Oceanic > Sediment | place: Atlantic... | reverse complement strand
TAAATTACCGGACGCAAAAAATCAAGAAAAATCTTATTTTTTTTATCGGATATGCGTCTGCAGGCGTAAGATTGTGCAGAAATCCGCATTTGGCGGAAAACAAGTTGGCCCCAATAGAGCCGCTCTCGCTCTTAATGAGGCAGAAACGCGGCACTTACCAACACGGCAGAGGAAAAACGTCTCCAAGGGGGTTGACGAGGGGCGGGTCTGCGGGTATAATCCCGCGGTTTTTCAGGTCAATAAGACATTTTGGAGGTAATAATTGCAGATGCGTGACGTAAATGAATTACTGAAAGAGAAGCTAACGACGGAACATTACGACCGGCTTGCGGCTCTGGAGAATCCGAAGATGCACGGGTTTGTGGCCGATGCGATTGAACTTGCAGGGCCGGCTTCGGTGTTTGTGTGCACGGATTCGGACGAGGACAGGGCTTATATTCGCGAGCTGGCAATAAAGAACGGCGAGGAAAAGACGTTGGACGTTTCCGGGCATACGTGCCATTTTGACGGCTATTACGACCAGGCGCGGGACAAGGCCAAGACAAAATATCTGGAAGCCAGCGGCTCGGACCTCGGCGAGAGCCTTAATTCGGTTGAAAAATCCGCAGGGGTCGAAGAAGTCCGCTCGTTCTTGAAGGATTCGATGGCCGGTCGGGAGATGTTAGTGCTGTTTTTCTGTCTTGGGCCGGTCGATTCGGAATTCTCGATTCCGTGCGTTCAAATAACGGATTCGCCCTATGTCGCTCACAGCGAGACCATTCTCTATCGCCCCGGATACGAGCAGTTCAGGAAGATTGGCGCGTCGGGCGCGTTTTTCAGGTTTCTGCATTCGGAGGGCGAGCTTGAGAACGCTGTAAGCAAGAATATCGAGAAACGCCGGGTCTATATCGACCTTGAAGAGAACCTGGTCTATAGCGTCAATACGCAATACGGCGGCAATACCATAGGCCTGAAGAAGCTGGCCCTTCGGCTGGCCATCAACAAGGCCTCGGGCGAGGGGTGGCTTGCCGAGCACATGTTTGTAGTGGGCGCGCACGGCCCGGGCGGGCGAGTAACCTACTTTGCCGGTGCGTTCCCATCGGCCTGCGGCAAGACGTCGACCTCGATGCTGCCAGGCCAGACCATCATCGGCGACGACATCGCTTATTTTCGCAAGAAAAAAGGGGAGCTGCGATGCGTGAATGTTGAAAAGGGCATCTTCGGCATCATCCGCGACGTCAATTCGACTGACGACCCGGTCATATACGAGGCCCTTACGAGTCCTTGCGAAGTAATATTCTCCAATGTTCTGATCGACGAGAAAAATAGGCCGAACTGGCTCGGGATGGGTGCAGAGCTGCCCAGAGAAGGTGTCAACCATTCGGGTAAATGGCAGAAGGGCAATAAGGACGGCGACGGTAATGAAATCACCGCCTCGCACAAAAATGCCCGTTATTGCTTGAGCATTGAAGACCTCAAGAACATGGACCCGCTTATGGACGACGCCGACGGTGTGCCGGTGGGGGGGATTATCTACGGCGGACGCGACAGCGATACGTTGGTGCCGGTTGAGCAGGCGTTTAGCTGGGCCGAGGGGATTATTATAAAAGGGGCCTCGCTCGAATCGGAAACCACCGCTGCGACCTTAGGCAAAGAGGGTGTCAGGATGTTTAACCTGATGTCGAATCTTGATTTTCTATCGATACCGCTCGGCAGATATATCCAGAACAATCTGGACTTCGCTGATGGCGTTAAGGAGCCGCCTTTGGTTTTCTCGGTCAATTACTTTCTTAAGGGCAAAGACGGCAAATACCTGAACGGCATGGGCGATAAGTTAGTCTGGATTCTGTGGGCTGAGCTTAGGGTGAACGGGGATGTTGAAGGAATCGGCACGCCGACAGGGGTAATACCGAAATACGAGGATTTGGCCAGACTGTTCAAAGAGAATCTCGATGCCGAATATACCGAGAGCGACTACGTGGAGCAGTTTACGATTCGGGTGCCGGAGAACCTGGCCAAGCTGGACCGCGTCGAGAAGATTTACAGAGAGAAGGTTTCCGATACTCCTGAGATTGTTTTTGAGACCTTTGTCGATGTCCGCAAGCGCCTGAAAGAAACCGGTGACAAATATGGCGATTATATTTCGCCGTTTGATTTACCCGGCACCAATTGAGCGTGCGCTGCGGCGCCCTTGTCTTCCTTCGGAAGAAGGAAAAGGGGCGGCGTCCCAAAGTGACGGCAGGCCCCGTTAGAGAAAAAGATGAAACCATCTCTAACGGGGCAGGCATAAGTATTTCGCTGAGAGACAATTTGTGCGGGACGGCTCGATTGCGTGTAAGTCCGCAGTCCACAGGACGCCTTTCGGCGGACGCCGCCGCAAGGCGTCCCTAAGCGGACTATCGGCGGAAAGGAGGCCGAGAAAATGTGCGTGGACCGGGTATGTATCAAATTTACAGTTTTCGTGTTTGCGGGGCTGCTTGGAATTACGGCAATTAGCCAGGGGAAAACTAATTCCGACACGATTGAGCGATGGGGGATTTTCGAGGTCTCGCTCAATGGGCCTTCCGGGGGGAACCCATTTGTCGATGTGGAACTGAGCGGCGAGTTCAGGCAGGGCGATATTGTGTTTGCCCCCAGGGCTCCTGGCGGAGAGCCGGAAGGGTTCTACGACGGCGACGGCGTGTACCGTATTCGCTTTATGCCGGATTCGGTGGGGCAGTGGTCATACGTCACAAAGAGCAATCGAAGAGAACTGGACGGCAAGAAGGGCAAATTCACCTGTGTAAAGGCATCGCCGGGCAATCACGGGCCTGTTCGTGTCCGAAACACTTATTACCTTGCGTATGCCGATGGTTCGCCCTATTTCCAGGTCGGGACCACGTGCTATGCGTGGGCGCATCAGGGAATTGCGATGGAAGAACAAACTCTGGTGACGCTAAAGGATGCGCCCTTTAACAAGATACGGATGTGCGTCTTTCCCAAAAGCTATTCCTACAACAAGAACGAGCCGAAGTATTACCCGTTCGAGGGCAAGCCGCTGAAAGACTGGGATTACAGCCGCTTCAATCCCGAGTTCTTCCGGCATTTTGAGATGCTGGTCGGGAATTTGCGCGATTTGGGGATTGAAGCCGATATTATTCTTTTTCACCCTTACGACCGGTGGGGCTTTGCCGGGATGGACGCAACGGTTGACGACAGCTATCTGCGCTACATCGTCGCCCGGCTGGCGGCGTATCGCAATGTGTGGTGGTCGTTCGCGAATGAATACGACCTGATGAAGTCAAAGACGATGGCGGACTGGGACAGGTTCTTCCAGATTGTCCAAAAACACGACCCTTACAACCGGATGCGGGGTATTCATAACTGCCGGGGCTTCTATGACCATACCAAGAGTTGGGTCACGCACGCGAGCATTCAGAGCTCGGACCTTAAAAGAGGCAGGGAATGGCGGCAGAAATATAAGAAACCGATTATATATGATGAGTGCAAGTACGAGGGGGATATACCGCAGGGCTGGGGGAATATCAGCGCTAAAGAAATGGTGCACAGATTCTGGCTGGGGACTATCGGCGGCTGCTACGTGGGGCACGGCGAGACTTATAAGCATCCTAAAGACCTGCTATGGTGGTCAAAGGGCGGCGTTTTGCGGGGGCAAAGCCCGGCGAGGATTGCGTTTCTCAAGAAGATAATGGAGCCGACGCCGTTTGAACAAATGGCGCCCGGCGAGCTTCCCGGCGGCAACTATGTTCTGGCCAAGCCGGGCGAATTATACTTCGTGTACTTTACCTCAGTTTCACCGATTACTCTGGAGCTTACCGGTTCGAGGCCGTATAAGGTTGATGGAATCGATACGTGGGACATGACCGTAACAGCTATGGGCAATGCGTCGGGCAGCAGGTTCAGCTTTACGCCGCCCAAGGCGAATTACGTGCTTCGCTTGTCTTTGTATGGGCCGGGCGAGAAAATGCGGCCCGAAGTTAAGGCATCCGCCAGCCCAACCGGGGGTATAGCTCCTTTGAAAGTGCAGTTCTCGACGGCAACTAAACTTCAATGCCGATGGGAATTTGGAGATGGGAGCACCTCGTCCGAAAGGAATCCGGTGCACATATACAAAGAACCGGGCCTTTATACGGCAACGCTGAAAGCCACCGACAAAGACGGGCTTGGGGCCAGTGTCATCGTAGCTGTAGCTGTGGACCGGGTGCCGGGGACGCCAATTGTGCGGGTCGGCTTTAAGGAGAGTGATACTCCGGGCACGAAGCTTCACGGCAAGATTGCCCGGGGCAAGGATGGCTCGTACGAATTCGGTGACGGCGAGCCGTGGAAATGGATTTCGGTCGGCGACGGCCCCATCGAGCCGTTGGAGGGGCTGCGGTCTTTTACCATACTGGGCTGGGCAAATCCAAGCAGCTTAAAGATTGGAAGCGGCGGGAACCGTATCGCGTTCAACCTGAATTATAACCACTCCGGGTTCGACTTAGTGCACCTGCAGGACGGTCGGCTGCGACTTGCAGTCAACGAATGGCCTGATAGAATCGCCAACGACAGCTCGCCGGGCAAGCTACACACCGACAAATGGACTTTCTTCGCGGTGACGTACGACAGCACAAAGAACAAGAACAGCGTGCAGTGGTACTTCGGCGATGCGGACACGCCTGCGAAGCTCGACAGGAGCACAAGCTACAACCGCGGTCCGACGGGTAAAGGCAGCGGAACACTTACCATCGGCAATTATAACGAAAGCATCCAGCGGCACGGCAAGGACCGCCAATTCCGCGGGCGGCTGCGAGGAATACAGATTTTCGGCAGTCGAATCGGGACGCGAGGGGCCCTGACGTTGACAGAAATTCGCAAGCATCAGCGGTAAGAAAGGATAGTTAAATGGAGAAGAAAACAATTCGTACCGGCATTGTGGGGGCGGGATTTGCGGCAACATTTCACTTCGAATGTTTGAAGAAGGTCCACAGCACCGACGTTGAAGTCGAGGGCGTATTCGCAATCGACACCGAGCAGGCGGCGGAGTACGCAAAGCAGCGCGGGATTAAGGCCTACGAAAGTCTGGAAGCACTTATCGATAAGGTTGACGCCGTTCACGTCTGCACGCCGCCGGTGGCCCATGAGCCGATTGCGATAGCGGCCCTGGAGCGGGATAAATTCGCTATCGTGGAAAAACCGCTGACGGGCTATTTCGGTGACGGCTCGGAAGATTTTAACGGGGATAATTTCCCGAAGACCGATGCGCTCGAGAATTCCATTGCGAGTATCGAGCGGATGCTCGCGGCGGAGGCCAAAAGCAAAGGGCAGATACTTTATGCTGAGAACTGGGTCTATGCACCTTCGATTCAGAAGGAACGCGAGATTATAGAAAAGACCGGCGCCCAGATACTCTGGATGCACGGCGAAGAGGCACACTCCGGCTCGCACGCCGCGACGTATGCCTACTGGAAGTTCTCCGGCGGCGGCGTTATGATAGGAAAAGGGTGTCATCCGCTGACGGCGGCGCTTTATCTAAAGCAGGTGGAGGGAAAGGCCCGCAACGGCAGGCCGATTCGCGCCAAGGCAGTCTCGGCCCGGACTCACGCGCTCACCCGGCTCCGAGATTTCGAGGACAAAGGGCATATTCGCTGCGACTATCACGACATCGACGATTTCTCCCTGATGCACGTCGTTTTCGAGGACGGCACTGTCGCGGACATCTTCGCTTCGGACATCCTGCTCGGCGGGATTCATAACTGGCTCGAAGTCGCGGCGAACAATCACAGGAGCATCTGCAATATCAACCCGAACACGGCAATGCAGACATATAACCCGGTCGATTCGTATTTCAAAGATATCTACACCGTTGAAAAAATCGGCACGAAACAGGGCTGGTCGAATCCATCACCGGATGAGGACTGGTTCACCGGCTATCCGCAGGAAACCGAGGCATTCTACCGTACTATCGCATACGGCGAACCGGTAGAGAGCAACAGCAAACTCGCAGCCGATGCGATTTCGACGATATACAGCGCGTACGTCTCGGCCGAACAAGCCGGGGCGGAGGTGGCAGTTAAGACGTTTTAGGCCACTAAAACACGAAAAGAATTGGCCACTAAGGGCACAGAGAACATAGAGAAATGTGGATTCGGCGCTCCCCTATCGAGTCGGGGACAAGCTTTGCGGCAATGACAATAGGTACACAGGCCGTGGCGGACGTTAAGGAGCATTTATGGAGATCCTTGGGTTACACTATGCTATCTGGATTGTGTTAGTATTGTACTTCGCCGGGATGCTGCTTATGGGGTGGTGGAGCAAGCGGGGGATTCGCAATCAGGAGGGATACCTGTTGGGCAATCGTCAGTTCGGGTGGCCTATGATGGTGATGCACGCCTTCGGCGCGGGGACTCATCCGGGCAACGTTGCCGGCGTGATGAGCCATGGCGTTGTCAGCGGGGCTTCGGGCATCTGGGTCTCGTGGATGTGGCTTTTCGGAACGCCTTTTTACTGGATAATCGCGCCGATAATTCGGCGGATGCGGTGCCTGACGATGGCGGATTTCTTCCGTGAGCGTTTCGGCAGGGCGGCGAGCGTGCTGTATATTATCGTCGCGGCGGCGGGGATGATAGTTTTTTTGGCGGGGGTGCTGTTAGCGACAACTCGGACGGTTCAGGGCATGATGGGCAAGGCGGCGACGGCCGATGAGCAGATGTGGTTCTTCGGTATCCTGTTTGTGAGCACGGCGGTCTTTATAATCTACAGCTACTGGGGCGGGATAATAGCAGCAATCAGGACGGACATGATTCAGGGGCTGATGATAATTGCGCTGTCGTTTATTGCGATTCCTGCGGCTCTTCGGCTCGAGGAGGTGGGCGGCCTGGCGGGGATGCGGGCGACATTGCTCGGAGCGGACGCTAATTATCTGAGCTTGTTCGACCCAAAGCAATTCAGTTTGTTGACGGTTATGCTGCTTTGTATTAACGCGCCGCTTACGGCGCTGGCGTTTCCGCATTTGATGAGCGTTTGTGCGGCGGGCAAGACTGAGTGGGAAGGCCGGGTCGGGTTTACGTACGGCAACATCCTCAAGCGTATCTGCACCATCGGCTGGTGCGTTCTCGCGCTGTGCTGGTTAGCGTATCTGATTAATTCGGGCTCGGAGATTCATAAGGACGCGGCGTTCGGCGATTCGATACGTTTGCTTCTCTCGCCGGCGCTTCAAGGCGTTATGCTTGCCTGCGTGATGGCGGCGGCGATGTCTTCGGGCGATGCGGTGCAGGTGACGGTTGCGGGGCTTTTCTCTCAGAATATCTATCGCCCCTATGTTAATCCCGAAGCCGGCGGGGAGCGGCTCGTTCACGTGACGCGGGTCATCGGGATTGTCATCGCGCTATTGGCTCTTGGGGCGGCAATCTTGATGCGTTACAGTTTGGTCAAGGCGATTCTCGACTATTTTAACATCTTGAGCCTGGTTGGCATTTCGACGGCGATGGGTATTCTGTGGCGGCGAATGAATACGACGGGGATGTTCAGCAGTACGATTTTAGCGTCTGCGACATTTTTGGTGAGCCGGTATGTCCTCGACTGCGGCCGGGATATCACGATCGCTTTGCCGATAATAGTGGGCGTGGCAGCCGGGGTGATAGGGAGCCTCGTGACTAAGCCGCCGAGGCGTGAGGTTATCGAGAAGTTCTTCACGAAGATTTATACCCCTATCGGCCAGGAAGAAAAGCTCGCGTTGCCTTTGGATGAGGTGGTTCCGAGATCGAGCCGCTGGATTACTGCGGGCGGGCTTTTTGTTGTCAAGCCGTCGCGCCAATCATGGGCAGGGTTTGTTATCACGCTTGGAATTTGTTTAGCGTGCGTACTGGCGATGCTTGCGATACTCAAATAGAACGAAAGGACGACAGGATGGCCGGTAAAATCGGACTTGTGGGCCTTGGTCTTGTGGGCACGGCGATGGCCGAGCGTCTGTTAGGCCAGGGCTTCGACGTTGTCGGCTTCGATATCGATTCGACAAGGTGCGAGCACCTTGAAAAATCAGGTGGAAAAGCTCTGGACACCGCGGCGGAGCTCGGCGAACAATCCGAGCGTGTTGTTCTCTCGCTTCCGGATACGAATGTCGTCGTGGAGGTTGTCGAAGGCCCCGGCGGGCTTCTGGAGGCATCGACGCCGCCGCGATACATAATTGACACGACGACCGGTGAGCCCGATGAAACAGCGGCGCTGGCACAACGGCTCGCGGAGTGCCGAATCGGTTTTCTGGATGCACCATTTTCCGGTTCCAGCCGGCAGCTCAGAGACAAGGACGTGGTCTTTATGGTCGGCGGCGACAAGGCGGCGTTCGAGGACTGCACGGATATTTTTCGAGCGCTGGCCGAGAAGGTTTTCTACTTAGGCGCTTCGGGAAACGGCTCGGCGGCCAAGCTCGCCAGCAATCTCGTTCTCGGCTTGAATCGCCTGGCCCTGGCCGAGGGACTTGTCTTTGCGAGCAAACTGTCTCTTGAGCCGCGGGCCTTTCTTGAACTGCTCAAGGTTACACCCGCCTACTCGGCTGCAATGGACGTCAAGGGCGAAAAGATGCTGGACGGCGATTTTACGCCCCAGGCACGGCTGCGGCAGCACCACAAGGATGTCTCGATTATCCTCAAGTACGCACAAAGGCAGGGCCTTGACCTGCCGTTGTCGAAGGCGCACCTGGATGTGCTCGAAAAAGGCATCGCCGCGGGCGACGGGGAGCTGGACAATTCCGCGGTCATTCGCGAGATTGAACGCAGGATAAAACCGTAAACAAGTAAGGAAAGGAATCAACGCACGTGCAGTTTTCACCTTCGGTATATGAGCATGCAGCGGCGGTGATTGGCAAAAGTCCGTGGGAGGTGTCGCGAGATGCAGAGCTTTTAGCGAAAGGTCATATCGAAGCTTTTCGTCTTTACGAGCACCGGCCCGTTGTGGTGGGCATTGATATTTATAATCTGGAAGCAGAGGCGTATGGCGCAAGTGTTAGCAAGCCCGCCGGCAACGGCATCCCCGCTATCTGCAAACATCCCTATCGAAAAGCGAAGGAGCTGATTGACTTAGAGCCGTTCGACCCTCAGAGGGCCGGGCGGGTCCCAATGGTTATCGAAGCGGCCCGGCGTGTTGCCGATGAATGTCCGCAGGCAGATGTCAGGATACCTTTGAGCGGTCCTTTTTCATTAGCGACCAACCTGATGGGATTCGAGAACCTGTTGTGTGAGATTCAAACCGACCCGGACCTGGTTGCGGAGGCACTGGGCCATCTCGTAGCGGGGCAGGTAGAGTTCTGCAAGGAGATAGTCGGCTCCGGACTGGATATCGGCTTTTTTGAATCGGCGGCGGCCCCACCGCTGCTGTCGCCGGAGAACTTCAGGGACATCGAGCTTGGCGCTCTTAAAAAAATTATGGAAGAGACGTCCGCGGTTGTCGGCCATCCTGTCCCGTGCATAATGGGCGGCGATACGTTAGGGATTCTCGATTATATCCTGCAGACGGGGACAGGATATGTTTGTTGTCCGGCTGCAACCGACCAGCAAAGGTTTATGGAGAAGATGAAAGCGCATCCTGAGGTGACGGTCAGAATCAATATGGACCCGGGGCCGATAACGGCAAAAAATTTCCAAGCGGTTAAAAAGGAAGTTGACAGGGTCGTTTCGCTGGTGGAAAATAGGAAGCGAGTCTGTATAGGTACGGGCTGTCTGCCGTTTGAGACGGACCCGCAAATGGTTTTGAAGACGAAAGAATATGTTCTGTCCAAAAACGTCCCATAAAACGCTGAATAGGAGATTAAGAGATGGCTGAAAACGCCGAAACGCAGCAGGAGGTGATGCACGCCAACCCGCAGATTGAAAGAGACCGCGAGCTGATAGCCGCATCGCGTCGGAAGGGTCGCGGGGCGCTTGCCAAGACGTTCTTAAAGCTCTCCGGCCCCGGCTGGCTTCAAAGCGGAATCACACTCGGAGGAGTGTCATTCTCATCGAGTCTCTACCTCGGCGTTCTCGTCGGCTTTAGCTTCATGTGGCTCCAGCCCCTGGCCATGATCCTAGGCATTATCATGCTCGGCGCTATCGCGTACGTGACACTCTCGATTAGGGAACGTCCGCTCAAGGCAATCCACGACCACGTCAGCCCCGTGCTTGCCTGGAGCTGGCTGCTTGCATCGATGGCCGCGAACCTCGTATGGTCTATGCCGCAGTTTGTACTCGGGACCCGTGCGCTGCAGCAGAATCTCTCGCCGAACGTTCTCGGGGCAATACCGGACCCATGGGGCAAGATGATCTGTGTCGGTTTCATGCTCGGGATCTGCATTACCGTGACGATGTTCTACGGCGCCGGCGGCCGAGGCGTAAAAGTATTCGAGATCATCATAAAGATAATAGTAAGTATGATCGTCTTGTCCTTCCTCGGCGTCGTTATCAAGCTAAGCATTGAGGGAGTAATCGATTGGGGCGCTATATTCAGCGGTTTTGTTCCCAGGCTGCGAATGTTGTCCAATCCGGCTGATACCGTTGTGCCCTATATCCAGGCCGTGGCTCCCGACTTCCAGGGCTTTTGGACGAGGCACGTTGTCACCCAGCAGCGCTCCGTTATGATAGCTGCCACCGCTGCTGCGGTGGGTATCAATATGACCTTTCTGCTGCCCTACTCGATGCTGCGAAAAGGCTGGGACAAGGACTTCCGCGCCCTGGCTATCTTCGACCTCTCGACAGGGCTATTCATCCCTTTCATCCTCGCAACGGGCCTTGTGGTAATTGCATCGGCTTCGCAGTTTCACGTAACGCCCGCTGAGGGTTTCCTCGGTGAGGTTGACGAACAAGGCAAGCTCATTGCCCCGGCCACGAATCTCGTCCGCCCATACAATGAGCTATTGAAAAAGCGCCTTGGGTCTGAAATGGGTGCCGATAAGGTCGAGGCGCTTTCGCCTGAGGAATTGAAGCAGCAAACAAAGGCCCTGCCGCTCGTCGACAGGGAGCTGGCTGCAATGCTTGTCAAGCGTGACAACATGAACTTGGCCGATGCGCTGGTCCCGCTGACAGGTGATTTCTGGGCACAGGTTGTATTCGGCCTCGGCGTGATGGGAATGGGCATAGGTGCCGCGACGGTGCTGATGACAATCAACGGCCTCTGTCTGTGCGAGCTGCTGGGCAGGCCCGCGAGAGGCTGGACCCAGCGGATTGGCGCCCTGATAGTCTCGGTCGGCGCTCTGGCGGCTATCTTCTGGAAACAACCGGCACCGTGGCTGGCCATGCCGACCTCCGTATTCTGCATAATACTGCTGCCGATTGCGTATTTTGCCTTCCTGCTGCTGATGAATCAAAAGACTATGTTAGGTGACAATATGCCGCGAGGCGGTAAGCGCATCCTTTGGAATGTCTTGATGATAATTGCCACTGCCATAGCAACGCTCGTCAGTATATGGAGCCTCTGGTCGAAAATAGGGTTAGCCTGGAGCATCGTGGTAGTCGGCACCTTCGTCGGGCTTATCTTAGTTGTCCACTTCCAGCGCAAGGGTAAGAGACCGGCAGCGGCGGCATGACGTCTGAGCAGTGGGACAAGCTGCTTGCTGTTATAAACGGCGAATTGGTTGAGCCGATGCCGGTGGGCTTTATTATCGACAGCCCCTGGCTTCCGGGCTGGGCTGGCCCCGTTAGAAGTGGTGCTATTAGGAGACCGGACAGCAAGCGGCTTACTTCTAACGGGGTACAAAAAGGGGAGATTTCTAACGGGGCGGGTATTTCTACGCTCGATTATTTTTCCAGCGAGCAGATGTGGTTTGAGGCCAATCTCAAGGCCGTGCGGCAATTTCCCGAAATTATGTTCCTGCCGGGTTTCTGGGCGGAGTTCGGTATGTGCACCGAGCCATCGGCCTTCGGCGCCAGGTGCTCCTGGCGGGAGAACGAGCTGCCGTTTGCGGATAAGATTATCAGCGATATAGGGCAGGTCGGCGAGCTGGCCAAGCCAAATCCGAAGACGGACGGCCTGCTGCCATTTGTTCTCAACCGGCTCAAACACTACCAGGGCCGGATTGAGCAGGCGGGCCACTCCATCAAATTCGCCGTATCGCGGGGACCGTTGAACGTGGCCTCGTTTCTTACCGGCAGCACGGAATTTCTGATGTCCATCCGCACTAATCCCGACGAGGCACACAAGCTGCTCGGGATTGTGACGGACTTTATCATTGACTGGCTGGAGCTTCAGGCCCGGACATTTTCTTCCATTGACGGCGTATTTATCCTCGATGACATTGTGGGCTTTCTCGGAGACGGCGATTTCAAGGAGATGGCGCTGCCGTATCTGGCGCGCATTTTCCAGTCGTTCGAGACAAGTGTAAAATTCTTCCACAATGACGCAGCCGCCTTGGTGTGCGCGCCGTATCTTGCGGATATCGGCGTGAACCTGTTTAACTTCAGCTTCCAGCACACGCTGGCACAAATGAAGGAGCTGACGAAAAACCGCCTTACGTTACTCGGCAACATCCCCACTCGCGATGTGCTGGCTGCCGGCACGCCGGAGGATGTGCGCAACAGTGTAAAAACAGCACTCGATTCGGTAAATGATAAGAGCCGGATTATCCTGTCCTGCGGCGGGGGAATGCCCCCCGATGTCTCCACAGAGAACATCGAGGCATTCCTCTCAGCAATCCAATAAATATTATCCCGCATTTCCCCCGCCTTGGGGGTCATTCCGAGCGCAGTCGAGGAATCTATTAAAAACTGTCATTCCTGCGCAGAGCCTGCCCTGAGCATCGCCGAATGGGCAGGAATCCATCAACGCATCAACGCATCAACGCATTCACGCATCCACTCACCGCTACCCGCTATACGCTATCCGCTATACGCTGTACGTTATACGCTATCCGCTATACGCTGTACGTTATCCGCTATCCGCTAAACGCTAATCGCTATTTTTCCCTTATTTTTTGCTTTCTTTAACGGTCTTCGTATGTTATCATGGAACAAAAGTTTAGATGTTTGCGTTTTTGACAATTGAACCCCGTTAGAAAGCTCGGATGTGGCTTTCTTTCTAACGGGGTGAATACAGAACTGTACTGAATTTTTAGCGTTTTATCCAAAACCGCCAGTTTTGAAGAGTAAGGAATCGCATTAAAGCATCGCTTGCCAGCAAAGAAGGAACGAAAATGAAATGGTAAAAAAACTAGGGGACAAACATGGCAGAAAAAATTCTAAATAAGAATGTTATTGATAGATATAACATAACAAAAAAAAGATTTCAAAAGTCCATAGCTTTTTTCAGAAAAGAAATGCAGAAGGATGATAATACCCATCCGGTTATTAGAGAAATGCAGACAGAAAAAGTTGATGAGATGTTAAATACTATTCAATTAATTGATTGTGTTTTATCAGGAAAAGCAAGTAAAAAAGATATGGATGTTTTAGATACACTTATTAAAGAAGAAGATTCTTTGAATGCAAATCTTTTATTGCTTGACCAACGTATGGCTTTAGAAGCTAAAAAAAATAAGGAAGATAACAAGCGAAGACAAAAAGAGGAAGATAGAGCCTACTCGAAATCTATGCGTCGGAATGCTTTTATTATTGGTGGTATTTTGGGCTTAATTTTTGGAAATAAGAAAAAATAAGTTTCAATGAAGGTATTTATGATTATTGATAGTATTACATTATCTAATTATCAATCTAAAAAAGAGAAGTGCTCATAACTATACAGCCGAGGATACTACTCGGCTTTGGTACGGTAATGTTGAAAAAAAACGCTAAAACCTTTTTGAAAGGAGAATTAAAATGACACTGTCGCAGTTCTTTCAGTCGTGTTCTGCTTTACCTGATGTTATCAAAACCTACGAGTCCGAAGAAACTTACAGAGAGGAGTTTGTACAGATGTTCACCAGCCAGCAAGCAAGAAAGGTCTCAAAGGTCGTATACGCTTTTGTCTGTGAAAAAAATATACCCAGAGTTATGGGAGAGAGCAACATCATCTATATCGGACGAACGAAGCAATGTCTTGGAGAAAGATACTGGCCGTTTCCCGTATATTATTATATAGAATTGCCAGTTATCGAATGCTACGGACCTGTCAGTTTTGCTTATCTTGTTATGGATACGACTGAAACCCTTAAAGAAGCAGAGCGCGATTTGTTGAAGGATTATTACGAACTGCACATGGAGCTTCCCCCAAAAAATGCTCAGGGTTATGGCGCCTGGGGTGCCTTGCCCAACGAACTATGAGCTACGAACTGCCAGGTAAATTCGACTCGAAAAACCCGATACATAACTTTTCGAAAGGAGGTGCAATATGGCATCTTGGACTAAAAGATAGACCCTGTGTAACGTGCGGAGCTACAAGCGGTGAATAGTTTCGCTGCACGAACTGCGGAACATTAGGATGTTATAAATGTTTGGGGGGTCCCGGTAAGGTTGTCTGGTGTAAGGTTTGCAGAAAAAACACAGAGATAAAGAGGGTATAGAGATACGCTCATATAATTCAGTTGAGTCTTGGTTTTGCCCTTGAACCATCAACGCTTTTGCTGCTTGGTTTGGGTGGTTTGGCTTTACGAAGGAAACGCAGGGCAAAATAGCTTTGAGTTCGGGTACTGATATGAAACAGTATAGTTAATGTTGGGCCACTGAAAGCAATCAGAAAGAATCGTAAGTTGTTTTTTTCAAAAAGGTTAAAGGTTTTCTATGAAACTAATAACTAAGTCAACAGATTTAGAGAAAGAGTTTTTAAGATTACAGAATGATTATGACAATTTTTATTGGTTAACCGCATGGGCGAGTTCAAATTCTAAGTCATTTAAAAGTCTCATCGCACATCAGGATAAGATTAAAAAAATTGTTGTAGGTATTCATTTCTATCAAACTCATCCAGATTTTATTGAGACCTTTCTTGACAACGCAAATATAAAATATATTAAACAACCAGAAGGAACTTTTCATCCCAAAATATTCTTATTTTACAATTATGATAATGATTGGGAGCTACTGATCGGAAGTGCAAATTTTACTAATGCTGCTTTCACAATAAATACTGAAGCAACAAGTCTGATAAGTTATCATGACAATAATGCAGGAAAGCTTTTAAAAGATATCTTTGCGCTAATTGATGATAAATGGGAAAGCGCAAAACCATTTGATAAAGCAGAGCTCGACAATTACAAAAATGTTTGGAAAAACTATCGTCGAAAGATAAATAGCTTGTCAGGTAAATATGGGAGTTCTTTTGTTAAACCATCAAAACAGTCTAAACCTTTACACTTAGTTGCTGTTGCAAGTATGAACTGGGATGCTTTCATGCGCAGAGTATACAATGAAAAATATCATTCGCTTGATTCAAGAATAAAGGTTATTCAAATTGCGAGAGATTTGTTTAAGAAATCAAATTCATTTAATGAACTGACAAATGATGAAAGAAAGTTTGTAGCCGGAGTCCACAATAACCTCAAAGTTGATGATGGCGTAGATTGGGGATATTTTGGCAGCATGAAAGGTGCTATTCTTTTTGTTAAGAGGATTAAGGATAATAACAATTATATCTCTCAGGCACTTGATGAGATTCCACTTGCAGGACAAATAACAAGATTGCATTATAAAAGATTTTTAAGGTATTATCAAAAAGCATTTAAAGGCACTACGTGGAAAAACAACTTGGCAACTGCAACCAGATTATTAGCAATGAAAAGACCCGACATTTTTGTTTGTTTGGATAGCAAAAACAAGGCTCGACTATGTAAAGATTTTGAGATTACAAAAAGCGGACTTGACTATGATAGATATTGGGATGAAATAATTGAAAGAATTTACGATTTTGAGTGGTGGATAAATCCTAGTCCAAAGAATAAAAAAGAGCAAGAAGTAAGTAAGGCAAGAGCTGCATTCTTAGACTCTTTATATTATGAAGAATAGCGGCAGATTCGGATTTTCTCCAGAATTTCTCAAGCTCAGAATGAGCGCAGATCCCGCACCAAATGGTACAGGGAGATCCCGCACCAATTTTGTTTTTAAAATTTGGTGCGTGGATAATCTCCCTCATCTACTCATCCACCCATCTACTCATTCTCTCTCCGTACCTCTGCGTAATCTGCGAAATCAGCGTCTAAAAAATTCGTGCCTTTTCGTGGCTATATTTCTACGAACAATGAACTTGTTTTTTAGTCTTTCTTCGTGTTCTTCGTGGTCTAAAAAATGTTTGTGCTTTTTGCCCTTTTTTCTTGACTTTTGTTTGAAATTCTCTGCGTTCTCAGCGTTCTCCGCGATGAAATGCGATGAATTCTTTTTATTTTTCCCTTTGACTTTTGTTTAATTTTATGTTAAAATACCCGCATGTTGCCTAAATGGCAAACGCAACCCGCTTTTAGCGGCGAAAAACAGACATTTTATACCACTCTCCAATAAGAAAGGAGGTTCCCGGTAGCTGCCGAAGCCCAAAATTTATCCCGTGGGATGATCTTACGTGCCTATAAGGCACCCAGCCGCCCAAGTCATAAAGATACGACATACTACATACTAAGAACGCCTAACAGAATGAATGTCTGGACCAACTGTCATTCTGAGCGAAGCGAAGAATCTGGCTTTTGCTGCAAGTATCAAGCATTTCATTTCGTTCATTGCTGTAAATATCTCATTCT
>Ga0114919_10001963_pt1 | contig 16577 bp, 17 predicted proteins | sample BlataG_FD_88682 | JGI IMG/M metagenome (GOLD analysis project Ga0114919, IMG submission 88682) | Deep subsurface microbial communities from Black Sea to uncover new lineages of life (NeLLi) - Black_00105 metaG | ecosystem: Environmental > Aquatic > Marine > Oceanic > Sediment | place: Atlantic... | reverse complement strand
TTGACCCGGGCGAAAAAGTCCAGATAATCCTGAGGTTGAAAGAGGGGGCAAGCCTGGGCAACCTTTACACGTCCGTAACTCTAGACTTCGAGTGCTCCAAGATAGTCAGAGTCAGTATCCCCATTGCAGCAGTCGTAGCAGAAGAATAAGACTCACAAGCCGATGCGCACCCAGCTCAACCTGTCCGACATTCTCCTTAAGACCGCGCTTATAATCATGATTGGCTCAGCCATGGGCCTGATTTATAATGCCGTCTCGCCCGGCGGCATCGCCCTGAAAGGCAACTGGAGTCCTAAGATTACCTCGGACAGCCTGGTGGTTCCCTATGGTTACGAGGAGGACGTTGATCCACCCGCCATCAGCTTGGATTACGCCATGATGAAATTTCAGTCAAGGAAAACCATCTTCCTGGATGCTCGTTATCCTGAAGACTTCAAGGCGGGACACATCAAGGGGGCCATCAACCTTCCCTATGAGGAATCCGAGGAATATGCCCCGCAGGTTCTACCCCAGCTCCCCAAAGAGGAGGAGATCATAGCCTACTGCGACGGAACCGAATGCGAGGAGAGTCTGCTTCTGGCCAGAGAGCTGCGCGAGCTGGGGTATGAAGACATAAAGGTCTTCTTCGGCGGATGGCAGGAATGGCTGAAAGCAGGTTTGCCCGTGGAAACCGGTGAGTAAGATATGAAAATACTGAAAGCTCTGGCGAGCATAATCACAGACAAAAGGATCGTGCTGATATTCCGGGTGGTCCTGGGCGTAATCTTCATCTACGCCAGCTTAGACAAGATCGCGCATCCAGAGCAGTTCGCCCGGATTATTTACAACTACAAGATTCTGCCACCCTTTTTGATAAACGTCTTCGCCTTCACCCTTCCCTGGGTTGAACTGATAGCCGGTCTCTTCTTGATTCTGGGCATATTCACCGAAAGCGCCGCATTTCTGATCTGCTTACTGTTGATGGTCTTCGTAGTCGCCATCTCGATAAATCTCTTCAGGGGCATAGATTTGAATTGCGGCTGCTTCTCCACCGATCCGGCGGGAAAGAAGGAGGGAGCAAACCTGCTCATCAAGGACTTCCTCTTTCTCTTTCTCGGAATCATGGTCTTTTTCTTCAACAAGAATTTTGCCTCCCTCTCCCTCCTCTTCCAGAGGAAATCCAAACACAAGTAACGGCCGGATCGCCTGTTGGCCACTCCCGCTTGCGTGCCCAGCACTGCAGATGTGGCGGGCGGACGCCCGCCCCCAGACAGGCCCGTCTGGGCGGAAACCTTCAGGTTTCCACACTCTTAAACGGAAGGCTGAAGCCTTCCGCTACAGGCCGAGACTATTTTGGGAAAGGCCCTTCGAGCTGGGGTAAGACTATTGAGGATTTCTGAATGAATCTTGAACTTAGGGCGGGAAGTATCCTGTGGAAGTTCAGGTAGACCTTAGCTTTCCTCTTCCGGCTTTATTTCCACTATAGGCTGGGCCGCATCCACTAAGTCGCCGGGTTTGAAATTCACCTTCTCCACCTTTCCCTTAACCGGCGACTTGATCTCGTTCTCCATCTTCATTGCCTCCACGATCACCAAACCTTGCCCCTGTTCCACCTTGTCGCCAAGGCTGACAAGGATCTTAACCACCTTCCCAGGCATGGGGGAAGCGGCCACAGGCGCCTCGTCAGCAGCAGTCGCGTCGGCCCCGGAAGCTGCGGAAGTCTCTGGTTGGGCTTCTTCTATGCAGAACTGTTCCCCGCCGATGGAAAAGTATTTCTTCCCGTCGGCTTCGGCGATATAGACGGTGAATGCTTTGCCGTTTACCAGAAGAGAAAGGCAATTATCGGAGATGAGAGAGGAGTCTACCGCATACTCTTCATCATCAAGACTAATCTTGTATTGTCCGTCTTTGAACTCCAATTGGAGTTTGTGCGGCTTGTCCTCTATATTGAATTCCAGTTCCATGATAAGAAACAGTAAAGAGTTGAGAGTTAAGAGTTCAGAGTTTGCAGCCTCTTCATGAGGGCGTGGATCATTGCACGGATTTCCTTTCCCTTCTCCAATAAGTCCCGAACCTCCTTGGTCTCGCAAAGTTTTAGACGTTCTATTAACTCTAGAACAGTCAACACCTCATGAGTAGATCGATGGGCATACCCTAAGAACAATCTGAATTCCTTCTGTGATTCACAGCCTGAACCTTCTGCAATGTTCAGAGGAATCGAACAGACGGCACGTCGGATTTGGGAGGTCAAACCATATTTCTCGATGGAAGGCAACCGGGCTGACAAGCCGTATATTTCAACTGCATAATCCATCGCCCTATTCCATATCTCCAATTTCCTATAGTCCTGCACCTTTTTCCCGATCAGCTCTTGGTTTGAGAACTCTTTACTCTTTACTCTCCACTCTCTGCACTCTACTCCTCTCCTATTCTCCACCTACCCACAGTGAGCCAGGGGCTGGGCATCTCCTCTTTTCCTCGCACTGGCTTCCTGGAAGGGGTCTTGGTCTGCGAAGATATTGCCGCTGCTATCAGAGCTTCATTCGTGAACCGCTTCTCTTTTTTCCTCTCCATCCAACCTGACATGTTCTTTTCGATGAAGTTGGTCTGGGTATTCCCGGCGACAAATTCGGGATGATCCATGACCGAAGCCAAAAAGTCGATGCAGGTTTTGATTCCCAAAATCGTGTAGTTGGACAGCGCCAGGATCATGCGCTTGCGGGCATCCTCCCTGGTCTCTCCCCAGGTGATCACCTTTGACAGAATGGGATCGTAGAAGACCGAGACCTCAATGCCGGAATATATGCCGCAGTCATGCCGGACGCCTGGGCCAGAGGGTTCCTTCATGAAAAGAATCTTGCCGGAGGAAGGGAAGAAGTTGTTCTCCGGATCCTCCGCATAGATTCTGCATTCTATGGCGTGACCCCTTTGCCTGATATCCTCCTGCGTGAACGAGAGCTTTTCTCCGGAGGCTATTCTTATCTGCTGTTTTACCAGGTCCACTCCGGTTACCAACTCGGTTATAGGATGCTCCACCTGAAGCCGGGCATTCACTTCCAGGAAGTAGAAATTCTTGTTTTTGTCCAGCAGAAATTCAACCGTTCCGGCGTTGTTGTAGCCGGAGACCTTAATCACTTTCCTGGCCACCTCGCCCATCTTTGCCCTCAGGCTTTCATCCAAAGCGCACGAAGGCGTCTCCTCCACGATCTTCTGATGTCTTCGCTGAATGGAGCATTCTCTCTCGCACAGGTGGACGACGTTCCCGGAGTTGTCCGCCAGCACCTGAAATTCAACGTGCCGAGGCTCCTCGATGTATTTCTCCAGGTAAACGGACTCATCCCCAAAGGCGGACTTGGCCTCGCGCATCCCGGCCTGGATTCCCTTGTCCAGTTCGTCAGGGGAACCGATGACCCGCATTCCCTTTCCGCCGCCTCCTGCGGAGGCTTTGATCATCACCGGGTAACCGATCTTCTCTGCGGCCTCCTTGAATCCCTTCACTTCCTTCCCGCTTTTCATCATACCGGGAATGATCGGAATCTTGGCTTCAGTCATGGTCCTGCGCGACGCCACCTTGTCACCCACCAATCTCAAGGCCTTGGAGTTTGGGCCGATAAAGATGATTCCCTCTTTCTCGCATCTTTCGCAAAAGTTCGGATTTTCCGCTAAGAACCCATAACCCGGATGGATGGCATCGGCCCCGGACTCTTTTGCCACCTGAATGATTTTATCTATATTGAGATAGCTTTCCAGCGGGGGCGGGTCTCCGATGCAGAACGCCTCGTCCGCCAATTGGACGTGTAGGGACGGTCTATCCACGGTGGAGAAAACGGCCACCGTTGGAATGGACATCTCCCTGCACGCATTGATGATCCTGACAGCGATTTCCCCCCGGTTGGCTATGAGTATCTTTTTTATCATTTCCTACACTCGTAGGGACAGCCCTTGTGGCTGTCCGGCATTCTCTGAATCACTTGATCGCGTACACAGAGCACGAATTATTGGGCACGCCTCCGCCCACCACAAAAGCCTCATCAATGCACTCGTGAAGCTCCAGCGGGATGGAATCCATTGCCTGTCGAAACGCTTGCCCGTCACCAAAGGCGAGGCAATCGGTGACAAGCAACACTGTCTTTGCTCCCTCTTGTTTCGGGATCTGGAGGCTGGAATTGGCACTGACCACCACGCCCAAGAGTGCGTTGAGCATATCGTTCGGCACATTCCTGGACATATTGCTTTGCACGTGGAAAGGAAAATTCAATGAGCTGCCGGAGTTCTCTCGGGCACTGATCAGTCTAAGACTCTTCAGACAGTCCAAGCCTCCCACGGGTAAGCTTATCGGCTTGCGCACATCCGCGTGGCAATGCTCACGTATGGCTCGCTCTACTATGTCAACAAGTTTCTCAACGTACTTGCCCCTATCTTTCTTCTTCGGCGTCGTTGCGAAATCCGGGAAAAAGCAGTACCGTTTGTTACCAATGATCCCCTTTTCGGCGACCTGTTCCTTGACTTTTGCCAACAGCTGTCGAATCACGTTGTTGTCGCGGACATTGCTAGAAGACAGATGCATGCTCTTCTCTTCGATAGCAAGATAGTCGCTCTTGGAGTTCCCGTCTTGGCACAAGAAATCATACGTTCCTGTTAGCCCTTCATCTTCCTCAGGCCTCGCAACAACTCTATAGTGCTTACCCGTGCGTCGGTGATATTCACCCAGAAACACGTCGGTAGCGAACTCTTCTCTTTTCTTGTCCGGCATATTGTTTTCTCGCACTCGACAGAAAGAATCGTATGGACAGCCCTTGCCTCGGCACTGAGCAGTGCGGACAGGGACAAGCCCTGTCCCTACGATGGAATAGGGTCCAGGGATCCGCAGAACCTGTAGTCTTCCCAGCTTTTGGCCAAGTTCTTTCGTACCGGGTTATTCAAAATATACTCACAGATGTCATTAAGCGCTTCGTCTGGTCTCACGACGTGATCATGAAATCTTGCCTGCCACATCTTCTCCTCGATTCCGTGCTTCCATCCTATCCTTGTGGCCTTGCTTTTGAAACCTCCAATGAATCTTGAAATATCCGTGCCGCTGTCTGAAGGTAAAATTAACATATGAAAATGATCAGGCATCAAGCAGTACGCAAAAACCGCAACCCTAACTTTCTCTTTCTCCTGTTTCAGACAATCAATGATCTCATTATTCAGCGCTTCATTACAAAATATTCTCTGCTTGTCTTTTGCGCAGATGGTGATGAAATAAGCAAAGGGTTTAGAATAATCAAAGTCCTTCAATCTCGGGCTTTTTCGTTTAGCCACTTTAGTCTTCATCGCTACGAAAACTGGATCGTAGGGACAGCCCTTGTGACTGTCCGGCGTTCGGACAGGGATAAACCCTGTCCCTTACGTCATTCCGTCCACCTAGGTTTTCTTTTCTCCAAGAAGGCGTTCATCCCTTCCTGCCCTTCGTCTCCTATTCGCATGGAGGCGATCATGTCCGCGGTGTAAGTCTTCGCCTTTTCGAAATCCATACCCGGCACGTTCTTCAGAAGCTCCTTGCACATGGCCAGCGCCTTGGGACCGCTGGATACGAGTTGAACAGCTTTCTCCTGCACTGCCTGATCCAGTTCTTCCGGTGGGACTGCCTGATTTACCAGCCCCAGTTCCGCAGCTCTGCTGGCGGTGAGCCTTTCACCGGTGAGGAAGAACTCTCTGCATCTCCCCTCACCCACCTTGCGGATCACGTAGGGAGAGATACATGCCGGCACCAATCCCAGTTTCACCTCGCTTAAGCTAAACTTCGCGCTCTCCGAGGCAATGGCAATATCGCACACCGCCACCAGCCCGGTTCCGCCGCCGATGGCCGCACCATTCACCTGCGCGATGATCGGCTTGGGCAGAGAATACATAAGGTAAAACAACTCAGCCAACTTGAGCGAATCGTCGAGATTCTGCTCATAGCTGAAGTTTATCATCTTCTTCATCCAGTTTAAGTCCGCACCGGCCGAAAAGGATTTTCCGTTTCCGGTAAGAACCACGACCCGTACTTCGTCGTCTTCCGAAATATCCTTGAAGATCTCGGTAAGTTCGGCGATCATCACCTCATTAAAGGCATTGTGCACTTCGGGGCGGTTAAGATAAACCTTGGCAATCTTGTCCTCTGTTGAATATAGAATAGTCTCGAATCTATTTTCTTCAGTCAATTTTCAGAAGCTCCCTTCATCTGTTCAGAGTTCTAAAACCAACGCTGCAAAGAAATCTTCAGAACAATACCCACTAAAAGTGAGAAAGTGAAGTTCACCATCGTTCCCACCAAATAGTACTCAGCCTTCTCCTCCATCTTTTTGGAGCGAATGATCGACTTAGCAATAAAGATTATAGCCAAACCGGTTATCTGATTCAAAAGCACCAAGGTGATGGTGATGAAGCTTTCACAGATTCCAATTATTAAGCCTGTGTCCAAGACAGACTTGCTTAGTTGTTCTGCAAAATCTGGGCTGACTATCTTTATGGCAAGTCGGACTACCAAACTTCCGACCACGAAACAGAAAAGATATCCTGATATTATGAGTACCAATTCCATTTACAACTCGACACAACCATTTTGGGTTGTATTTTAAAGATACAACCATTTCAGGTTGTATCCGCATACCTAGCCAATATCTTATTTGTCGTGTCCTCAGCTTGGCAAACCTTTTTCCAACTGATGCTTTTCAGAGTCTTCGCCACGTTCTGCTGACTAACTTTCATCCTTCTTGCTACCTTTTTCTGGTTTTTTAGTTCAGTATAGAGTTTAGCTACTTTCCTTTGATTCTCTGTCCAGTCGTGTTTAATCTCAGCAATCAGATTAGCTAAGGAATTCAGGACCTCGTCGCTGGTAGAATTACCCAAATCGAAGATGAAATCATTTTTAGCACTTTTGGCAAGGGAAATATTTTCACCCGCCTTCTTAAAGGCGGGACCGTCAATTATCGCTACATCTTTAGTCTCCAAACCAGCAGTTAGCTTGCCTCTTACGAATGCAAACCTCATCCGATGAGGGTAGATTCCCCCTAGAAGCTGAGTGGCTATGTTATAAAGATTGATCGGACTTTTGACAACGCCAGCAATCTCATCCCCAAGGGTAATTTTAATAGGAGCATGAAGATCCCTTTTGAAAGATAAGTTCGCGTCCTTGTATGCTTTCACCAACCTTCTTTGTAGTATCCTTCTCTGGTCAACTTTAGATGAGCCGACCAAATCCCCAATCATCACGATAAGTTCTTTTTTCATATACAACCATTTTTATTTGTATTTCCAAAAAACAACCTTTTTAGGTTGTGTAAACTGCTACATCCTAAAAACTCCAAATCGTTGATCGGGAATGGGAGCGTTCAACGCCATGGAGATGCCCAATGCTAAAGCCGTGCGAGTTTCCAGCGGATCCAGGATCCCGTCATCCCAGAGGTTGGCGCCGCTATGATAAGGACTGGATTCCTCTTCATATTTCTTAACCGTAGGCTCCATAAACTTTTCCTGTTCCTCCTTGGTCATGGTCTTGCCCTGTTTCTCAAGCTGCCTCATCTTCACCGTCAAAAGAACGTTGGCCGCCTGCTCTCCCCCCATCACACAGATCTTTGCGTTGGGCCACATCCAGATGAGGCGCGGATCGTATGCTCGACCGCACATGCCGTAGTTGCCGGCTCCATAAGAGCCGCCCACGATCACGGTAAACTTGGGGACGTCTGCATTGGCCACCGCGTGCACCAGCTTTGCCCCATCCCTGGCTATCCCACCATGTTCATATTGCTTGCCCACGATGAAGCCGGTGATGTTCTGCATGAAGATCAGGGGGATCTTGCGCATGGTGCAGAGATTGATGAAATGAGCCGCCTTAAGAGAGCTTTCGGAGAAGAGCACACCGTTGTTGCCTAATATTCCCACCGGGTAACCCATGATCCGGGCAAACCCGGTGACGATGGTGGGCCCGTAGAGTTCCTTGAACTCCTGGAATCTGCTTCCATCGACTATTCTGGCGATGACCTCCCGGATGTCATAGGGCTTTCTTAAGTCCCGGGGGACTACGCCGTACATCTCCTCCGGATCATAATAGGGATCTTCCGGCTCTATCACATCCAATTCGAATTTCTTGACCGGGTCCAGGCATTGGATGATGTTCCTGGCTATCTCCAGCGCATGTCTGTCGTTTAGCGCGTAATGATCGGCCACACCGGAGATTCTGCAGTGAACGTCGGCGCCTCCCAACTCCTCGTCGGTCACCTCCTCGCCTGTTGCCGCTTTCACCAGAGGCGGACCGCCGATGAAAATGGTCCCCTGCTTCCTGACGATCACCGCCTCGTCGCTCATGGCGGGAACGTAAGCTCCTCCTGCGGTGCAGGAACCCATCACAATAGCGATCTGGGGAATGCCCATGGCGGAGAGCCGGGCCTGATTGTAGAATATCTTCCCGAAATGATCCTTATCCGGGAAGGTTCCTGACTGATAGGGAAGAAAGATGCCGCCGGAGTCGACCAAGTAGAGGCAGGGAAGCCGATTCTCCATGGCCACCTCTTGAGCCCGCACATGTTTCTTTATGGTGATGGGGAAGTAGGTTCCCCCCTTGACCGTGGCATCGTTTGCCACCAGCAGGACCTCCCGCCCATGCACCACGCCCACGCCGGTGACCATGCCTGCGGCAGGCGCACCGCCGTCGTACATATCGTAGGCGGCCAGAGGAGATAACTCCATAAAGGGAGTGTTGTTGTCGAATAAAAGATCCAGCCTCTCCCTGACCAGTAGTTTTCCCCTCTCATGATGCCTTTTGCGGAGCTTCTCCGGTCCCCCCAGTTTTATTTTCTTCAGTCTCTCCTGATACTCTGCGACCAGCCTTTGCATTTCAGCTTTGTTCTGCTGAAACTCAGAGCTCTTCGTATCGATTTTGGTTTCTATTCGAAACATATGTAGATAGTTGGCAGTTGCCAGTTATCAGTCTGGCTGTTAGGTGCCGGATCAAAGAATTTGCTTGCCAATAGATCCGGCCGAAGATGGCTAAAGACCTACATTCCGGTGATCACCAAGTCGGGCTCCTGTGGCGGTAGCAAACCCGGTTATGCTGGAACGCATTTGTATCCGTAGCACAGGATGCCGGCTTCTCCATCCTCCTGGATCTTTCGGAACTCCAGCTTCAGCCTCATCCCGATCTCAAGCTGGTCAGGCTCACAATCCGCAATCTGGGTCAGAAATCTGGCTCCATCATCCAGTTCTACTATCCCCATGGCGTACGGGGACTGATCCACGAACTGACTGGGAGCCACCCGGATCACCGTAAAGCTCAGCAGCTTTCCCTGATCCTTGAGTTTTATCTCTTCGAAATCCCTGGACTTACATCCAGCACAAATGAGCCGCGGGGGAAAGTATATCTTCCCGCAACTTTTGCATTTGCTCGCCTCTAATCTGTATCTCTGCGGTATCTCTCTCCAGTACCTGGCTGGGAACATTCGGTTACCTCCACTGTTGGAATCGTAATGTTCGAATCTCTAAACTGCAGAACACGTCGATCACATTCGCTCCATGATGTGTACCACTGCGCTTCCGCCACTACCACCCATGTTCTGAGCAAGACCGATCTTGGCGTCTTTCACCTGCCTGTCTTTAGTCTCTCCCCTGAGCTGGTGGACTATCTCTACCACCTGTCCCACGCCGGTTGCTCCCACCGGATGGCCCTTGGATTTCAGGCCACCACTGGAGTTGATCGGCTTCTCTCCTCCGATGGCTGTCGCTCCGGTCTCGGCAGCTTTCCCTCCATCACCCTTCTTGAAGAAGCCTAAATCCTCGCTGACTATTATTTCCGCAATGGTAAAGCAATCGTGCACCTCGGCAAGATCGATATCCTCCGGCTTCACACCGGCCATCTTGTATGCCGCCTCAGCCGCCTTCACCGTGGCATTAAGCTTGGTAAAATCCGAGCGGCTGTGCAGGGCGATGGTGTCAGTCGCGTTACCTGCGCCTATTATCTTCACCGGGGGCTTCTTACAGATCTTCTTCGCCATCTCCGCCGGGCACAAAATGGCACATGCAGCGCCGTCGGTGATGGGAGAGCAATCCAGTATTGTCAGAGGATCGGCTACCATGATCGAGTTGAGCACCTGGTCCACCGTAACCTTCTGCGGGAACTGGGCCAGAGGATTTTTGGAGCCATTCTCGTGATTCTTTACCGCCACCTGGGCCAGTTGTTCTCTGGTGGTGCCATATTTATGCATGTGACTTCTTGCCATCAAAGCATAAAGACCCGGAAAAGTAATTCCCTGATACACCTCATACTCCTGATCCGCCGCTGTAGAGAGCGCATAGGTGGCGCCATCTCCGCCCACGTCGGTCATCTTCTCCACTCCCCCTACTAAGACTATGTCCGACATACCCGAGGCAATGTCCATGAATCCCATCCTCACCGCCAGGCCACCTGACGCACAGGCAGACTCAACGCGAGCCGCGGGAATAGGAGCAGTCCCCAGGTAATCAGCCAGGAGTGATGAGAGATGCTCCTGTCCCACAAAAAGGCCGGAGGTCATGCAGCCCACGTACATGGAGTCGATGTGATCCACTCCGGCATCCTCGATGGCCAAAAGGGCGCTTTCCACGAAAACGTCCCTTAATGATTTCTGCCACAACTCCCCCCATTTATTCATTCCCACACCTATGATGGCAACGTCTCTCATGTCCCTTCTCCTTAATTGAGTCTGCTTTCTTCAGATCAAATGCGTAGACAAACCTTCACGGCTTGCTGCCAAGGGGTAAACCCCTGGCTACGCGGCATTCTATCCGGCACCGGTTACCTTACGTACCCATCCGGATTTTGCCTCTGAACTTCGCGTACGTGCCATATTCTATATACTTCTTATTGTTGTCCAACTGGAATCTGGTATGCGGTGCCTTATCCCGCACTTCATTAATCCTATCCGTCACCTCAAATATGAAGCCGTCGCTTCCCGCACCCGAGCCGTAAGAGACCATCAGTATCTTGTCTCCGGGTTTGGAGATGTCCAGGGTGGAGGTGAGTCCCATGGGAGACGATCCGGAGTAAGTGTTGCCCAGGGTGGGAGAAAGCCATCCCGGCTCTATCTGTTCTTTGGTGAATCCCAGCATCTTTCCCACCTTCTGGGGGAACTTCCCGTTGGGCTGGTGGAAGATGACGTAGCTGAAATCCTCAGGCTTCATGTTTGCCTTCTTCATGATGCCTTCCGCCGCCCCGGTGATATGCTTGAAGTATGCGGGTTCGCCGGTGAAACGGCCCGCGTGCCGGGGATAGAATTGATGCTCCCTTCTCCAAAAATCCGGGGTGTCGGTCATGTAGGCATAAGTGTGGAGAGCTTTTGCTATCAACTTGTCTTTACCAAAGATGAAAGACGCCGCTCCAGCGGCTGCCGAGTATTCCAGTGCATCACCCGGCGCGCCCTGAGAGGTATCCGCTCCTACTGCCAGGCCATACTTGATCCGGCCGGATTCGACCAAGCCTATGCATACAAACATGGCTTCGCTTCCCGCCTTGCAGGCGAACTCGTAATCGGCGCAGTGCACCTCCGGCGTGGCTCCGATGGCCTCCGCTAAAACGGTGCCCGAAGGCTTGACCGCATAGGGATGCGATTCCGACCCAACGTAAGCTGCTTCAATCTCCTTGGGATCTATGCCTGCACGTTTCAAGGCGTACTTGGTCGCCTCGACCGACATGGTGATGGTGTCCTGATCCGGGCTGGGCACTGATTTTTCGTAGAGCAACAAGCCCTTCTTGTAGCTGGGGGCGTCTGCACCCCACACCTTGGCGATCTCTTCCACCTTGATCCGGTGTCTGGGAACGTAAGCTCCGTAGCCGGTTATTCCTACCATTTCGTCCTCACTTTTTGATGCATGCTGTTTGGATTAACTTGCGGGTCAACAGTGATCTAACCAACGCAAGATGCCGCGTGCTAACTTCAAAGTCTATCAGTATATACGCCAAAACCTGCCATGTCAAGTGAAATTTGTCACAAACCTGCGGAGGCAAATATCCTTCATAAGATTCTTAGATAAGGTGATAGGCTAGGCCCAGGATGAATACCTGCCGAACTGCCAATCCTTGTCTTCCGTCAGACCCGTTCGCGGTAGAATCTTGCCATCTTCAGAAGAAGGGGTGATAATACAACAAAGATGACCACGTTTGAGAGAATGTGAACGAGTGACAAAGGAACGGCTGCAATCATCACCGGCAGGAATTGACCTATCACGAAGGCCGTAGCTAAGTTGGTGAGTAGATCATAGATCAGGGTAAGGGAAAAACCAATAATCCCCATGGTCACAACGATCGCCATTGTCCGGGAAGAGAGGTTTAATCTAAAAACAGACGTATCGAGCTTGAAGACCAACCCTCCGGTGAGGCCTATCAAGGCCATGGAGGAGACCTGCGCGAACGCTATGGGCAGAGGAGGCAAACCATATGGTGTCACAAAGGAGGTGTAAATAGACATGGAGATGACTCCCACCACTGCCCCCTCGATCATGCCCAGGAGATAACCGGAAGAAAAGACTATAAAGGTGAAGAACTCGACGTTTGGAACGGAGAGTATGGGAAGCTTCAATGCGATGGCCAGGGCAATCAAAACCCCCATGAGGGCAAGCTTCCTGGCAGAAAGACTCATCTTATCACCACTATCTTGCCGACCTCAGTGTTTCTGTCAGTCCTGAATATGTATAGATAGACGCCCGAGGATACATACTCCCCTTCCTCATTCCTTCCGTCCCATGGCATGGCAAGATGCTGATTCAAGTACTTTCCAATCCACAGCTCGGGATCGTTCTTGGGTACGATGGTCTTTATCCGTTCTCCGCTGAGGGTGAAAATGTCGATACGCACTCTGCTGGATCGGTAGAGAACAAATGGGAAGTAAGTCCGGTCAGATTTGGAAGTGATTTCAAAGGGGTTGGGGTAATTCTGGAGTATCCGGTCCGCTTGTGGCAACCTCGCCTCCCCATATAAGGAATCATCATGCTCAGCCTGGTAATCATATATTCGGGGGAAGTCAGGGTTTCTCTCTGTTACCGCCGGGATCATTACGATCTCAGAATAGGTATTCGAGTTGTAGACCTCAGCCTGGCCTCTCATTGTCACAGGATTAAGAAGGAAAGTAGTGTCTAAGGGCTCAAGGAGAGCGTCGCTGTATCCCACCGCAGAGACCTCATAATCAATGCCGTGTCCATCGAAGTTGATTCTTATTCCACCGGTCAGATCGGGATTAGACTTGAACACCACATAACTTGAACCTAAATTCTCCGGGGGGCGATTTGGCGAGGTCCAGTCAACAGTATCCTCCTGGTGCACGTTGTCCACTTCCACCTCTGGGAAAGTATCGCCTTCTGAGTAATACAGTTGAGTTCTGGCTCTATGCCCCGTGAAGTAGTTCCAAACCGTGAATTCCCGGAAGGCATCTTCAAAACTAACGCCGTCGGGCAAGGCCTTATCTGTCGCAGACTCACCACCCGGATAGTCTATGGCATTGTCTCCTGCTACCTGCGCGCATCCTTCCCAGATGTCCCTAATGATGCTGGTATCAAATCTTTCCTGAAGATACATGGGCCACACGCAGCTGCCGTAAGCGTGGAGAGCTTTAACACGATCCACGGTGCTAAAGGTCTTCAAGGACCACTCAGGGTGATCGTAGAAATAATCGAGATAACCCACATAGTCGTCAACATTGTCATAAACCATGTCCTCCATCCAAACAGCCGACATCTCCATCCAGTAAGGTCTGAAGGGCTCACTCTCGTACTCCCGGCCATCATAGCCCATCTGAACGGCGTGAAAGAACTCGTGTGCCGCAGTCACCTGAAGCCACTCAAGCGGGAAGTGCCTTGTCCCATAACCGATATAATCATTGTCAAGCACGACATGGCTCGTGACGGAGGTTGAAGAGACCAGGTCTTCGGGCTGAGTGTATCCAAGGTAATAGTCTGGGGGGTAGGTTAGGTTCAGCAGGTAGATATCATACCTGCCGTCCCCGCCGATATCTTCAGTGTCAAGATTCAGCGAATCGCTGGGAGGTTCGTTGTAGCCCATGGCATTGATTTCAGTCTCCCAAACGTGCTCTAATACGGCGGCCACGCCATCGACCCAGTCTGGATGGCCGTTAACATTATCATCTTTGTCCGGTTCGTAGACCGCATTATCACCATCTCTGACGTAATGAATCTTGAAATGACCCTCAGGGGTGTCGTAGGTATACTCGGTAAAATTATAGGTTGGTCTTTCCGTATACGATTCCAAGATTTTTTTTGTTTTAGCAGAGAGCCGGTCCCAGTTAGCCTTTACCTCTAAGAATATAGGGGTGGCGCAGATTGGACGTTCGGCCGCCTCTACTGCAGCCTGGGACGAAGATACGCTCTTAACGCGTTCTATAAGCTGTTGCTCATAAGCCTGGCTCAGCTTCTGTTCGTCGGCCTGAGCAGCCTGCATGGCAATAAGAACAAACGCAACAAACACAAACTTTCTCATCTTATCTCTCCTCTGAGATTAGGAAAACAGATCTTACTGGCAGTGCTGAAGACCAGGACGGGTCAAAGAGACAAAAGACCGCGTTTTGCATCCAGGGATCGCTGTTAAGCCCTCACTCGTAACCTCACGCCAACTTGGGAAGTAACCCGGACGATGCCTGGCGGTGGATTTCTGTGCCGGTCTTCCGAATTGAAAGCCCGATCAATAATTCTCCTCTTTCACTTTTCGCAGCATCTCCAGGCACTGATACGGGACTTTGACAGTCCCGATTAGAGTCTTTTCACCTTTCCGTCCGTGGCAATCGGATCCCCCGGTGTAGATCAGGCCGAATTTATTGGCTAAGTTTACATAGTGGCGAGTGGCCTGCTTGTCGTGCACGGCGTGGTACGCCTCGATCCCGTCTAAGCCCATCTGGATGAAATCATAGATGGCTTCGTGTGACCTGGAGGTTCCCGGATGAGCCAGGACCGCCACCCCCCTGACCAGATGAACTAAGTCGATCCCCTCCTGAGGCGTCAGGAATCGCTTGGGAACATAAGCCGGAGCATGATAGCCTAAGTATCTGGCAAAGGCCTCGTCATAGGTATGAACGAATTCCTCTTTGAGTAAAGCGTCGGCCAGATGCGGTCTTCCCACCGAGCTCTCGCCCGCTATCCTGTTCACCGTCTCTATACTTAAGTCCAAGCCCAGCTCATTTAACTTTTCCACCATCTTCTCGCCGCGAATACGCCTCTCCTCCTGGAAGCTGTTGATCTTCTTCAAGAATTCCGGATTCTCGCAGTCAATCAGATAAGCCAGAAGATGAAAGTCATCGTCCCCGGATGAGACGGAAAGTTCCACCCCAGGTATAAGCTCAATGTCCAACTCCTCTGCCTTCTCCCTGGCCGCCAGATACCCGTTGATGGTGTCATGATCGGTGATGGAGATGGCAGATAGACCTGCCTCCTTGGCGAACTCAACCACCTGCTCCGGGGTTAGCAGTCCATCAGAGGCGGTGGTGTGAATATGGAGGTCTATCCAGCGTTTCTGCATCTGATTTTACTGATCCTCACTCAACTTCTCTTCCACGATTCTCTCAATCTCCTGAGCCAGAGCAGAAGCTTCTTGTCTGATAGCATCCGCTTTTCGCCTTGTGGAGGTTACAAAATCCTGGTCTTCAAGTGACAGCAGGTTTATTCTAACATTGTAGTACGCACCATCCACCGCCGTCTTCGCGGCTAGTGCCGACACTCCAGCATCCGAGACCATGTTCGGATTCCCCTTTTCCACCACTACCTGGCTCAATTTGAGCGCTTCCAAGCCCTTTTCCATTACTTGAAGCGGAACGGCAATGGCTCCTTTGGTCGCCTCCTGAATTGCCAGGTTCCGTTTCTCCTTCTCCTCATCGGTGTATTTGGGTAGCTTCATGGCAGCCATTACACTGTCGAAGCTCTCGGCATCCTTAACGATAAACGTCTCCATCTCTTTCTTGATCGACTCTGCTTTGTTCAAAACGCCTTTGAGTTCCTCACTCACATCCTTGAATTTCTTCCTTCCAATTGTCAATCGACAAACCATGGAGGAGAGAGCCCCGGCTAACGCGCCGCAGGCGGCTGCGACGCTTCCCCCACCGGGAGCGGGAGAAGATGAAGCCACCTGATCGATAAACCCTTCCAATCCCTCCTTTTCTCCACCGGCGAAGACCATTAACTTGCTTTCCAGCACCTGTTCCTTCTTGAAATTCTCCAGACGAAGATAGTACTCCGCGACGTCCAGCAGGGCATCTTCAGGTGTAAGGCCGACAATCTCGCTGGAGACGACGGGAACCCCATACCTCTCCGCCTCGGATTTTATCATCTCAAAAACCCGGAAGATAGGAGTTTTCTTGTAGTTGACCAAGTTCATGGATATCTGAGCAAGCCCTCTCTCCTTGATCTCAAAGCCTAAGGCCTTACAGTATCTGAGACCACCGCCCGCGAATCTGATCGATTTGGCAATCTTTTTGGCTATCCCCACATTGGGAGTTCCAAGGTAGACGTTGAAAGCGATCAAGGGCATGCGGGCGCCGATGGCGATAGCACCGGCAGTCGGGTGCATCTTGGCAGGACCGAAATCCGGTTTTCTATCGGGGTTGGTC
>Ga0114919_10001958_pt1 | contig 16586 bp, 14 predicted proteins | sample BlataG_FD_88682 | JGI IMG/M metagenome (GOLD analysis project Ga0114919, IMG submission 88682) | Deep subsurface microbial communities from Black Sea to uncover new lineages of life (NeLLi) - Black_00105 metaG | ecosystem: Environmental > Aquatic > Marine > Oceanic > Sediment | place: Atlantic... | reverse complement strand
TGCCACCACCACCATTACTGCCTCCTCCGCCACCACAGCAACTGCCGCCACCACCATTACTGCCTCCTTCTCCGCCACAGCAAATGCCACCACCACCATTACTGCCTCCTCCGCCACCACAGCAAATGCCGCCACCTCCATTACTGCCTCCTCCGCCACCACAGCAACTGCCGCCACCACCATTACTGCCTCCTCCGCCACCACAGCAAATGCCGCCACCACCATTACTGTCTCCTCCGCCACCACAGCAAATGCCGCCACCACCATTACTGCCTCCTTCTCCGCCACAGGAACTGCCGCCACCTCCACTACTGTCTCCTCCGCCACCACAGCAACTGCCGCCACCACCACTTCGCCCTCCTCCTCCATCTCCCGACAATACAAATTCTGATGGCGACTTGACACTCACAATCAATGGCAAAGAATCAACTGAGAAATTCAAACCACCATCACAACAAGAGGCTAAAAAGAGCAAAGATGGTGGAAATAAACAAAAAGGTGATAAGAACAGCGTGAAGAAGAAGGACAATAATAATAATAATAAAAAGATGATGAAGAAGAAGAACAATAATAAGAAGCATGGTGATAAAGACATCAGCTCAGTACCAGGTAAAAAGCAAGGAGTTAAGCAGCCATCAGGTGGCGAGAATAAAATAAAGGGTGTAGAAGCCCCGAATAGACCACAAGCACCATCCCCCAAGCAACTAGCAAAGCAAGAACGAGAGGCTGAAGAGGAGCGGCAAAGGCAGCAGCAACTTGAACAGGAGGCAAGAGAAAAGGCAGAGCGGAAACGATTGAGGGAGGAGAGACAGGAGCAGCAGAGGATGGAACAGCAGAGAAAGGAGCAGCAAAGACAGCAAGCAAAGGAAGAGAGGCAGAAGGTACTGGCACTTCAACAAAAGCAGCAACAGCAACAACAAATGCCTCTATTGCAACCACAGTCATCTCCATCTCCGCCCCCAGAGCAACAAAAGCCCACCCCAAAGCCCAGCAAACCACCACCTCAGAATCAAACCAGTCTGAGTGAAGAAGATACTGGCGAAAAAGAAGCTCGTGATGTATACCATCTTCCCAGTATTTTTGACGTTGTCGGTTCAGTGAATACAACAATACACACATCATCATCATCATCAGGAGGAGGAGGAGAAGAAGGAGGAGGAGGAAGCGAAAAAGTTCCATCACCTGGAGAGCAGACTCCTCCAATGGAAGGGACTCTTCCTGATAGTGCTATAACTCCAATAACTGTTCTACCACCTCCTCCAGTATCAGAAGAGGAAGAGGACGGGGGCGAAGAGGATGCTCCCCAGAATGCACTACCAATAGATCAGTTGGTTGCTGGGGGGGGTATTATAAGTGATCCATCATCATTGAGAAATGAAACATTAGTGACTTTGTTAAAGGTTACGCCCGACAATGCGGGGTACAAGGAAAGGGTGTTGATTGGGGGAGTTGTTATGTTGCTTGTGTTTGTGGTATGACTGAGAGAGGGAGAGATGATGATAGGCCCATCAGAGAGAGGGGGAGAGAGAGAATAGCATTGTATTACTTTTAGTCCATGACCTTTGAATAATATTTTTTTTCATACCTTGGATATATATAATGGTGATATTATTCTTCATACTTGGTTTCATTGTTTTATGCAGGTCGTGGGTGGGTAGAGAGAAGAATGAGAGCTTTGGAGCGAAAGAGAGGAGCTCGAGACTCCGAATCTCGGCGAGAGGCGGTCGGGACAAGCCTGAAACTTAGGGAAGGGCACCCTCTTAAAACAAACGACAACAGCTTCCAGGTATTAGAATTTAACTACTTTTGCATTCATGTATGCGATTTACATTCTTACCTTTTAGCTTAGTAGGAGTGATTCGCAACGGGTTGAGACATTAACTGCCAAATTTGCAATTTCTTTGGAGCAACATCGACGTTAAGCATGAGTAAAAACCTCTCAGGTGTCTTAGATCAACTTCGTGATATTGGATCTACCAAACTTAGCGAACTTGAGACATTATGCGAGGAACAAAAGAATTGGTTGCAAACAGCTGTGGCAAATGTGCGCGAGCAAATAGCTGGTCTGGCACCTGCATCCAAACGGCAGAAACTACACACATCGGATAGTAATTCTTCTTTAGAACAAGAGGTAAGAAGGCCGCTCTCAACAGTTTACATCAAGTTTCTGACCTGATTGGCACCCTAACAATAATACCCTCCAATCCCATATTTGCAGCCTCCAAAACGCAGAGGAAGGAAGAAACCTGCCTCTCAAATCTCTTTAGACCCAGTTATCGAAAAAGAAGTCCAAGAGGAACCTGCTGATGTCCCAACTGCTCCCATTGTGCTCGAAGACCAGCCCGTCGTTGCAGCCACCAAGCCTGCTCCAAGGGCAGCAAGAGCTACCGCCAAACGTGAGAAGAAGACTGCTGTTACTGCTCAACCATCTCCTCAAACTGATCAATTAGCCTCTAAAACTATAGAACAACAAGATGCACTACAATCACAGCAGCAGTCATCACCTGCAGCTGTCCAACCTCATGCTACCAGAGCAAGAACCAAGGCCCGCTCCAAGACCAAGACTGTTGCAGCAGTTCCTTCAGAACAAGAACAGCAACAACTACCAGAGTCTTTCATGCCCTCTATTCCTATTGAAGAAGAAAGGGAACCAGAGGCGCAGAAAGAAGTAGAAAAAGTGGAAGAAGAAAAAGCTGCTGCTCCTACAAGAGCCCGTCGTGCTAGAGCAGCAACACGGCCAACAATAGTGGAAGTATCTGATGATGAAGACGGGCACCAAAGGAAGGGTAGAGGTCGAAAAGTATCTGGCAAGAAGAGGAAGAGTGATGGGCAGATAGTAGTACAGTCTGCAAAGGCTGAGGCAGAGCCAGTAGCTTCACAACACGTAGCTGTTGAAGAAGAAGAAGGAAAGCCAGCAGCTTCTGTAGTAGTAGAACAAGAAGCCATGGCAGCAGCAGCTGTGCCAATAGTAATTGAAAAGAAGAAGAAGAAGAAAGCAGAGCCCAAGACAGCAGCAACAGTATCAGCTCCAGTCGCTAAAAAGGTAGTTGTTGCACCCAAATCGACTCAGATATCACTGCTCAAAGATGCAGATACAAAGAAGAAGGGTAGAGATGGTGATGATGATGATGAGGCTCTAAATGCAACTGCAGCTCCTGCCATTGCTTCACAACAGAAATTATTGCAAGCACCATCAGGTGGCAAGCCTTCCCCAGTTGATATGCCGGGATCAGTCAATAAAGTGGGCATGGCTGCTGGTATAGTTTCCAGCATTAGGTCATTTTTACCTGGCAACAGCAGCAACAACAACAACAACAATAATTATTATTATAATAGCAGTAAAGCTGATGTTGGGGAGAACAAAGATGAAAACAACAAAGCAGCTGGTATGCCTCAACAACAACAAGAGCCAGTAGCCATTGGAGGTCAAGGACAAGTAAAGAAGCCACCACCCAAACTGAAGGCACTGGAGGCTGCTGAAGCAGCCCGTCAAAAGGAGGCTGAAAAAACAGCGCAGAGAGCAAAGCAAAAAGAGGCCCTTGAAAAGGCAAAGGTCTCCAGAGCTGTAGCAAAGGCTGAAGAAGAACGTAAGAGAGCGGAAGATGAGACCAAGCGTATGAATGATTTGACTAGAAGAGAAGCAGAAGCAGCTCAAAGGAAGAGGGATAGAGAGGAAGCAGAGAAGAAGGAAAGAGAAGAATGGACCAGGAAATTTGAAGAAGCCAAGAAACAGAAGCAACAACAAGAAATATTGGCGGCATCAAATGCAGCAGCTGCTTCTGCTTCTGCAGCTCGTCCTCTCCCTCCTCCTACTAGCCGTCTGCCCATGACACATAATAATATTATTACTGGCTCCTCCACCCAACAACAGCAGCAGCAACAGAGCAATGTGATGCGACCAACAGGACAACCTCTCGCTAACATTGCCAACGTAGCTCCTCCTTCGAAAGCTGCCCCTGGTGTGCCTTCATACCCCAGGAAGAACACAGCAGAAAACCCTACCACCACTAATACGACAGCATCATCTATGCCATCTTCATTGTTGGAAGCTAAACTAAGACTAGAACAACTGCAGCAAAGAGCTATGCAAGTCATGCCCAATGCCTCCCTGTCCTCCATCAACCCTCCCCCATCATCAACGGCTCCTGTCAATGCACCACCACCGCCTCCCTCATCATCTCAGATTCTTTCCACCAAGCCATCATATATGCATGCACCAGATGCAGCTACTGATAATAATACAAATCAATTATACAATCATAGGACAGCAGATGCACTGCCAATCAATGGTCAGCAGCAGCAGCAGCAACATCACCAGCCTCAATCGTATGAGATCTCCCCTTACAAGAGTGATTTTGAGAGCGATGACGATCAACCCAAGAAAACAGTACCAGAATGGGATAGAGGCCGTAATCTGATGACTCAGCTGGTATCTCAAATGTACAATGACCCCGAAGAGATTTTTCAGCAACACCAGAAGACATGCGCACTGGATGATGTGTTTGCTCATAGAGAGGGGATCAGAACGGGGGGGAGACCGGATCTGAATAGGAGGACGAGCAGTGGGAATTGGTTGGAGGATAGAGTGACATGGAAGGAAGAGATGGCATATAAAAAGGCCATGGGATACATATAGATAAAGATATAGATTCTATTGGCTGGAGAAGTGTAAATTAATGTATGCCTTGTCTTAATAATTATTTTGGGAGGATGGAGGAGAGAGGCTCCCTCATGGCTCTTCTCCTCTCTTTTGAGTTTTTGGATTTGGCCACCACCCTTGCCACCAACCCTGGTGCACTTTATGGTCGGCGCCCTGGAGCTCTCAGTGGCGAAAATCGTGCTTAAAAGACATTATGCGTATACAAAATTGGCACTTGAGATCACTTTTAACTTGAAAGTGTTGCTGAGATGTTTATCAGTACAATTATTAGGTATCGAAAGCCCGGCATTGCTATTTAGCAGGAAACACTTCAATCTTCCAATCGACTTCCCTTGCATTGCAGAAAAGCAGAGTATGGTCGCACATTCAAGCAATAGAAATAGCTCAGAATGTACAGTTGTAGTCACAGGTAGGTCATTACCCCTTGATGATTTCATGAATAAATTCTCCCCGTCTCTCCCTCCCTGACACTCCCACTTTTTGCACTTTTGTACACCCCTCACAGATGCCTGTTACTCTATCCAACAAATAAATGAACCCAAACTAGAAGCTGCATATATAGGACAAGATATCCAAGGTTTTCTATTCCCATCTGGATATGCCATTCACGACGACAATGACGCATCATTTGACCGTCTCAAGGCCTCCATTGCCTCTGGTCTCTCCCATTCCTCTGCCACCTTCCTCACTAGTGGGACTGACACCACCGCCACCACACCATCCACCATCCAAGTCACAGCTATGTCTATACCATCAACCTCTCCTTCCAGCAGTAGTACCATCGTGTGGGTCATCAATAACCACAATAACAGGAACAAGAGCATGGATCTATACAGCACCACCACCTCCTCTTCTGGAGGAGGATCCTCTATAGCTGCCATCCCTAGAGCAACCCCATCAGCAATTGCGGCAGCATCTCTCCCCAACCAAGCAATAGAAGCCATGTCTAATGCAGTCTACATATCAGACTCCAACGGTCACTTCCACTACGTAAACGCAGCCTTCACCATGCTGACTGGCTACACTTCACAACAGGCTATTGGCCAGCCTTGGACGCTGCTGCATGGACCAGATACAGATCCAGTGAGCCTAGCTGATTTAAAAGCTGCCCAAGAGAATGGGATGTCTGCAGAGACTGAGTTGTTGTGTTATCATCGTGGAGGAGGGAGTTTCTGGGCTTGGATGACAACTACACCATTTTATATTGCTGGAACTAGCAGTAATAATAATGATAGTGATGATGGTGATGGTAGCCTCAATCCTCAAAAATTGCAAAAGAGATTCATCGTCTCTGTTTTGCTAGACATAACCACTAAAAAGAACACTGAAGCCGCATTCAGGCTGAGATCCAAAGTATTGTGCAATCTTAACGAAGGAATCTGCATCTGTGACCCCACTCTTCCAGACTGTCCAATTGTCTACTGCAATGATGCATTCTGTAGGATAACTAAATATGCTCGTAATGAGGTGCTAGGCAAGAATTGTAGATTTCTTCAAGGACCAGGTACTAGTGGCAAATCAGTACAGACGATACGAGAAGCAGTAGACCAAGGACGAGAGGTGATTAGTACAGAGATGCTGAATTATAAGAAGGACGGGGAGCCATTCTACAATTTGTTGTCAATAACTCCGGTGAAAGACCCCACTACTGGCCATGTGACTTCTCTCATTGGTGTGTTGTCTGATATAACTGAACTGGTGAAGAGGAGGACTACAGAGAGAGCACTGAAGACAGCCAAAGTTGCAGCTGAAACAGCAGCTGAAGCCAAATCTATGTTTTTGGCCAATATGAGTCACGAGATTAGAACTCCATTGAATGGAATGATTGCAGTAGCTCAGCTATTGCTGGCCAGTCAACTGACAGTAGAACAGAAGGAACTAGTAGAGACTATTTTGGACAGTGGGGATACTTTATTGACTATATTAGGAGGCATATTAGACTTTTCAAAGATCGATCACAACAGTATGGCCCTAGATCCAGGTCCCATGATGCTGAGAGATTGTGTTGAGGGCGCGATGGAGCTGGTTGCTGCTGAGGCTAATAGTAAAGGACTGCAAGTGGCGTACTCTCTGTCGGTAATGTTGAGGAACAGAGCTATTATGGGTGATAATGTTAGGATGAGGCAGATTCTTGCCAACCTGTTGGCTAATGCAGTCAAGTTTACTGAGTCTGGGGAGGTGGTGGTAGAAGCCAAAGTGATTGACCATCAGCAGCAGCAGCAGCAGCAGCAACATCAATATCATTCAAAGACAGCTACTATTATTAGTAATAGCTCTGGTAATAGCAGCGGCAAGAATAACTCTGCTGCTACTACTACAACAACCACGCAATGCTTGCATCTCACTATTAGAGACACTGGTATTGGTATCAGTAAAGAAAACCTGGGTCAATTATTTGAGCCATTCAAACAGGGAAGTGCCAGCTTAAATAGAAAATATGGTGGAACTGGTCTTGGGCTGGTTATTTCCAAGAGACTGGCTGAGCTGATGGGGGGTACCGTGTGGGCAGAGAGTGAGGATGGTGAAGGTTCAGTATTTCATTTCCTATGTGTCCTTTCATGGGCTGATGATCAGAAGAAAAAGCAGCAGGGTATGTATTCATATCCATATTTTAAAAGTGAGGAGGAAGATGGTATGATGAATGAGGCTCTCTGTAGCAGCCTGCCGCCTGCCCTTTCCGCCGAAGTACCCAGCTTTAGTCTGCTTCACCAGTCTCTCCGACGAGAAGAGCAGCGAGAAGAAAAGTCCAAGGTGGCAGCACGTGAAGCTTTAGATGGCAGGCATGATGCTGGTAATGAAGGCAGCAATGATAACAGTGATGATGATAGAAGTAGAAGAGGAAGTAGTGATAGCATGGGTGGAGTTGGTGGGTATGATGCAGATGAGGAGAGGGAGATGTTGGAGCAACGTCAACAGAGTTTGTTGGCCAATGCTCTTCAACAATTGTTAATCCATCACTCTACTTCTGAAGGAAGTTCAATGTCTGATATGACAGCTGGCAGCGGTGATGGTAATGATGGAGAAAGGAGTGCACGTAAGAAGAATGGCAATGGCGGTGGTAGTAGTGGCAACAATAGCGGTGGGGCAAGTGAAGCAATGCTGCCAGAAACTCCATCATTTGCTCTTGATGAAGGTCAACTTTTCAATAGCAGCAGCAGTAATAATAACAGCCATCTTGCTAGTTATAAAACATCATTCTCTTCATCCAATAAAACCAATTCAGTACAGCACCAGCAGCCGGGACCTTCTCTCCTTCATCCAAGAGGCATGACGCCATCACTATTGGTTCCTTTAAAACCTACAGCAGCCGGAGTAGGAGTAGGAGGAGTTGTCAATTATCTAGAGTCTTCTCTATTTGCATCCAGCTTACCACCACTCCCCTGTCAACCTGGAGCTAAAGAGAGCCAATTGCCACCAACAAGAACAGCAATAACCGACAACCAAACAGCAATGGCAACTCCTCCCCCACCCTCTTCCCCCACTTACGTCTTTTATAACAACAATAATAATCACAACGAAGATGCAGCTGGTAGTGAGACCTCGTCATCTCATCAATCCATCCTCCGTGGCAAGACTGCAGTTATCAATATGAGCCATGCTCCCACTGCAAGACAGGTAGCTGAGAGTTGTGCTTCCATTGGCATGTCTGTCATACTTGTCCCTAACGCTACTATTACTACTTATAATAATAACAACAACAACAACAATAATACTAATAATGGCGATATTTGTATTACATGTCTAGCAAGAGTCCCCTCGGTGCTAGCAGCTGGCTGGAAAGGCAGGCCTCTAGTTGTCCTGGGGACTAAAGAAACAGCCCCATATGCCATTCAACCCCTGGCCTATTTTGTCAGTCTTCCTGTCAAACATGCTAGATTGGTCAATGCTCTACTTAAAGCATCTGCTCTCACCACATCTACCTCTACTTCTTCTGCTTCTCTTAATATTAGGAAAAGTAAATCTCCCCAGATGGCAGCTTACCCAGCATCTGGTGTGCTGGACATTAGTAATAATATTAGTAGTAGTGGCAGTGGTAATGATGAGGGACCTCAGCATGATAAGAGTAGGAGTAGCAATGATGACGATGAGTATATAATGTTGGCACAAGCCGGAGCAATGTCACGACAACAGCTACAAGGCCAACTCAACATGAGCATGAATTCTAGCAGTGCTAGAAGATTCAGTTTGGATAACAGTGTCATATTATCAAGAGGAGCAACAGATTTGTTGGCTAAAGGATCTCTGCCACTGACAGCTGCTTCATTGGCTCTAGCTGCCAAGCATCAGCAACTACAGACTACAAAGAATGCATTATCTTCTGCCTTAACTGCTGTCAGTGAGGCTGCTAACCCTACTACTACAACTGCATCATCTGCTGCTGCTCATAGATGTTGGGGGAGAGTCCTAGGTAGCTCAGATCCCACGGTTACTACTACTGCACCTAAATGGGTTCCTAGAATATTGGTAGCAGAGGACAACTTGATAAATCAAAAAGTGATTATGAAAGTATTGAATAAAGTCATTCCTGCCGCTTCTGTTGACTTGGCTGTCAATGGCGCAGAGGCAGTAGAAGCCATCAAGAAGAACAATAGTATTAGAAGTGGTGGTACTGACAATAATTATAGTCCTTATGATTTGGTACTGATGGATATACACATGCCAATAATGGATGGACTGGAAGCTGCTAGAACAATAAGAGCGATGCTCCCCAAGGAAGCTCAACCGATGATTGTTGCACTGAGTGCGGATATGGGGCTGACTGCAGTATGCAAAGAGGCAGGGATTGCTGGGTTTATAACAAAGCCATTTAGAATGGAGGATGTGGAGAGAGTTTTGACCATGGTGAAGGCTAGAAAATAATACTGAAGATAAATATTGATATAAATATGCACCTATGATGATAATATGATGATAATGAATGCACCCTTTTTGATTTGATTTGGTTTAATTTTTGAAAGCACTGTCGACAGTGTACACTCGATGGAGATTTTGTTTTAGTTTGATGTTTCTTGAATGAGATTTTTGGAGTTGAAAAGCACCCCAATCCCACCAGTTGAATGTGCTAGTAGCAGCAATGGTAGCAATGGTATTCTATATGTTTTATTTTCTTTTGACACTGGTCATTGTGCACCACCCCCTTTCATATCATGATCCTTATATTTGATTCTTCCTCGGCATACATGTATATATATGAGCACGAGTTTTATGTAATACAAATGGACAGGTGAATGAATGGAGGGAGGAGGGTACAATGTGGAAGGGAGGGTGGGTTGATGGGTGGTTCGTTTAGATCGAGGGGCAGGCCTGGGGCGGTGGCGTTCATCAAGAATAGAGGTGAAAGAGGATGGTTGGTGTAGATACAAGCAAAAAGCTTTCAAGATGTATAATATGGATCTGTCAAAAATTACGGGTAAAATATATCCGACAGAGGCTGTCATCGCTGGAGCTATAGCTCTTGGCATTGGAGGAAGTTTGATCGCTTCTAGGATTTATAAAAAGCGGGTTGCTTCTAAACAACCATTAAGGGTTGTAATAACTGGAGGGAGCAGGGGTTTAGGGCTAGCTCTCGCCAAGCAGCATCTTTCAGACGGTGACTCTATTCGTGTGAGAGCCTCTTGGCGTCTCTCCCCAGCTCTGCACAACCTCAAGGAGCACCTAAAATCCTGCGACGACCAACCATTCTCACAAGCTTCCAATGGACCAACACCAAATGCTTCCCCCATCAAAAAAACAAATACAAGCACAAATAGCTCCCCTGCCAAATCTCCTTCCATAACGCCTCGCCAAGGCAGCAACACCAAGAACAGCCGAATTGAGGGCCTATTGTGTGATGTCAGCAAAGTCAGAGACGTCCAGACCCTAGCCCGCAACATTAACCAAAAGCTCGGCGGTGTTGACATCTTCTACTGCAATGCAGGTCTTTCTCAGAAGAAGAAACAACTCTTGGCAGAAGTCGACCCAAAAGAATTGGAAGATATCATCGACACCAATCTCCTCGGCTCTCTGTTATCCACCCAAGCTGCTATTGCAGTAATGTCTCAGCAGGACACTGATGTTAGTGGACATATAGTCCTTATGGCTGGAGCAGGCTCCAACGGCAGGCCTACACCCGGCAATCTTGCATATGGTGCTTCCAAGGCCGCTCTTGTTCAGTTGAAGGCCAGTCTTGCCAAGGAATTAAAAGGAACATCAATAGCTGTGCACCTGATGAGTCCAGGTATGGTTGCTACCGATCTGTTGCTGCAGTATGCAACTAATAATAGATCTATATGGGGGATAAATGCATTGGCTGAAGAGCCAGAGACGGTGGCTAAATGGGCAGTAGGGAAGATCAGATGGGGGCCTTGTAATGGGGAAGATTTTTTCTATTTAACAGCCAAAGGTGCTGTGTGGAGGTTATTCAAGGGGATGTTAGGGTTTAACAAAGAAAGGTTTGTGAAGCATTTGACTGATGGGGCTGTTGAGAAGAAGAAATGAACATAACAATATGGATGAGAGAATGTTTTTATCTTTTTTGTTTCGATGGGAGTCGGGGGACGGGAAGTGGGTGTGTTGTTGTTGTTGTGGACAAGGCTTTTATGATGGTGTGCCTTCATGTGAATTGACCAAGACTTGAGTATTGAATTGTGTGATATATGCTAATAAATCTTTGTATTAATCGCTCTTGTGCAAACGATTGTGCATTAAAAGACTTCCCCACATCTATCTCAAATCGGATCAAAAGTAGCATGTCGTCCAACTCCCAGCTTGTTTTGCGGGAATACAGACAATTACTTCGACTAATAGCAAGGATACCAAAGAGGGAGCAGAAAGCTCAGATGGTATCAGAAGCCCGTTCCACTATTAGATCACATCGCTCTGAAGCCAACCCTGCCAAGCAACTCGACTTGAGAAAGCTTCTAGCTGCCAAGATTAGCTTCCTCCGAGTTGTCACACCAAAACCACCTGGAACTGCTTCCGATATAGAATCAGGCCACTTTGTCATCAGGGATGGCAATCTAGTAGAGGGTACAGGATCAACAGCAGGAAAACGGTATGTTACCTTCTCCCTCTCCCCCTCTCATGTCGTGGGAACACACAACGATAACTCTTTCCTTCCTTCTCAACATCTGATTATCACTCCCTTTATTTATTTTACCTATTATTATTATTACCTATGCAGTGTTGCTGATGGAAAAGTTAGCATGTCAGAGGCATACGAGTTGCACAACAAGTTGTTAAAAAGACAGCATTACGGTAGAAAACCTCCTAAGTATGACCCAGGTACATTTTAAAGGGAAACGAATTGAATGTTTACCCCATCTCTTTGTCAAATATTTCTTTTTTTTTTTAGCACCTCACTCTTTACTGTAATTCCCCAAAATTCTACAACATTTTCCCCTTTGCTGACTATATATTGGAAAGAAGCCAGTCTGCAGCTCTATTCACATTTCCCTTATATTTCAATAGGGCATTCTCAGCCTTATCCTTTGCAAATCCCATTGCCAGTAACGAGGCCATTGCCTCTTTGTTTACCGTCATCGCCATCGTTGTTGTTGTACTGGGTTTGTTCTTTGATGCTGCAGCTGCAGCTGCAGCTGCAGCTGCTGCCATTATCTTCATCATTGGATTTGTTCCCTTTCCTCCTTTATCTTCCTCCTCCTCCTCCTCCTCCTCCTCAACATCGATTACCATGTCTACTACTGCATCATCATTCTCATCATTATCACACTCATCATCCATTATCTTCCTTTTTCCTCTTCCTCGAACTGCAGCTGGTTTGAAGAAATCTTTAATTGTCTTTGCAGGAGTGAATGCCTTCTTCAACAGTTTCTGATCTACTGGAGCTGGCTGATCTGCACTATCATGCATTGGTCGTATTAAAGCTGCTGCTGCTGCTGCTGCTGCTGCTGTTGATGGTGGTGATGGTTGTAATGATCTCGCCCCTACTCCTCCTGTCTCCATCAACATCTTGGTATAATTCATCATCAATGTTTGAACTACATCATTGACTAAATGACTTGGATACTTGACTCCAATTAATGGCAATGCTGCTGAATTTTGAGGTGGTTTTTGAGATGCTACCGGTGATGCTAATGATGGTTGATGAGGAGTCATACCACCACCACTACTATCATCATCACTAGGAAGCTCCACCCTAACAATCTTCATACTTCTCTCATGTTTAGGAAGTTTCAGTTCATTCCTTTCCAGTACTCTTTCCAACGTATCCCAAATCCTGATGATACTTCCTTCTAATATAGTAATCTCCATCACCCTCCTTCCTACTTGACAAGAATCACCAGCAGCACACAAACCATTGTGCATGCAGCGTTTGAATGTATCTTCATACAGCTCAGTCCAATCATGTTCAGCCTCTTCTGGTGATTGGCAGGGGGTGTATTTTTCTAGTAGCTGTAGTCTATCTAGCTCGTAGGAACTCTGTCCAGAGTATGGCTTCACTACAGCATACATCTCCTTATTACCAGCAGTACCACTGGGGCCTGGTTTCCGGAGAGCCAAGAGGTAGAGGTGTCTTCCAAAGTATTCTCTTCTTGATTTATAGAATCCGCTACCACCTTGATTGCTAGTAGCAATAGCAACAGAAATAGGATTGGTATCAGTATTCGCGGTGGGAGACGTAGTACTATTTCCGCCACCACCACCAGCAGCAGCATCTTTCCATTCCTCTCCCTTTCCCTCTTCCTCCTTACCTTCATCCCCATTCCCTCTTCCTCCTACTATAATTGGCACAGATTCACGTTGCAACATAGCAACAGCCATCTCATATGAACACCCTCTTTCAATAGCCAACACATGCTTCCTGGTAACTACATCACCCCCCACAGGATCCTTCCACACAACACTAGGTTTTCCTATACGTCTGATATCCTTTCCAGGTAGATCCGACACCCCCTCCACATATCTTCCCTCTGCTTTTGCTGCACTGATTTCTAGGGACAGGATGGCCATGAAGTAGTTGAAGAGGAGGGTCTGCCTGGAGACTGAGGCACCTAGTAATCTGTTGAGAAATCTTTTGACATCTGCATCTTTACTACTACTATTATTCTTAGAATTATTGTTATTACTATCCTTGGCGGGATTATTCGTAGTTGTGGCAATCGTATTTTTGATCAGATTAATGACGTTGTCATCTTCCCTTTGTTCTTCCTTATTTTTGATATAATGAGGTGCAGATGATATCATACCAATACCTAGATCCTCTACTCCCAACTTCAATGAACTGTGCAGAGATTTGACTGCAGTAGTGAGGGCAGCTACTGAGACAGTACCCAGCTGATTATTAATCTCTGGAAGGTAGTGAGCTGCTTCTTCACGAGGGAGGTTTTTTAAGATATCGTCAATTAAATTCACTCCTTTAGGGAGTAGAGGAGACTCTGCTGTGATAAAGTCGTACATTTTCCTGAGTGCTTTCCTTCCATATGTTGAATCAAGGTGGAATTCACTGAGGTCTAGACCAGAAGCTGCTCTTCTATCTCCTTTTGTTAGAGCACCGAGTGATTGGAGGCGTCTGGCTACTGCCGCTGCAAACCTTCTCTCTCCTCCAAGGTCTGTAAAAACCAGTTTATACAGAGGAGCTGTGACTTGATTTGATCTATGTGACCTTCCAAGTTGCTGTATTGCCTTGTCTGCAGACCAAGGGAGCTCAATTGTCATATGAACTCGGCGCCTTTGGTTTGCCACTCTTCGATCTGTGTGGAGGGAGATGCCTGTAGAGGCCGCATCGCTGACTATGGCTACCAGTTTTCGGTCATCCATAAATGCTTGTCTTTCTCTTATATTCAAACTATCCATCTCCGAACTATCTGGCTTTGCTCTCAGCTCATACACAAATCTAATACTTCTACTAGTAGTACCGTGTTTCCTGCTCTCTCTGATAATTCTAGACTTTCTCCCTGTCATTTCAGCCACACAATCCTTTCCTCCTAATTTATCAATCAGCTCATCTAGGGGATTAGGCGGAAGGTTTATTTCATCTAATTTTTCCAATAAATGATTACGAAGAGCGAGGCATTCAAGGTGAACCACTTCTGCTGCTGCCGTATTCTCGTTATTACCTGCAGAATGACCAATAGCATTCGTATTATTTTGTGCTGGCTCTATGGCAGTGGTGATGGGAAAGTGATTATTGACAAATTGACGGGCCATTTCCTTTATCGTGGAAACAAAGCTCCTCAAAATCGAGTTTGGCTCCATTCCCAGTGAATCAGTTGCAGCTTCTCCCGTGCTCTGCAGGCCTATGATGACAGCACAGCCACTAGCAAGGGCAGCATTGGATTCCTCTACTACTCCAGGAATCTTCATGCTGACACATAAGAGCTTAAAAAATCGTTGTAGAGCCCCCCAGAATGGCTTCCAGACGTCAGTTTCCCCTCCCCCGCTCATTGCTACAGCCTCTGTCAAAGCATAGCGACATTGCCTCCACCACCAGGCTGCAGCATCGTATGTCTCTTTTTGTTCACCAGTCAAGAAACATTCAAGCTCGGTAAACTCAGCATTCATAAAAGAGAGCCCTCTCGACACATACAGCTGGTTTCTCTTCAATTCCATGGCCAACACTTCCAATATAGAAACTCCACGTTTCTTCATTGATTCCAGGAAACTGGGAAACCCAGATGGAAATGCACTGCCTTTACCCCATAGACCTAGTCTCTCCGCATAGGCAAGGTTGGAGATGTCAGTGACACCAGTGGCTGAACAATAGACGACTCTTGCAGCTGGAAGGGCTCTTTGCAGATTGATTACTGCTGCTGCTACTTTGGTACCGCCAGTACCGTCTTGTTTTGTACTGCTATTCTTGGCTTTGTGGCACTCGTCAAATATCAAGGCTCCATCAAACGTACTCCTATCGCCACTCCTATCGCTACCGCTACCACCACTACTGCTACCGCCATTCAGCCATTCCACGAGCTGAGCCAACCTCGTTTTCCCCTTAACAGTACTGGTCAAAGTAGAATACGTCAAAAACAAGACCCCTTCCTGAGGTGTCTCTATAGCCTTATCTAAAGCCTGTAAATTCTGAATAATAGGAATATGGCACCCCAAGTCTCTGAAATCTCTCAACGCATCTGCGTATAAATCAGTGCTGGTAGTGACCCATGCTGCTCTCTTCCTACCTCTGACATAATTATCAATGATGATGCCACTGATTTGCCTGCCTTTACCCACTCCAGCTCCATCGCCAATGAAGAAGCCGCTTCTGTGGCCATCAGGAAGCCATGTGAGGTGTTTGGTGCAAGCGTACTGGATGGCCTCTAGCTGGAGTTGGGAGAGGTAGCCTTGGTGGATGAGGGAGGGGGGAAAGGAGGCGAGGAGGGGGTAGTTGGAAGGAGGGAGAGGGATGGCTGCTAGACTGGAGCTTTCGCAGATGTGGCCAGGGTGAGGTCTGCCAAAGGAAAGGGACCTGTGAGAGAAGAGGAGGGAGGGAAAGAGAAGAGAGAGAAAGAGAGCGAGAGGGGGTGGGGGGTGGGGGTGGGGGTGAGACGTGCTGATCAGAGGAGGAGATGGCGGTCAAAGCATGTGTGACCACCGAGGTGTGTTACTTACCTGCAATGATAAACTGAGAATATATCCTTGGCTGTAGTCTCCAACGGACCATCTCGCTCTTCGTCTACGTCCATGTCACCAAATATTCAAAATAATTGATCCAGATGCTACTAAACTTTCCTTGCAGTGTGAATTGCCCCCTCAAACTTGTCGATATGGCATGATCTATACAACGTTGAATTACACATGAAATAACTCTAAACCTTTGCGTTATATACCACAGTGCGAACGAGAGGAGAGAGAGGTCGACCGTCAAAAAAAAGGGGCACCGAACTCCCAAAACACCCAACAACAACGCTCCCCCCCCCCCCCCCCTCCCCTTTACCCCCTTTCCGCCTCACCCCACCCAACCCCCAACCTCCCTCCAATCAATCCAACT
>Ga0114919_10001957_pt1 | contig 16587 bp, 13 predicted proteins | sample BlataG_FD_88682 | JGI IMG/M metagenome (GOLD analysis project Ga0114919, IMG submission 88682) | Deep subsurface microbial communities from Black Sea to uncover new lineages of life (NeLLi) - Black_00105 metaG | ecosystem: Environmental > Aquatic > Marine > Oceanic > Sediment | place: Atlantic... | reverse complement strand
GAGGAGGCACCCTTCGCGCCCTGCTTCTTCTCCAAGTATTGCCGGGGGCACTTTCAATACCCCTCGCCCAGCGGCGAGCCGGAGGCGTTCGTCGAGTTCATGGTCGATAAGGTCAGGGAGCTGGCCCCGGCCGGCGACGAGCCCTACGTCCTTATGCCGGTGCATAAGGAGACCTTCGTCCTGGCCGAGCATCGCGAGCGTTTCGAGCCGCACATCAAGCTGCCCGTCACTACCATCGAGAACATTCGCCTGACCGACGACAAGGGCAGCCTGGCGACGCTCGCTGAGCAGCAGGGTGTTCGCATCCCGCGGACTTGGCAGTTCGAGGACGTAGACGAGCTATATCGCCGGGTGCCGGAACTGCCGATGCCGGTGTTCGTCAAGGTGCGCAAGGCGGCGGCCGGCGTGGGGCTGAGAAAGGTCAAGACGCCCGAAGAGCTGGTGGCGACGTTCCGCGAGTTTGTGGACGGATATGGGCTTGTGCCGGACCAGTACCCGCTGGTGCAGGAGTTCATACCCGGGACGGATTACTGTGTGACTGCCCTGTTCGATCAGGGCCGTTGCGTGGCGAAGATGACTTACCGCAACATTCGTGCGTATCCGCGCGGTACCGGGGCGGGCGCATTGCGCGAAACCGTGGACCGGCCCGAGGCGGAGGAAGCTGCAATCAAGCTTCTGTCGCCACTGAAATGGCACGGCATCGCGCAGGTGGACTTCCGCATCCCGGACGATGGCCCGGCCTATCTGATCGAGGTCAATCCGCGGTTCTTCGGCGGCTTGGCGCAGTGCATCGCGGCGAACGTGGACTATCCCTATCTGCTCTACCAGATCGCAATCGGCGAGCCAATTGGCCAACAGCCGGAGATCGACTACGAGAAGCGCACCGAGACGCCGATCGTCGGACTGCTCGCCACGCTGGAAGAGATCGCCAACGACGAGACGAAGCTGGCGGAGCTGAAGACGCTGGCGGAGGAGCTCAAGCGGATACCCGCCGCGGACCAGAAGCGGCAGCAGTTCCAGCGGTTCCTGGATCAGCTAAAGGCGGTCGCCCGTCCCAGGAACGTCAAGGACTATCTACGCCAGATGTTCGAGAAGCACGCGGGCGCGATCAACGACGTTGTCCAGGCGGACGATCCGCTGCCCGGGCTCGGCGTGTTGTACCCGCTCGCCCTGATGCTCAAGCACGGCAAGCTGTCCACCGCGGTGCTGGTTTCCGAACAGGAGCTGCCGCGTGAGCGGGTGAAGAAGCGCTTGCGCGACTACCTGCGCCCCAAATGGTCAACCCTGTTGCTGACCGGCGTGTTGTTCCTGCTGTCGGTGGCCATCGACTGGTTCGAACCTACCCGCCGTGCGATCGGCTGGCTGCTGGGCTGGCCGCGCCACGCGGCCGGAAGCGAGATGAGCCTCGCATTCGGCCTCTACCACATCTTGAACTTCGTGTACCTGTACATTCTCGCCGGCATCATTCTCTGGCTGAGGGGTCGGTGGCGGCGGGCTTGAGCCGGCGGGCGGCGCGGTACGCCTCGGCCTGTCGAACCAGCGCGCGAAAGAGGGCCAGGGCGGCCTCATCGGTCAACGACGTGATCTCCGGGTGCCACTGAATCCCGAGCACGAACGCGCGGTCCGGGCGCTCGACGCCCTCGATGACTCCATCATCGGCGGTGGCACAGACGCACAGGCCCGTGCCGACACGCCCCACGGCCTGCCCGTGGAAGCTGTTGACCTTGTGGCCGCGCGCACCGAGCACCTCGGCGAGGTGCGTGCCGGTCGCGATGTCCACATCGTGGGCGGCGAAGCTGTCTACGTCGATCCCGTGGCGGTTAGAGAGGGCCTCGTCGCTACGCAGGTTGCGAACGGTCCCTCCGTGGGCAACGTTGAGAATCTGAATCCCTCGGCAGATCCCGAGGATCGGCATATCCCTGTCCAGCGCGCCGCGGATGAGCCGGATCTCAAACTCGTCCCGCCGACGATCGGAGCTCCCGGTATCGCCCGGATCACCCCGGTAGACGGCGGGGTCCACGTCGTCGCCGCCGGTGAGCAGCAGCGCGTCGATCTCGTCAAGCATGGCAGTGAGGCGGGCGTCATCGTCGGTCGGCGTGATCAAAACGGGCCGGCCTCCCGCCCGCGCGAGGGCGTCTTCATAAAAGGGCCGCTGCACAACGAAGCCGGAAGCCGTCGACAAGCCGATCCGCGGCCCTCCTTCCGGCGGACTCGGTCGCCAGGCCAAGAACGCGATAAGCAGAAGCGTCGGCGTGGCCAGCAAAACGGCCAGCAACGTCAGGATGATTCGGCGGCGCCTGGACATCGACGCAAGTATGCGCCACAAGAGGCGGCAGCGCAAGTCCGAAATCACCCGGTCACGGAGTCCCATGGCACGTGCGGATCAAGCTCCTCGGGCCGGCGATTCGTGTGGCGCGGCCCGTGGGGCTGCGCGGCACCAGGGCTCAACGCGCGCTGCCCAGGGCCACGGGGCCGGTGTGCGCGAGAGTGGGCGGTCAAGAGCAAGGATTCGGGGCGGGATTCCCGGCGCCCACTTGCGACAGAGCGGCCTGTCCGGGTAGGATGTGCCCGCAGGACCACCAAACCGGAAACCCCGGTTGCACACGAGCCTCGACAGGAGACCCTGTGATGGGGAGAGTACCGGCCTGCGTGGGGTCGCCCTTGGCTGCCCGATGCGGTTCCGTGCCGGCCGAGGGCCCGGAGGACTTTCCGCCGCGCATTTGCCGCAGCGCCCCGGCCCCGACGGCAATCATGGCGGACGTCACCGACCCCGGCGGGCTTCCCAAACAGCTCGCCGCTGAGGTGACGGTCGTCATTCGCACTGGCGAAGACGGCCGGTTGCATTCGCGGCCGCTTACCGACCCGGGCCGGGCCGGTTGTCAGCAGGATGCGGCTTGAACTACTTTCCCTGGCATACGAATACAGGCTGTGGTATACGCGATGGAAATAGAGGATAAATGAGTAGTTGCAGCCACGAATGGTCAATGGTCAACCTCCGACACGGATACCTCGTCGTCGAGGGGTGTTACAAGTGCAAAGCACGCTCCTCCTTCTTTTCATCCGAGCCGACCCTGCCCGTCGATGACTACGAAGACGGCGAACATCATTGGATCTATCTGGGCAGCTCGCAGGCGGTCAAGTTCGATCTGGCGTGCGACCGGTGCCGCGAAGTGGTCAACCTCGACGACATGATGGGCTTGATGCTATCCACCTGCCGCGACCCGGAATGCGAAGTCGGCCGCACCGCCGCCCAGGCAGGTAAGGGCACCTGGGTCTACGTGGCCCTCTGCGCCGACAGCACGCACGCATCCGGGAAATGCGTGAGCGAGGCAGGTATAAAGACCCTCAGCGAGTACTTCAACGCCAACATCAAGGACCCGCACAAGAGCATCATCGTGGTCCCGTGCATTAAGTGTAAGAGTATCGACACGTGCGAGGGGATCGTCATCGCCGATGTCGGCCTCACCGACATATACTGAGCTGACGCCCACGGTCTCATAGAAGCAAGCGAATACCGCAGACCTAGAGAATAGAAGGGAAGTGAGATGAGAGTATCCGAAGTCGCAGAGAAAACCGGCTTGAGCTCCCTCAACGAATACCAGGACAAAGAAGTGGAGGGAGTCTATATCTCCGATATGGTCTCAGACATCATCACCGGAGCAAAAGCCAACAGCATCCTGGTAACACTCCAGACACACAAGAGCCTCATCGCGGCGGCAAACCTGGTCGATGTGGCTGCTATCGTCTTTGTGCGGGGGAAAAAACCCGCTGCGGATGTTGTCGAGCTCGCCACTAAAGCCGCTATCGGACTCTTTGTTGCCGATGTGGATACGTGGTCCTTCGCGCTGAAGCTCAACGAAGTAGGCATCAGATAGCACGCGCTCTGCCCGTTGTCAGCATAGCCGCTATCAATGCCAACGTTTTCCCGACTGAAGGCAAACGAGATCAGTCTCGCGTCGAAAAAGGGATTCGGCCTATGGCGACAAGTACACTCGAAGACGTGATGCAGGATTTCACGGGTGAATCGGCCGATCTGGTCCCCGTGCTGCAAAGGGTTCAGGAGGCCGACGGCTATCTCTGCGCCGGTGCGATGGCCCGCGTAGCACGGTGGCTCAAGGTTTCCGAGAGCGAGGTTTACGGAGTCGCCACCTTCTACGCACAGTTCCGCTTCCACCCGCCTGGCGAGAACAACATCAAGGTCTGTATGGGGACCGCCTGTCACGTCGTGGGGGCGCGCAACTTCATCGAGGTCTTGAAGGCCGACTTGAACCTGTCTCACGGGGAGACCACGCCGGATGGGAAGTTCAGCCTGGAAAGGGTTGCCTGTCTGGGATGTTGCGCCCTGGCGCCGGTGGTGGTTGTAAACGATGAGGTCCACGGCCGGATGAACCGGGTCAAGTTCACCGAGCTGCTGGAGACGTTGAAGCAGGGTGGAGAGCATCCCGGATCGGAAGACGAAGCTGAGGAAGGGGAGCATGCGGTAGCGTCCGGCGGAAGATAGGGATGCGAGCAGGGAGTGGTCATGAACTGTGACGGAACCGCGACGGAGAACAGGCTTTTAGATAGTCCAGGTGAGACGGCGCTCACGGACAAGGTAACCTTCTTCGTCTGCGAGGGCACCGGTTGTGTCTCATCGAAATCGCCCGAGATTCGAAGGGCTCTCGAAGAAGCCGTCGAGCAGCTCGGCATGAGCGACAAGGCAGAAGTGGGGTTCACCGGTTGCCATGGCTTCTGCCAGCAAGGGCCGATCGTAGTCGTCGAGCCCGAAGGGATCTTCTACCGCCGAGTGAAGCCCAGTGACGCGCCCAAGATCGCGGCGGCTCACCTGGCCGGCGGCAAGCCGGTCAAGTACCTCTACTACCGCCATCCCGCGACCAACGACGTCATCCCACACTACCGGGACATCGTGTTCTACAAGGAGCAGCAGCGCGTCGTCCTGCGCAATTGCGGCAAGATCAACCCGGAGAGGATCTCGGACTACGAGGCGCGCGGCGGATACGACGCGTTGCGCAAGGTCATTTCGGAGATGACACCGGAGGAAGTCATCGAGGAGGTGCGCCGCTCCGGTCTGCGCGGACGCGGCGGGGCCGGCTTCCCGACCGGGGTGAAGTGGGACATCTGCCGCAAAGCCGCCGGTGACGTGAAACACGTGATCTGCAACGCGGACGAGGGTGATCCGGGCGCCTTCATGGACCGCAGCGTCCTCGAGGCCGACCCACACAACGTTATCGAAGGACTTATCATCCTCGCCTACGCGATCGGCGCCAGTAAGGGGTTCATCTATTGCCGCGCTGAGTACCCGCTGGCGGTCAGGCGGGTGCGCATCGCCCTACGGCAGGCGCGGGAGAGAGGGTACCTAGGCAAGGCCATCATGGGCTCCGAGTTCGACTTCGACATCGAGGTGTTCGAAGGGGCCGGGGCCTTCGTGTGCGGCGAGGAAACGGCCCTGATCTACTCCATTGAAGGTAGGCGGGGAACGCCCAGGACCCGGCCGCCGTTTCCCGCGGTAAAGGGGTTGTGGGAAAGACCGACGGTCATCAACAACGTCAAGACGCTGGCCTCCGTCCCGGTCATCATTACCCGGGGGGCGGACTGGTTCGCCTCGATCGGCACCGAGAACAGCAAGGGGACGGCGGTGTTCGCCCTCACGGGCAAGATCGCCAATTCCGGTCTCGTCGAAGTGGAGATGGGCACGCCGCTCTCGAGCATCATCTACGGCGTCGGGGGCGGCATCCCGAACAAGAAGAAGTTCAAAGCCGTTCAGACCGGCGGGCCATCCGGGGGTTGCCTGCCGGCCAGCAAGCTCGACCTCCCGGTGGACTTCGATTCGCTGCTGGAAGCGGGATCGATGATGGGCTCCGGCGGGCTGGTAGTGATGGATGAGGACACCTGTATGGTGGACGTGGCCCGCTTCTTCCTCTCCTTCACCCAGAGCGAATCGTGTGGCAAATGTGCGCCCTGTCGAGTGGGGATCCGGCATCTGGTAGACCTGCTCGAGAAGATATGCAAGGGCAGGGGCGAGGAGAAGGACCTGGACAAGCTGGAGAAGCTGGCCACCATGGTCAAGAAGGGCTCGCTGTGCGGGCTGGGCCAGACCGCCCCCAATCCAGTACTCTCGGCGCTCCGCTATTTCCGCTCCGAGTTCGTCGCCCACATTGTGGACAAGCGGTGTCCCGCCGTGGTCTGCCGTGATCTGGTCACTTTCCGGATTCTGCCGGAGAGATGCACCGGCTGTCAGCGCTGCGTCTCGGTGTGCCCCACGGAAGCCATCACCGGCCCGCGCTCCCAGCCGCACAACCTCATACAGGAGAAGTGCATAAAGTGCAGATCCTGCTACGAGGTCTGCCGGTACGACGCGATCGCCGGCGACGCCATCGTAATTGAATCGTGAGGATGACGTGAGCCCAAGGAAAAAACGCACACGCGCGATGGAGATCAACCACAGCAAGGTCTCTTTCCCCGAGGGCGCCACCGTCCTGCGGGTGGCCGAGCTCAACGGTGTCTACATCCCCTCGCTTTGCGCGCACAAGGACCTGACGCCGTTCGGCGGCTGCCGGCTGTGCGTCGTTGAGATCGAAGGGATGCGGGGCTACCCACTCGCGTGCAGCACCGTCGCCGAGGAAGGGATGAAGGTGCTCACCGAGACGGAAGCGGTCCGCGAGATGAGAAAGGAGATTCTCCAGCTCATCCTCAGTGAGCACCCGTCAAGTTGCCTTATCTGCGACGAACGGGACGAATGCCGGACGAATCAATACACCATAAGGAAAGCGGGTGTTACGACCGGTTGCCGCTATTGCCCGAACGACGAGCAGTGTGAGCTTCAGGACGTCGTCGAAAAGATCGGCATCACGGACGTCGAGTACCCCGTTTTGTATCGCGGCTTCGAGGTGGAGCACGACGACCCGTTTTACGATCGGGACTACAACATCTGTATTCTCTGCGGCCGATGCGTGCGAATGTGTCAGGAGCTGCGCGGGACGAGCGTTCTGGCGTTCAAGTTCCGCGGACCGCAGGTGCAGATCGGCCCGGCCTTCGCGAAGAACCATGTGGAGGCCGGCTGCGAGTTCTGCGGGGCCTGCGTCGATGTATGCCCGACCGGGGCCCTGGCCGACAAAGTCTCGAAATGGGACGGCCTGCCGGACGGCTTCGAAGTCACAACCTGCCCGTTCTGCGGGATCGGCTGCCAGGTCGAGCTTTACCACAAGGGTGGCCGCCTGTCGAAGGCCCAGGCGAATCTCGATCCCGAAATCAACGACGGACAGCTCTGTGTGCGCGGCAGGTTCTCCATGCCCGAGGCGACCCATCATTACTCGCGGGCGCGGAAACCCATGCTCCGCCGCGGGAAGTACTTCCGTGAGGTTACGTGGGACGAGGCGCTGGACGAGGTCGCCGGGCGACTGAAAGGGCTGAAGCCGGCCGATTTCCTGATGCTCGCGTCGGGCGATCTCACCAACGAGAGCCTGTATGTCGCCCAGAAGTTCGTGCGCACGTGCCTCAAGTCAAACAGTATCGATTCGACCGCGCGTGATTCGCTGCCCGGCGGGCTCGGGCTGTGGGCCAGGCTGTTTTCGCTGCCCATCTCGGTGAACGGGATCAGAGAGGCGGATGCCATTATCGCCGTCGGCCTCGATTCACGGTTCTACTTCTCCATTGCCGGGGTCGAGATCCGGCACGCCCTGCAAGAAGGGGCGAAGCTGGTCACCATCGACCCGCGCGATTCGAACCTGGCCCGCTATACGGACTACTGGTTGCGCCCCACGCCGGGCAAGGAAGGTGTCCTGCTCAACGCCATTGCTGAGAACGTCGGCGCCAAGAAGAAGGACAGCTTGGCGGCTGTTGCCAGGAAGACGGGCGTTGACAAGAGCTCCCTGCAGCAAGCCCTCGCCGCACTCTCAGCCGGGGAGAACCTGGCCGTCGTCATCGGGCCTACGGTCTTTGAATACGACGCGAACGGAGAGCTGATCGACGCCCTGCTGAAACTCGCTCGACGAGACAATACTACTTTCATGCCGCTGTACAATGGGGCGAACACCCGCGGGGCGCTCGAATTGGGCGTGATGGGTGAAATCCTCCCCGGTGTCGCCAGAGCGAAGGGCAAGCGCGTCTCACTCGCCGATATCATCGAAGGGCGGGCGAAGCCGAAGGTAATCTATCTCGTCGGAGAAGTGCCGTTCTTCGAGCGGCCGGACTGCGAGTACGTCATCGCGCAAGACACTTACCACCCGCCGTTTGCCGTCGATGCGTTCCTGCCCGCGGCGAGTTTTGCCGAAGCGGAAGGGACGCTCACCAACGTTGAAGGCCGTGTGCAGCGACTCGTCCAGATCGAAGACCTCCCGGACGGTGCCGTCACCGGTTTCATGCGGCCCGACTGGCTCATCTTCAGGCGGCTGGCCGAGAAGCTGAAACACCGCCAATTCAAGTACAAGAATGCGAAGGCGGTTCTGAAAGAGATCAATGAGAACGTATCCGGCTTCCCGGCCAAAGCGGATCGGAAACCACGCCGGCTCGTGCCCAAAGCAAGACTCCCCATAGCAAAGCCGAAGGCCAGAGCCGCCGGCAGGGGCTCTTATCTCCTGGTCGCCGAGCCCGCCGGGTTCACGCACCGCGGGATAGATCTGACTTCCAAGGTGGAGGGGCTTGGGGAACTCGCCCTCGAAGAGGGTTTCCGGCTTAACCCCGAAGACCTGCGGAAGCTGCGTGTCACGCCCGGCGAAAGCGTGGCCGTCTCGATAGGCAAGCTGACCGTGACGGCGCCGGCCAGGGCCGATGCGGAATGCCCTCAAGGCGCGGTTTACTTCTACCGGCCGGTCGCGTACGGCGGCCTCGAGCATCGCGCTAATCTCGAGCCGCTCTATCGACTGAGAACAAGTCCTGTCAAGGTCAGAGTGCGGGCCGCCAAGTCGGCCGCCGGGAAACCCAGGAAGAAGACTACGCCCAGGAAGGTTCCCGCTGCGGTGAGATAGCACGCCCGGAGGTGAGGATGTACGAGGTTGTTGAACGCCGAATGATAGTCCCGAACCTCCACGAGCTCACGGTCGTGGCGCCGGAGGTTGCCCAATCCGTTGAGCCGGGGAACTTCGTCATCCTGCGGCCCGACGAGTACGGCGAGCGGATACCGCTGTCGGTCGCCGACTGGGATCGTGAGGCCGGCACGGTGACCTCCATCTTTATGCAGGTCGGCGGCTCGACGGCGAAACTGGCGCGACTAAAACCAGGCGACACTGTGCCCACGTATGCGGGGCCACTGGGCAAAGAAAGCGAAATCGGAAACTTCGGGACTGTGCTGTGTATCGCCGGCTGCTATGGCATCGGGAGCATATACCCGGTTGCCCGCGCCCTGAGCGAAGCAGGGAATAAGGTCTACACACTGCTCGAGGCGCGCAGCTCGTTCCTGCTCTACTGGCAGGACAAGCTGGCGCGCGTCTCCGAGCGCCTCATCGTGCTCACGCGTGACGGGACGGCCGGCTACAAAGGCCACATCACCCGCCTGGGTGAGATCCTCATGCAAGAGGAGATTAAACCGGATCTGGTCATCGTCAACGGTTGCACCTTCCTGATGATGAAAACCTCAAAGGTGACCGAGTGGCTGGCCATAAAGACCATTGTCAATATGAACCCGATTATGATAGACGGCACGGGGATGTGCGGCGTCTGCCGCCTGACCGTGGGCGGCAAGGTCAAGTTCGCGTGTGTGGACGGACCCGACTTCGACGGGCACGAGATCGACTGGGAAGAGTTCCTCAAGCGGCGGCAGACATATAATCCCGAAGAAGTGCAGCCGCTCCGCCGGAGCGGTTGCGCCTCACACTTCTAGTAGTGGAGGTGCCGAGTTCGGCAAGAAGATAGACTACAACCGGCGGGCGATGCCCAAGCAGGAGCCGTTCGAGCGCATCAAGAATTTTGACGAAGTCGCGCTGGGCTACACCGAGCAGCTCGCCATCGAGGAGGCTTCCCGCTGTCTGAGTTGCAAGAAACCGGTCTGCATTGCGGGCTGTCCGGTCGCCATCGACATCCCCGGTTTTATCAAATGCACCGTCGAGGGCGACTTTGCCGGGGGCATCAAGAAGATCAAGGAAACGAACGCCCTGGCCGCCGTCTGCGGACGTGTCTGTCCGCAAGAGGATCAGTGCGAGAAGGTCTGCGTGCTGGGCAAGAAGGGCGACCCGATCTCGATCGGCCGGCTCGAACGCTTCCTGGCCGACTGGGAAGCCGCCAGCGGCGAGCTGGAGACGCCGGAAATCGCGCCGCGCACCGGCAAAAAGATCGCGATCGTCGGTTCCGGGCCGGCCGGCATTACGGTGGCGAATGACCTCGCTCTGCTCGGACATGAGGTGACGATCTTCGAGGCCCTGCACGACGCCGGCGGTGTCTTGACTTACGGCATACCCGAATTCCGCCTGCCCAAGGCGATCGTGAGGCGGGAAGTCGACTACGTGCGCAGCCTGGGGGTGAAACTGCGCACGGACTACATCGTCGGCAAGACCAAGAAGATCAACACGCTGCTCGAGGAGTACGACGCCGTCTTCGTCGGTGCCGGCGCGGGGCTGCCGTGGTTTATGGACATACCGGGTGAGAATCTGAACGGCGTCTATTCCGCAAACGAATACCTCACGCGCTGTAACTTGATGAAGGGGTTCCGTTTCCCCGAATACGACACCCCGATGAAGCGCCCGTCGAACGTGGCCGTGTTCGGCGGCGGGAATGTCGCCATGGACTCGGCGCGGACCGCACTACGGTTGGGCGCAGACGAAGTCCACATTGTCTATCGTCGCAGCCGCAAGGAACTCCCCGCCCGGCTGGAGGAGGTCGAGAACGCCGAGGAAGAGGGCATCATCTTCGACTTCCTGACCCTACCAGTGAGGCTGATTGGGAATGAACACGGCTGGCTTACCGAGCTGGAATGCCTGAGAATGGAGCTTGGTGAGCCGGATGATTCCGGCCGGCGTCGCCCCGTGCCGATTAACGGCTCCGAGTTCAGAATGAAGGTGGACGCCGCCGTGTGCAGTATCGGCAACAGCCCCAACCCGCTCATTCCGATGACCACGCCCGGCCTGGAGGTCGGGCGCAGAGGGAATATCGTCGCCGATGAGGAGACGGGCCGGACCTCGCGCGCGGGGATCTGGGCCGGCGGGGACGTCGTCACCGGAGCAGCGACGGTCATCAGCGCCATGGGCGCAGGCAGGAAGGCAGCGCAAGATATCCACGAGTACCTTTTGAACAAGGGGCCCTAACGGGTGCATCTGCGTTCAAGACGGCCTGAACGCGTTTTGACATCATGACAGGATGAACAGAAAGCTCGGTCGCGACAGCAGAAGCAGTCCCGTGGCCTTGTTGGCTGGCTTGAGTCTCTTCCGGTCCGAGAGAACCCGGGCCGAGCCGCAGGCATGAGCGGTTTACTTCCCGAGATACCGTAATGAAGCTCGCTGAGATCAAGGACATTCTTGAATGCGAAGTGTTGACCGATGCGGCTGACTTGTCGACGGAAGTCGAGACTGTCGTCGCATCCGACGGGATGAGCGAGATCCTGGCTTTTGCCCGTCCCGGCGCGTTGATGATAACGGGCCTCACGAATATCCAGTCAGTGAGAACCGCCGACATCGCGAACGTCCGCGCGATAATCTACATCCGCGGCAAACGGCCCGACAAAAAGGCGATCAGCCTCGCCCGGCAGAGCGACATCCCCGTGCTGGCGACCGGTCTCGGGATGTTCGACGTGTGCGGGATCCTGCGTGAGCAAGGGCTGAAAGGCGGAATGTAGCCGTGGCCGAAGAGCTGTTGAGAAAGGTGTACCAGGTCCACGGGCGCGATTTCGACAAGGCCGGAGAGACGGCGACCGAAATAAAGCGAATACTCAAGGGACTCGGCATAGATGCGGGCCTGATCCACCGCGCCGTTGTCATTGCCTTCGAGGCCGAGATGAACGTGGTGATGTATGCGTCCGAGGGAACGGTCACTTTCATCCTGACCGACGAGGAGATCAGGTTGGAGATAGCCGACAAAGGTCCGGGGATAGAAGATATCGAAATGGCCCTGACGGAAGGCTTCTCAACCGCGACGGATGAGATGCGCGAGATGGGGTTCGGTTTCGGGATGGGGCTGCCCAACATCAGGAAGAACTCGAGCGAATTCAACATAGAATCCCAAGTAGGCGTTGGAACTACGGTCTCAGTAACGATAGGGCTTGATTCAAGTGCCTGACCCGACGCACGGCTTCAAGATCGACGGGCACAAATGCCGCGGCCATCTGGCCTGTATGCGGGCCTGCCCAACGCAGGCTATTCGCGTCAAGGACGGCAAGGCGAGACTGCTGCCCGAGCTGTGTATCGACTGCGGGGCTTGCCTGAACGTCTGCCCGAGCGGTGCGATACAAGCCACCACCCGGTCGTTTGCGGAACTCGACAAGTACAGGTACAAGGTGGCCGTACCGACGCCGGCCCTTTTCGGACAGTTCCCCTTGGGCATATCCCCTGCCCATATTGTTGCGGGGTTGCAGGGCCTCGGGTTTGATGCTGTGTGGGAGTTCGCCATCGAACTCGCCCTCGTCAACCGCGCCATCCAGGACTACGTGGACAAATGGGAAGGGCCGCAGCCACTGCTGTCGGTCTCGTGCCCCGTAATCGTAAGGCTCGTTCAGGTTTCGTACCCAGGCATGGCCGACCAGCTTCTCCAGATCCAGGTCCCACGCGAGCTCGCTGGCCGTGAGCTGAAACGCAGGTACTCCGAGGAACTTGGCATCGACCGCAACGAGATCGCTGCTGTCTACATAACGCCGTGTCAGGCGAAGACCATCTCCATTCTCGAGCCGGCCGAAGGTGCAGAAAGCAACCTCGACGGCGCGCTCGGGATCTCGGACGTATATAACGACATCCTGGCCTTCACGCGCACACTCGACACGGGAACGACGGAAGCCTTGTCGAAGAGCCTCAACTGCGGCGCTGAAGTGCTGCGCTGGTCTACAAGCCAAGCGCAGGGTCATATCCTATCCCGGCATCGCTATATGTCCGTTACCGGCCTGTCAAACGTGATGCAGGTCTTCGACGACGTCGAGAAAGGGAAACTGCGCAACATCGAATACCTCGAATGTCACGCCTGCTGGGGCGGATGCGTCGGTGGGAACCTGACCGTGGACAATGACTACGTCACGCTCAGTAAGATACATCGACTCCTGTCCGAACTGCCCGACAAGGATCCGAGACTGGAAGCGGAGGTCGAGAGGCGATATCCCGGTGAGGATTTCTCACTGAAGGGCCGGGTTGAGCCGCGCGTCACGGAAAAGAGCATGGGCGACCTGAAGGAGCGGGTGAGAAGGATCAAGGCGGAGGAGACCTTCTTCAAGGCCTTGCCCGGGCTTGATTGCGGACTGTGCGGATCCCCGACCTGCGAGACGTTCGCGAAAGACGTCGCGGCGGGCAGCGCCCGCCGTGATGAGTGTATATTCTTTTCCGACGAGCGCGTGAAGCAACTCAGAAAGACTTATCTCGCCAGCAAGAAGCGGGCGCCTGAGGGCGGGCCCTGAGCCTGCCAGTCCGGTGCAAAACCCCTCGAACGCGCCACTCCCGTAGCGTTGGACCTCCCAGTCCGACGTTTTGACGGCATGAAGGTGGGCGCGCCGGACTCGGAGGTCCGGCGCTACAGTCTTGCACCGGACTGCTAGAGAACGCCCCTTTTCAGACGGACGGGAAACACGCCCGCCGCGAGAACGGAACGACGCCGGGATCGAACACGGGCGTGAGCACTGCCATATGCTGCTCGTAGATCAATCCCGGGCGGCGAGAGCGTTACAGGGCACCACCTGCGGTGGCGCGAGGATCTTGCTCCCTTCGATTTGTTGTGGATAGGCGAGCAAGGCTACTTACGAGCGATATCGATTATCACGGGCCCGTGGGGCTGCGAGCCTTCCGCCGCGCGGCTGTGAACGGACCTGAACCCAACGCGCAACATCGCCTGAGCGATCTCGCCCTCGTCGAACATCAAATCTCCGCCGGTCAGGCCCACCGCCAGCATCGAGTTGATCATCATCGTTGGCTTCGTGCGCTCATCGGTCAGGCTCTCGGCGAAGCTCACGCAGACCCCGCCCGGGTTCAGGGCCGCGTGAATCGTGCGGATGATCGGGTCGAGGTTGCCCCGGTGGAAATTGAGCGTGTAACTCGTCCAGACGAGGTCGTAGCCGTCTCCGATGGGGTCCTGGGAGAAGTCGCCGCCGATCACCGTCACGCGCTCTTGCAGATCGTACTCACGGATGAATCGTTGGCTGACTTTGACGACTTCGGGTCGGTCGAAGACCACGCCGATCACGGTCGGATGCGCGGCCACAATAGCCAGGCCGATCAGCCCCGCGCCGCCACCGAGGTCCAGCAGCTTCTTCATGTGGGGGAACTCCGGCAGCCTGCTGATAAGCGCAGCCGCCTGCTGCGCGCGGCCGGCGCGCTGCTCGTTCGCGCGGATCTCCGCCTCCTGCGGCCAGGGTATTGAATGGCTGGGACCACCTGACGGGGGCGGGCCATCCTTGACCAGTGCGGTCAGGCCTTCAAGGGCGGGCCGCATCCACTCGGCATCGTCTGCCAGCACGTCGCCGAGATACGTTGGCCTGCCTTCGACCAGGAACGCGTTCGCTACCGGCGTGTTTCGGTACCGCCCGTCGCGCTTGTACAACAATTCGTTGGCCGCCAGTGCGTCCAGAAACAACCGGGCGTTCCCGGGGTGCGCGCCGATCGCGCGCGCCAGCGACTCGGCCGACATCGGCTCGGTCAGGTGTGAGAATACCTTGAGCTCAATAGCCGTCAGCAGCAGCTTGGCCGGGATAGCGCCGTACAGGATGCGGGTCAGTCCATCGAAGCTAGGACTCACTCTCGGCAGGTTTTTCAGGGCAAGTCTCCTCCGAGTGCGAACCAGCAGATGCTTCCCCTGTGCGGGACCGCCAAGGACCATTCTACACAAACCGGTCGCTCGACTCCAAGCGGGCATCGCCGGTCCGGCCTGCAAGCCTTCGTGCTCGCCGGCGAAGCCCGCCTCCTCGCTCCGGTCGCTCCGGAGCACGTATCCCCTCTGCCTTCTGCCGGTGCGCGGGTCCCACAATGTAGTGCTGCCCAGTCTCGGTTGGATGGCGCGCTTCACCCAGTTCACGGAAGGCGAGCGGCCTCCCGTCGCTTGGGCAAGGCAAATGGCGCTTGCAGTCGGCACGTCCGTCGTGTTATACTGGAATCGGAGGCGTGGAACCGGGGGGCTATCCTGCCGACGTCCTGCCGGGTCCCGGCGAGGCAAAGGCGGGGCAGACTGGCGAAGACCGTTGCGGGAGTACCTGTAAGGAGGCACAATCCATGAGTATCAGACAGATCTTGACGCGAACCGTGTGGATGCTGGCCGTGGGCCTGAGCATCACAGTCGTCTCGACGGCGACGGCCTCGGATGAGGGCCAAGCAGCCGCCGATCAGGTCAGTGAAACGAGCTACCGCTACTTCCTGGGGGATAACCAGGGCGTCGAGGGCATCCTCTACACGCACGCCGGTGACAACCGCGGACCGAACGGCCCAGAACATGATCCGGCCCGAGACAATATCGCGGCGCATTTTGAGAGCTACGGCCTGACGGTCACATTGGAGCCCTTTTATTATGGGGGAATATATTACAATGTGGTCGCCACAAAGCTGGGAACGGTCTATCCCGATCAGGAGTACATCGTCGGCGGCCACTATGATTCGGTGAGCAACCCGGGTGCGGATGACAATGCCAGCGGCGTTGCCTCGGTGCTGGAGGCGGCTCGGATTCTCTCGCAGTATGAGTCCGACTGCACCATCCGCTTCGTCGGATTCGACATGGAAGAGGCGGGCCTCGTCGGCAGCAGCGCCTACGTCGATGATCATTACGCTGACGACATCCTGGGCATGATCTCGGCCGACATGGTCGCCTACGACCCGGGTACCAACTACGCGTGCATCTACGGCAGCAGCGCCTCGAACCCGATCAAGACCGCGCTCGGCGCGGCGATCGCCGAGTACAGCGGCGGTTTGACGTGCGGGGACCACGGTCAACTCGATGCGAGTGATCACGCGCCCTTCGAGTGGGCGGGGTTCCAGGCCTGCCTGCTGATTGAAGGCGAAGTCTGGAACAACCCCTATTACCACACGCAGAATGACAACGTCGATATGCCCGGCTACATCGACTATGCCTACGCCGTCAAAATGACCCGCTCGATCGTCGGTTTCCTGGTCGATCATGCCGGCGTGCAGGTGCCGATTGACACCTTGGATTTCATCTACCCCGATGGGCGGCCGGAACTGATTGCTCCGCACGGCGGAACCCGCATGAGGGTCGAGGTCGTCGGCGTTGGGGACAAGATCCCGCAGCCCGGGACCGGAATGCTGCACTACGACGTGGGCAGCGGGTGGGAAAGCGTGCCCATGGAGGTCGTATCGGACAACGTCTACGACGCAGTCTTCCCGGTGGCTGACTGCGGCGACGAGGCACTGTATTACGTCAGCGCCGAGGCCGTCGGCGGGGAGGTATTCACGGATCCCCGCAACGCCCCGGATAGCGTCTATTCGGCCAGTGCCGCGTACGGCGTGATCGTGTTTCTCGAGGATGACTTCG
>Ga0114919_10001956_pt1 | contig 16595 bp, 13 predicted proteins | sample BlataG_FD_88682 | JGI IMG/M metagenome (GOLD analysis project Ga0114919, IMG submission 88682) | Deep subsurface microbial communities from Black Sea to uncover new lineages of life (NeLLi) - Black_00105 metaG | ecosystem: Environmental > Aquatic > Marine > Oceanic > Sediment | place: Atlantic... | reverse complement strand
TGATGTTAGAAATCAATTTAAAGTTATCGGCAGCGTGTATACCGTATAATGCATGAAATCCCGAAAATAGGGACAAATTTCCTATAGCTACGATTTGTCCCATACCATAATGACCAATGGCGATTATAGGCGCCTTCCCTATGGGTTCGTCAACCCAATCCTCTCCGTCAAAGATTTTATGCCAAGCAGATTCTTCAGAGGAGAATGCTATAGCGGAAACATCGATATCTTCGGTTTCTACTGATTTGTCTATTTCTATAGTGCATCCATTAGAGTGAATAATTTGGAGGATATCTCGCGTAATAAAATGCGTTTTAAAATCCTTAATTATTGGGCGAGAAATGTCTTTTGAGTAATTTTCGTTATCAAAAAGCTGATCAGGATTGAACTCAATACCAAAAATATTTGTTAGATCATTTAAATTATTTTTGTTTTCTATATCTCCTCCTTTATCGTTTACAACTAAAAGAGATCCTCCATCTTTAACATATCTAATCAAATATTCAATCTCTTCAGAATTTAAGTGTGAGCCAGCAAAAGGAACTCCGATTATAAAAACGTTGTAGTCTGATAATTTTTCGTAGGTAATTCCTGCCTCAATTTTCCCCAGTTTTAAATCTGAATTGAAGAGATATTCTATAAAATCATTAAAGCCAGGATCCTCAATAGTTAGTTTATTCTGGTGAGAATAATCAAATCCAATATTAAATTCAGTCTTCATAAGTCAAAATCCTTGATATAATTAACAACTAATATATGATATTATTTTATTAGATTAAAAATTATTTCAATTATGCGAAAAAAAAATTATAAACAAGTTGAGAATAAACCCGCAGTATTAAGCGATGGCACTCCAGTTAAAAATGTTTACGTAAGATGGTTAATTGACGATGAACATGATGGAGCTAAAAATTTTGCTATGAGACGATTTGAAATTAAGCCTAAAACTGAGGTACCTCTTCATAGTCACCCCCAAGACCATGAAATTTATATATTAAATGGGAAGGGTAAGTTTTACAACGATTCTGGGACGGAAGAAATCGTTGAAAAGGGGGATGTAATTTATATTTCCCCAAATGAGAAGCATGGAATAACAAATATTGGGAAATCTGATTTTATTTTTTTATGTTCAGTCCCATATCTTAATAAATAGAATTATAATAGGATTATAACACTTTAATATTCTTCATTGTTTTCTTCATTGTTTTCTTCAATGTCTTCTTCAATGTCTTCTTCAATGTCTTCGATTTGTGTTGCACACTTACCAATTGCAACAACTGAATCTTTAGCATAAAGTTTTATAACTCTAACTCCTTTAGCTTTTCTATGAGTAATTCTTATCGAGTCCACAGGCACTCTAATGACTTGTCCTTGCTCAGTTCCTATCAAAATATCCATAAGTTTTGCAATTTTTATTGCAATAACTTTATCTTTTTTTATGGGATTTAAAGTTATATTTATTACGCCCTTTGCCCCACGCCCCGTTTTTCTATATTCCTTGAGGCGTGTTCTTTGTCCGTAACCCCCTTCGGTTAGGGTTAAAATTATATTATCGTCAGTAACGAGTAAACTATCAATTACTTCGTCTCCCTCCCTTAACTCAGCTCCTTTCACGCCCAATGATGTTCTCCCTAATTCTCGTAATTCTGATTCGTCAAACCTTACTGCATAACCCAGTTTAGTTGCGATAAAGATGTCTTGGAGTTCGTTTGAAAGCCTTTTCACGCTTATTAATTCGTCGCCCGGTCGAATCCGCTGAGCTTTAACACCCGTGCTTTTAAATTTAGCGAACAATCTTAAAGGACACTTCTTAATAATTCCGTTTTTCGTAGTCATGATGAGCATTTCGTTTGTGTTAAAGTTATGAATAGGAATCATCTCGGATATTCTTTCTCCATCTTGCAGTGGAAGTAAATTAATTATAGGTTTTCCCCTCGCAGTGCGTTGCTGTGATGGGATTTCAAAACATTTTAACGAATAAACTCGACCTTTAGATGTAAAATTTAGGATTGTGTCATGGGTAGAACAAACAAAAAGATCGTCAATAATATCTTCTTCGCGAATAGTCATTCCTTTTTTTCCACGCCCACCCCGCCCTTGAGCACGATATTCTTCAACAGAGATTCTTTTAATGTACTGATTTTTAGTAAAAATTACCATTGTAGGTTCATTTTTAACTAAATCTTGCCTTACAATTTCTTTTTGTTCTATAATTTCTATTCTTGTCTTTCTTGCATCCCCGTATTTCTTGCTTAATTCTGTTAATTCCTGCTTAATGATATCTAATCGAATCTTTTTGCTTTTCAAAATCTTATCTAATTCTTTTATACTTTCATTCAAAGATAGTTCTTCATCAACTAATTTCTGTTGTTCTAAATTAGTCAATCGTGAAAGTGGCATACTTAATATTGCTTGGACTTGAATATCACTTAAGCTATAAGCCTTTTTTAACTTCTCCTTCGCATCGTTCGTGTCTTTAGCGCTTTTAATAATTTTTACGATGTCATCTATGTTATTTAAAGCGATTAATAGACCCTCAACTTTATGTAATCTCGCTTTAGCTTTCTTAAGGTAAAATTGTGTCCGTGTATAAATAATCTTAAGACGATGCTCTATAAACTCATCGATCAATTCTTTTAAATTAAGAATCTTCGGTTGTTTACCGTTGTTGATTAGTACTAAATTGTTTATGCTTATGGTCGTTTGAAGTCTTGTTCTTTTAAATAGGATATTTTTAAGTATAACTGGTTGGGCGTTTTTAGATAAATCTATTACTACTCGCATCCCATTTCGATCTGACTCATCTCTCAAATCTCGAACATCTTTCAGAACTCCATCTTTTATTAGTTTAGCAATAGATTCTACAAGAACTGTCTTATTCACTAAGTAAGGAATCTCAGTTATAATTAAACTGTTTTTATTACCTGTGGTTTCAAGTTCAACAGTTCCTCTTAAGGTTAGATTTCCTGAACCGGTTGCATACGCAGTATAAATACCAATTGTATCAGTAATGCATCCTCCTGTTGGAAAATCCGGTCCTTTTATAATTCCCATAAGTTCTTCTATGGATATTTCAGGATTATCAACCGTAGCATTTATTCCATCACAAATTTCTATTAGATTATGAGGAGGCATTGAAGTCGCCATACCTACTGCAATTCCTTTTGTACCATTAATTAACATATTTGGGAGTTTAGCAGGTAAATACACTGGTTCTTGTAGACTATCATCAAAGTTTGGTTGGAATTCTACTGTTTCATTATCTAAATCTTCAATCAGTTCGTTAGCGATTTGTGCTAATCTTGCTTCGGTATATCGCATAGCAGCTGGAAGGTCTCCGTCAATCGATCCGAAATTCCCTTGAGAATCTATTAAAGGATATCTCAAAGAAAAGGTTTGTGCCATGCGAACTAAACTGTTATATACTGCGGCGTCTCCATGAGGATGATATTTTCCCATAGTTTCACCTACAATTCTTGCAGATTTCACAAAAGACTGATTGTAGAGGTAATTATTATCTGCCATTGCGTAGATTATTCTCCGATGAACTGGTTTGAGTCCGTCCCTCACGTCGGGAATAGCACGACCTATAACAACGGACATAGCATAATCTATATAACTACGTTTCATTTCTTCTTTTAATTCAATCTCTTCAATATTTTCTGAAACCATTTTCAAACCCAAATTTTGTTAATAATAAGATAAAATTTAAAGATCAAATATCTAACACATTTACTTCATCAAAATTAGAAAAAATGTATTTTTTCCTTGCTAATACTTCTTTACCCATCAATTTCGTAAAAATTAAATCATTTTCAATGTAATCTTCGTATGTAACCTTTTTTAAAAGTCTTGTTTCCCGATTCATAGTTGTATCGAAAAGCTCGTCTGGGTTCATCTCACCCAAACCCTTATATCTTTGGATCTTTATTGAGCTAGTATCTTTTAAATCGTATCTTGATATAATTTCATTCATAAATGTATCTCTTTCACTATCCGAATATACATAATTCTTCGATTTTTTATATGAAACTTTATATAGCGGCGGTACAGCTAAATAGAGAAACCCTCCATCTATTAAAGCTCGCAAGTGTCTGAAAAAAAATGTAAGCAATAGCGTTTCAATATGTTTTCCGTCGATATCTGCGTCGCACATGATGATAGTCTTATGATATCTTAACTTACTTAAATCAAAATCTTCCTCAGATTCCTCAGATTCCTCAGATTCCTTAGATTCCTCAGTGTCCCCATTTTCTCCATTTTCTTTTCCATTACCATTTACTTCGTTAATTTCTTGGATTCCGACTCCAAGTGCTTTAATTATAGATATGATTTCATTGTTTTGTAATATTTTATCCATTCGTGCTTTTTCTACATTTAATACTTTACCCCTTAGAGGCAATATCGCCTGATAAGCTCTATCTCTCCCTTGTTTTGCTGACCCTCCTGCAGAATTTCCTTCGACTATAAAAATTTCACACTCTTTTGGATCATTTGAGGAACAATCGGCTAGTTTTCCTGGCATTCTGGCACTGTCTAAGACTGATTTTCTACGGATTAACAACCGCGCTTTTTGGGCTGCTTCTCTTGCTAATTTAGCGTTAATAGTTTTTAAAACTATTTTTTTAGCTATGTCAGGGTGTTCTTCCAAGTATTGAGTCAATCTATCAGTTACAATTTGGCTTATAATTTGTCTAACTTCAGGATTACCCAGTTTAATTTTGGTTTGACTTTCAAATTGCGGATCGGGCAATTTAACCGAAATAACAGCGGATAAACCCTCTCTAGTATCAGCACCACTTAGAACGTGTTCTTTGTACTTCTTTTCCATGTATTTTTCAATATATGAATTAAAGGTTCTTGTAAGAGCAGATTTAAACCCTGTAAGATGAACACCTCCCTCTACGGTATTAATTGTGTTAGCATAAGTAAGAATGTTAGATTGATAGGTGGTATTATACTGCATTGCTAGATCGCAGTAGATAACTGCACCATTTTCGTCTTCGGATGATTCGCTTATATATATGACGTCTTTATGGAGAGGTTGTTTATCTTTATTCAAATACGAAATAAATTCTATAATTCCTCCCTCATAAAAAAATTCTTCTTTTTCGTCTTTAATTTCATCATGAAGCTCAAATCGTGCTTGAGGTGTAAGAAAGGCTAGTTCTCGCATTCTGTTGGCAATTGACGAAGGATTATAGAGTACTTCATTTTTATCAAAATCAAAAATCTCGTCATCTGGATAAAAGGTAATTTTGGTATAAGAGTTATTATTTTTAACTTCAGTTATATCTGGTTCTGTTTCTTTTTTTCCCTTGGAAAATCTCTGTTTGTAGATTTGTCCATCTCTACAGACTTCAACATCCATCCATTCTGTAAGGGCGTTGACGACAGAAAGTCCAACTCCATGTAATCCCCCGGAAATTTTATAACTCTTATTATCAAACTTTCCTCCAGAATGTAAATGTTCCATAATTACTTCAAGGGCAGGTTTATTATATTCGGGATGGATATCAATAGGAATACCTCTTCCGTTATCATTAATTTGAACGGAATTATCTTTAAAAAGAGTAACCTTGATTTCATTGGCATGTCCACCAATAGCTTCATCTACAGCATTATCAAGGACTTCGTAAATGAGATGATGGAGTCCTTTTTTGCCCTGGTCGCCGATGTACATAGCGGGTCTCTTTCTTTGACGACTGTACATGAACTATGTAGAGTATACGCCTTCGAGACCCTTTAGTACTTGAATATCATCAGCGTCGTAAGAATTATCCTTATCCTCAGACATAAAAATCGATTTATCCCATGTTTTGTAAGGTTAAATTTATCAAATATTAATTGAAATTGGGAGATAATTTAACGTTTTACATATAATGTAAGGTATTGCGCAATTATAAATGTTAGCACATTTTTTTCACACTTGAAATCTAAAATTAATGTAGTAGATAAACCAAAATCTTGAGAACAATTTAAAGCTTTCTGGAACGTTTTAGAATTACCTAAATTTCATGTTTATTGATTAATGGAGCTTGATTTTTCACTTTTTTCTAATCTAAATAAGTAAAGAGATCTATTCGTTTTTTCTAATTTCCTCTGCTATTTTTATAATTTCTGTTAATTGTTGATTTACATCATGAGTACGAATTATATGTGCCCCTTTATAAACCGCTATTGCTGTTGCTGACAGAGTTCCATTAAGTCGTTTTTCTGGTTCTGGAATATTTAATGTTGCTCCTATAAAAGATTTTCTGGAAATTGCTACTAATATTGGCTTATTAAGGGATCGAAGCTTGGATAAATTTCCAATTATTTTCAAATCAAATTCAGAAGTTTTTTTATCAACCCACCTTCCGATTCCGGGATCTAAAATTATTTTTTTTTCATCATATCCTTTATTTACCAGAAGTTCAACCGTTTTGTTAAATTCATGTCGTATTTCATTAATTGTCAACAAATCTCCCGGAACTTCTCTTGAAGCCATTAAAATTATAGGTAGATCATGTTCTGTAACAAAATCACCTAAATCAGGATCAGTTTTTAGGCAACTTACATCGTTAATGATAATGTTTTTCTTAAATTTAGCTGAAATTTCTAACGCTCTCTGAGCCATTCTTCTGTATTGAGTGTCGATTGATAAGATAATATTATTCGGTATAATTTTACATACATTATTCATCGCTAGTTCCATTCGGTTAATTTCTTCCTCAATAGATATCTTCTCCGCCCAAGGAGCAGTTGATCTAGCGCCCAAGTCTAGCATTGCCGCTCCATTACTAATCATATTCTTTATTGCAGATTCTAATTTTTTTGCATTACCGTATATAGAACCTTTATAGAATGATTCGGGACTCAAATTTATTACTCCCATAACGATAGTAGGATAATTGTCGCCAATTTCTAAGGAATTGTAAAACTTTGCATATATTTCATCCATGATCAACGATATTTTAAAAAAAGTATATCAAATAAGTTTAATTCTTTTTATTATAATGGAGTTATTTGCACTGAAACTTCCTTTGATTAAAAAACGAGACCCCCTCCTTGATATAATTATATCAGAATTAGATGGACAAGGAAAATCGCTAAAAGAAGGCGACATAGTCGTCATTGCAGAAAAAGTTGTTGCAACCTCCCAAGGAAGAGTAGTTAATTTATCCGAAGTAAAACAAATTTCTCAAGAAGCCAAAGATCTTTCTGAACTTTACGATATGGACGAAAGATACGTAGAATTAATAATAAGAGAGGCTTCAATGATCTTAGGCGGAATGAAGCATGTCATATTAGCGAAAGTGAATGATTTTTTAATCGCTAATGCGGGAATAGATCAATCTAATGCTGGACCTAATAAGGTCGTATTACTCCCAAACAACTTAAAGAAAGTAGTTTGGGAATTTCGCGCAATTTTAAAAAAGAAATACAATCTAAATGATTTTGGAGTAATTATTGCGGACTCAAGAGTTCAGCCTCTTAGGAAGGGAACGATAGGGATTGCTATTGCAACGGCAGGATTTGAGCCAATAGAAGATTTAATAGGGCATCCCGATCTTTTCAATCGCCCTATGGAAATTACAACGAGGGCTGTAGCAGATGATTTAGCGAGCGCCGCACAATTTTTACTGAGTGAAGCAGATCAAAGAACACCAGTTGTAGTAATTAGGGGGAGTAATGTAGAATTCTCTGAAAATCCTTTAACGACTCCGGAAATGGCACCCGAAGAATGCCTTTATATGAATATATTTTCTAAATACTTACTGAAACATACGAAAAAAACCGATTAAGAATCAACTTCGACAAAAACGGTAAATTTATTTCTACAGCTCATTAATTACTCTGTTTTTTATTTAAATAGAAAAATTTGAAACTATTTTAAAAATTAGAAAATTTTGAATTCTAACGTAAATTTTAACTATATCTAAAAAATTTATTATAAGATTATCTGAATAGAAGCAGTGGATAAGAATCTTTAATATAAAACCCTTAATATGCTGGAGTTAAACACTTACTTATCTTGTTATTCGTTTTTAACATTATTTATGCATAATTGTATCACTCATTTAAGATCATGAATAATTGAAAACAGAACGTTTAAATACTTGATAATACTTTTTAAATACTTAGAAACTCTGATTAAAATCAATTTGAGTTAAAACAAAAAATAAAAAGATTTGTTAAAGGATGTGTGTAGATGATATGGTAGACCATTTAAAAGGTAAAGACGAAGAAGAATGGGACGATGATGATGACGAGGGCGACGACGAAGAAGAATGGGACGATGATGATGAAGACACTCTAAGTTTCTATAATTAAACAAAGCACTATCATATACCACTAAGATTTTACTAATTTTTTTTTGATCTATTTTTTTTTTAAATTTTTTTTTTAAATTAAATTTAATTTTTGAAATAAACCAGTTATCAATATAGGTAAGGCAATTGTAGCGTCACACCAAACGCTCACATACTTAGATTCTGAAGAATATTTTCCCCATGATTTTGATTCAGAAATAGTACATCCAGATAAGCCCCCATCATATTCGGTAGCAGTGTGTATTCTAACAGAATATTTATAACCTTTTGTTTTCATTTTTTTTATTTGGTCTAATAAAGGAAAAATCTGTTGAGCCCAATTTCTTGGAACGCCACCACCGATTATTAGAGTTCCATGCTCTTCAAACTTTTTTATAATTTCACCGAATTTCATGATATCGCCAAGGATATCAAATTTAAATTCGTAATCTTCTTTTAAAGAATAGACAATTAAATCTAAAGCTAATTCAGAATCAGATAAAGCCGGAACAAAAATGGGAATATTATTTTTTGCTGCTATTGATAAAATACACCGTTTACTAATATTTTCACCCAGCTTTTTCAAGAATTCTGAAGGTGTTATATCTATTGATTTCTCTTGAAATATTTTCTTAATAATTAATAATATTTCTTTTTCTGTTTTCAAATAACTTTCTTCTGGCAGGAAAACATCGTAAATCCGGTTTATTCTATGTCTATAGAGTTCATTATCATCAACATTAGAATTTCCTACATAATGACCTACATCTGTAAAGACATCAACTAAATCATGGATAACATTTGCACCAGTACTTACAATAACATCTATGAGATTTCTCTCTAGTAAAGCACATATAATTTCTCCCATTCCCGCAGGAACCATTGCTCCAGATAATGTTAAAACTGTTAGGATATTCTTTGAAGACACCATGTTATATAATACATCCAGAGCTTTACCGAGATTTCTGCCCTGAAATCCACAATATTTTAAGGATTTTAATACATCTTCTACACTTTTAATTTGATAAACATTGAAAGGAGATATTTTTTCAGTTAAAAAATCATCATTTGGCATATTAGGCATAGAATAATAATATCTTCCAAATTTTTTAAACAAAACTAAATCATACAGTTAGAAATAATTTAAATATGTTTTGAGGTGATTAACTTTTACTTTCTCTTAGATCTCAATTATCTTAGAAAATCTTCTTTCGCATTCATGAAATAGGATAAATTTGATTGAATCAGTCTTTTGCTTTTACAATTCTATATTGTGCTTAAAATAAATTTAAATGTAAATAAGAGTTTTTATATATTAATTAATTATTATAATAGCTTTATCATTAGAATATGTCACTTGTTCCCAAGAAGGTATTTTTTGTATCTGGTAAAGGATTTCATAAAATCAAATTAGCAGCTTTTGAACAAGCACTTAGAGATGCGGGTATTGAGAAATATAATTTAGTGAGTGTGTCTTCAATCCTACCGCCTTTTTGTATTGAAATACAGAAAGAGGACGGTTTAAAACAATTACAACCTGGTCAAATTGTTCATTGTGTGCTTGCAAGAGAAGAATCGAATGAGTATAATCGGCTTATCGCCTCATCAATCGGTGTGGCAAAACCCGCAGATAAAGGGCATTATGGCTATTTAAGTGAATATCACGCTTACGGAAAGAAACCCGAAACGGTAGCTGACACGGCTGAGGATTTAGCAGCAGAAATGCTTGCATCAACCCTTGGAATACCATTTGATCCCGATCAAAATTATGATGAAAAAAAAGAAGTATATAAAATGGGTGGCAAAATAGTAGAAACTAAAAGTATAACTATCCATACTATAGTTAAAGAAGAGAATGAATGGGCATGTACTATAGCAGCCGCTATCTTTATTGTTTAGAATATTTAATTCTCAAATTGTCTTTTTCACTTGTTTTTTGTTTTAAAAGCTAAAACTAATATTAATTTTTTTTAGAGGTACTTTTCTTATAAGAAATTAACTATATATTTTCATCAATATTTATTTAATTAGGTATTATGACTGAATTAAAATACATAACAATTGAAGAAGCTATTAAAACAAAACCTCAGATTGTAAATTTGAGAGGTTGGGTATATCGAGAACGCAAAAGTAATAAATTCGTGTTTCTAGTGCTTAGAGACGAGTCTGATATCATCCAGTGCGTTATTTCTAAAAGTGAAAACGCTGAACTTTTTGAAAAGGCTGAAAAATTAACGATTGAATCTTCCGTAAAAGTTTCGGGTGAATTGAAAGAAGATGTAAGAGCTCCCAGCGGATTTGAAGTTTCTATATCAGATTTAGAAATTGTACAGATCGCCGATCCGTTCCCAATTACTGAACACCAATCTCCGGAGCTTTTATATGATAATCGGCACTTGTGGATAAGATCAAGAAAATTGAACGCAGTTTTCAAAGTTCGACACACAGTAGTTGGAGCAATTCACGAATTTTTTCGAAGTAGGGGCTATTACGAATTTGATGCACCAATTTTTCAACCAAGCCAATCTGAAGGAGGGTCTACACTTTTTGAGGTTAAATATTTTGAAGATATAATGTATCTTAGTCAAACTTGGCAACTGTACGCTGAGGCAGGGATATTTTCTCTGGGAAAGATTTATAATATGGGACCAACATTCCGAGCTGAGAAGTCAAAAACATCGAGACATTTAGCAGAATTTTGGATGGCAGAAATGGAAGCCGCTTGGATGGAACTTGATGAACTTACGGAAGTTGCTAAGGATGAAATTAGATTTATTGTACAGGAAGTTTTAAACCGCAACAAAAAAGAACTTGAAATATTAGAGAGAGACATTAAGTTACTCGAACATTACGCAGTAGCAGAATATCCTACTATTAAATACTCCGAAGCATTAGAAATCTTAAATAACAAATACGAGATGAATGTTCCATGGGGCAAAGACCTAAGAACTATAGAAGAAGCAAAAATTGCTGATCATTTTAAAGTCCCAGTGATTGTAACGCACTATCCGACCGAAATAATGGGATTTTATAAACCTCCAAGCGATGAAAATCCAAAAGAAGCTCTTTGTTTTGATGCTTTAGCTCCAGAAGGATTCTGTGAGATTATAGGAGGATCCCAAAGGAGTCTACTCGTTGACGATATGAAAAAACGATTAGAAGCAGACGGCGAAGACTCTGAGAATTATGATTGGTACTTTGCACTGAGAAGTTATGGCAGTGTTCCTCACTCAGGTTACGGTTTAGGTGTAGAGCGTGTTGTTCAATGGATATGCGGTTTAGATAATATTAAGGACGCAATTCCCTTTCCCCGGACTTTAACAAGGAAGTCTCCGTGAGTAGGCTCCAGATAAGGGCAAAGAGAGTCCCTCTACTTATCAGAGTGTCTTACTCCTCAACTCACATATGGGGAGCGCTTAAAAGAAAGAATTTCAAATATGTTTCTCTTCAATTAAGTATCTAATCTCTTCAAATGGGACTTTTTTTCCTAAATAAATCCACTTATTTTTAAACCGTTTATCATCATACCAACTATAAATTCAAAAATTCTCTCATTCCAAAATTTTGAATTTGGTATTAAAGTTTTACAATATTTACTTGTAATAACATCGATTGAAGGATTTTCTTTATACCATTCAATTAAGGAGTTCTTTATTTTAAAATATAGTTCTTCCATTTCATTTAAAATTTGTTCAAAATGTGTGTCTTTCCATACACCAAAATGAGCTAAAGAGATAGAATTCAACTTATTCTTCATATTTCGTAATTTCTTAAAAGAGTTAACAAGATCCTTTTCGTGAAAGTTAGAAGGCATGAGAGGGATATAAAAAGCATCTGGATCTAATCTCATACTAACTGCATCTCCGATAAAAATATTTCTATTCGATTCATCAAATAACGCAATAGAATCCATAGTATGTCCAAAAAAATTCATTATCTCTAATTCTAATCCATTTAAATCAATTATATCACCATCTTTTAAGGGAGTAACCTCATCTTCAAAAGGGTCTATATTGAGCCCTTCAAATCCGTCAATCATTTTTTCAGGATGTCTTAAATTTTCAATCGCATTTTCTGAAGCTAATATTTCAACATCTAAGTCTTTCAATAATTTATTTAATTTTGAAAGCCCCTGAGCGTGATCCCAATGAGAATGAGTTATTACAATCTTATGAATAGGGTAAAGACCAAAATCTTTGAGTTTTTTTATGACTGTTCGGACTTTTGATGCTTCTCCAACATCTATCATTAAGCGCATACCGTTGTTTTCAATAATATAAATTGAAAGAAATTTTGGTAATCCCATTGTCATTCCATCTATTAGATAATAGTTATCATTAAATTTACCTTCAGAATTTATTATTACTATTTGGATCACCTTCTAATTTAATTTGAGATTTTATTTTGCTAAATCAATATAAAAAATAGTTTGTTATGGATTTAAGTTTTAAGGATGGAAACAGTAAAATCAATTTCTTTTCTTACTAGAAACAAATCGTCAAGCCAATAATTTTTTCGATGAATTATTTAAGAAACACTGATTCTAATTTATTTAAAAGGATGGTTGGTTGATATGGAAATTTATAATTATATGGGCTACGAACTACTTGAAAAAATAAAGAATAAAGAAATCACAATACAAGAAGTAGTCCAATCATCTTATGATAGAATCGAATCAACTGATCATCTTCTTCATTCCTTTGTTAATTTATCAAAAAAGAAAGCAGTAGAAAAAGCAAAAGAATACGATTTATACCTAAAAAAAAGCAAGCAAACAGGAAAACTCTATGGACTAACGTTTGCAAATAAAGATCTTATCTGTATAGATGGATTTCCCACTACATGTGGTTCAAAAATATTGGAAGGATTTCGTCCTCCTTATAACGCTTTCGTTATTGATCGTTTAACACAACAAGGGACAATTCATGTTGGAAACACTAATATGGACGAATTTGCAATGGGAGGCTCTACAGAAAATAGCAGTTATGGCCCTACCTATAACCCGTGGGATTTATCTAGAGTCCCGGGAGGATCGAGCGGAGGATCTGCTGCTGCAGTTGCTTCAGGGCAATCGATCTTTGCGTTAGGAAGCGATACGGGAGGAAGTATAAGATGTCCTGCGGCTTTTTGTGGAGTTGTAGGGCTGAAACCTACTTATGGTAGAGTATCACGCTATGGATTAGTTGCTTTTGCAAATTCACTAGATCAAATAGGTCCAATAACGAAATGTGTTTATGATTCAGCTTTAATCCTTGAAATCATATCAGGTAAAGACCCATTAGATTCTACCTCAGTAAATAATACTGTAGATAAGTATACGGAAGAAATTATTAAACCGGTTGATAAAAAAGTTCTCGGAATTCCAAAAGAATTTTTTGGAGAAGGAATCGAGAAGGGAGTAAAAAGTTCTATAAATAAATCGATCGAGAAATTAGAAAGTTTAGGAGCTACTACAGTTGAGGTTTCAATTCCACATCTAGAATACACTATTGCTACATATTATTTATTGTGCATGTGCGAAGCGAGCTCGAATTTAGCTAGATATGACGGATTGCGGTATGGAAAAGTAAGCGATGATCCTTCCAGTGATGTATACAGTGCGTTTAGTAGAACCAGAGGAGCTAATTTTGGTCCTGAAGTAAGAAGAAGAATTTTTCTAGGGACTTATGCCTTATCAGCAGGCTACTATGATATGTTCTATATTAAAGCTTTGAAAGTTAGATCTTTGATTAGAAATGATTTTGTTGAAGCATTTAAGAAATGTGATTCTCTTGTCTGCCCAACCATGCCTTCAACAGCATTTAAGGTTGGATCATTAATTGAAGACCCACTTGAAATGTATACGCAAGATATATTGACATGTTCTATTAATTTAGCGGGAATCCCAGCACTTTCAATCCCGTGTGGTTTCGATAGTAATAATTTACCAATTGGTTTTCAGATTATTGGGGATTACTTTGATGAGAAAGGCATTCTTAACATTGGTTACCAGCTAGAACAAGAATTAGGTATCTATCGAAAAACTCCCTCATTAAAAACTGGAGGTAAATAATCTGAGTAGTCAAGACAATATGGTAATAATTGGATTAGAAGTCCATATTCAATTAACCAATCTTAAAACAAAACTGTTTTGTAGTTGTAGTAATGATTATCGGAAAGCAGATCCTAATACTTACGTGTGTCCAATTTGTCTTGGTTTACCGGGTTCACTTCCGGTAGTAAATAGGAAAACTGTGGATTTTGCCACTAGGTTAGCGTTGGTTTTAGAGTGTGATATTAACCACCAATTTTGGTTTTTTAGAAAAAATTATCACTATCCAGACTTACCTAAAGGGTTTCAAATTAGCCAGTACAATAAAGCGGGAGGGAAAGCTTTCGCAGATGGAGGTAAAATTACGGTTAGATTAAATAATCATAAAAAAGATGTTATTTTAAACCGGATTCATCTCGAAGAGGATCCTGCTCGTTTGGTTCATAAGGGTAGTATAGTTTCTTCGCCATTTACTCTAGTAGACTATAATCGTTCAGGTGTGTGTCTTATTGAAATTGTTACTGAGCCTGTAATTAGTTCACCAGAGGAGGCGCGAGAATTTTTAAAACAACTAAAATCTATTGTTCAATATACGGGGATTTCAAATCTAGAACTGGAAGGTTCAGTTAGAGTTGATGCTAATATATCTATAAAAGGTCATGAACGTAGCGAAGTAAAAAATATTAACAGTTTTAGAGAAGTTGAACGAGCGTTAAGGCACGAAATTGTAAGACAGAAAAACGCAATTAAACGAGGAAAGATATTGATTCAAGAGACGAGACATTGGGACGAGAAAAGAAAAATTACAATCTCACTACGATCAAAAGAATTTGAAGAAGATTATAGATATTTTCCTGAACAAGATTTAGTTCCAATAGAAATTGATGACAAATTTATTGAAAATGTGAAAGAAAATCTTCCAGAAATGCCAAATGAAAGAGCTTATAGACTTCGTAGAGAATATATGCTCACTGAATTCGACTCTGAAAATTTAGTTTTAGATAAACGCATTGCTGATTTTTACGAAGAAGGTGCTAACGCAGATCCCTCCTTTGGCTCTTCAGAATATAAGCAATACTGTAATTGGCTAATGAATAATATATCTGGTTGGCTAAATGAGCATAATACAACAATTGAGAAAACAAAAATCACACCTAAACATTTAGAAGATTTAATCAAATACATAAGAGAAGGAAAAATAACTACAAAAATCGCAAAGAGTTTTGTAGATGATTTAATGCAAGGAAAATCTGTTTCACGAATTATTAAAGAGCGAGGTAAAACGCGCCTTTCTGACGAAATTCTCATTGAAAAACATTGTAAAGAAGTGATTGAAGAAAACCCGCAGATTGTTGAAGATTATCTTAAAAATCCAAAAGCTTTGGAGGCTTTAATTGGAAAAATTATGGCGAAAACTAGAGGGCAAGCCGATCCTTCGATAACAAGAGAATTAATGTTGGGATTACTGAAAAAATAATTAAAAAGTAGAGAAATTGCTATCTTTCTTATAGATGTTCTCGAAGAACTTCTACTGCTGCACCTAATTTTAGATTAATGATGCCAAGTTGTGCGTCACTAGTAGCAATTATTGTTAAAATATTTCCTTTAATCTCGCTAAATAATATTCTTCCTTTAGCACTTTCAATTATAGCGTTGTAAAACTGCCCTTGCTCAAGTTCTTTCGTTGCTCTCTGAGACGCTTTCAGAATAAGAGTAACCATCGCAGCGACTGCTTCTGGATCAACCCAACCTGGTAAGGCACTACCTTTAATCAATCCGAATTTCTCGATAATTGCTGCTCCATGAACTCCTTTTATCGTCTTAAGACTTTCCAGAACTTCCTGAATCCTTACTTCACTCATTCAACTCATCTTAAATTTTGTATTTAGAATTATTAGAATAATCTTGTTAGTGTTATTTAAGATTTAATATTATTTAAGTATAGAAATATTGAGTTTGTAAAAAAATTTTAAATAAAGGATATTAGTAAATATTCATTTTGCTAATTCAAATTTATAACTTATGTAGTATTGATACTTGAGGATATTGAAATGAATGATTTCGAAAAAATGACGATTTCTGCCCAAAAAGCAATGATCCATGTATTAAAATTGGATAAAGAAGATGATGTCTTAATTATAACTGATAAACATACTAAAAGAGAAGGTGAAGCTTTTTACACAGCAGCCATCGAGTATGGAAGCACAGCATATTTATATTTTTTACCTGAAAATAACCGTCCATTATTAGAAATACCCTCCGAATTAAGT
>Ga0114919_10001954_pt1 | contig 16603 bp, 17 predicted proteins | sample BlataG_FD_88682 | JGI IMG/M metagenome (GOLD analysis project Ga0114919, IMG submission 88682) | Deep subsurface microbial communities from Black Sea to uncover new lineages of life (NeLLi) - Black_00105 metaG | ecosystem: Environmental > Aquatic > Marine > Oceanic > Sediment | place: Atlantic... | reverse complement strand
GGCCGGCACGCCTGCAAGCAAGAACGTAACAACCGCCAAGCAGTTGGTAGAGAAGACCAAAGACCTGGCAGATAAGATTGCCGAGGTAAAAGGTGGGACAAAAGCCAAGTCCAAGGACGAAGATAAAGAGCCTTCGCTCGCCAAGCATACGGTCAAGCCTTCTGTAGACTCGCGAGGCAGATTTGCCGGGCTGATGAGCAGAATCGGCACGTTGGTCGGTTCTGCGGTTACTGGTGAATCGGGGCCGCTACAGTCTGAAGCGAAGATTGTGCAGCAGTTTAACGCCCAGTTTGACCATTTGGAAGACGATGCCCCTGCCTGTGATATTTGCGGAGCGATTACGGTCCGCAACGGCACCTGCTATAGATGCCACAACTGCGGAAACTCTATGGGCTGCTCCTGATTCGTCAATCGTCGCTCGTGACTCGATAAACGTATTTCATAGAACCACAAAGAAACGTGCTTGAGGGATATCCATTAAGAACACGCTTTTCGTGTGAATATCCTTTTGGTAACTAATATGGCACACAATAAAAGTTATGACCGGGGCGTTGGCACGATGGGTTGTATAAACTATATGAAGTGCACAGTTAAAAAAGGCCAATGCTTAGATGGTCTGCCTGAGATTTACAAGGATTTCTTCCGCAAAGATGGTAAGAATAAGAAATGGATATTCAGAGCTGAGAAGAGAAAGAAACCGAAGAAAGGGCAAAAGCAGATAAATTGTGAAGATTGTAAGAAACAGTCTAACTGTGAGGATGATAACCTTGTTTTCCGTACAAGTCTTGAGAAGGCTTTTGGGGCCTATGAGATAGATAGTGCCGATAGGAGGAAGAAAGAAGAAGACTTGATCCGTGAGTTCAAGCGCAAGCTGTACCACTACACCAATAATGTTCCAGCAGACGGTGATATTCTAGAATGGTTGGCATTGATGCGGCATTATTTTGGCCCTACACGACTGCTTGACTGTACGTATTCTTTCTTTATTGCATGTTATTTTGCAGTAAACGAGATCAACGTTAATAAAGAGGTAGCCGAAGTTTGGGCAATTGACGCTAATTGGCTTTCGTATAAAGAAAAAGGAGTCGAAAGGATAGAAGATATTATTGGTAAACGAAATTATGATAGGTTTTCCAAAAAAGTAGGCAGGCTCGTACAAAAAGAACATGTTGATAAAGATTGCGGTCTAGCAAATGAGATAATTTATTTTCTCATGAAACGTCGAAGTCCTTGCGTTTATAACATCACTCCCTTCAGGCTAAACCAGAGGGTAATAGCTCAGAATGGCACGTTTCTCCTTCAGGGTGATATTACCAAGTGCTTTGTCAGGAACTTGGAGGCGACTTTCAGGCAGAACGAACTCAAAGATAAGAATAATCTGAGAAGAGTCGTAATTAAACTCAGTACGATTGAGGAGAAGAAAGATATTCTTCGGCTTTTGAACGATATGGGTATAAAACATGCGGCCCTTTTTCCTGATCTGCATGGCTTTGCTGAGTCACTGTGGCGGCGCCTTGCGTTTCCTTGGTAGACGTAATCCGAAAAAAAACTAGGGACAGCCACCCATTAATAGCAAGGGGCTGTGCACGAAAACAGTGACTGTCCCTAATAGACAATAGACACTAATAGACAAGGAGCCTATGTTGTGGATGACACGATAGAGAGATTCATTAATGACAAGGAGTTCGATGAAGTATCGGAAAAGGTACGTTGTTCTAACGTCCTTACAGTGCCAACTAAGATACCGGAAGAAAAGCTGAAAGCCATAGGGTCGATTATTGCGAGGTTTCAACGGTTAGAGCTTACGATAATGGATTTTATACATTACCTGATTGATTCAGACATAAACAATAAACCCATAACATACATCCTTCTTGCTCGAACACCATTTAAAAAACTTATAGAGATATTGGCGTCATTATCTATCAAGCAGTCTTATGATGAACAAGAGAATCTTAAATTTTTATTAACTAAAGCCAATCGGGCGGAGGAAATTCGAAATGCAATTGTCCATTCTGTTTGGTCATGGGGGATTCGTTCAAAAATAAAAATTAATAAACAAAAACAGTTAGTCTTTGAAAGTGAAAATTTAACCGCTGACACACTAGAACGAGTGGCGGATAAAATCTATAAACTTGACGTTGCTTTTAACAACTTACTCATGAAGCTTCTACATCTTGACTGAACTATCATAAGAACCATCCTACGTTTTAGCTTGTTTTTGACAGGCAAGCAGGAACGCCGGCACGCTGAGCGGGGGTAAGAGAGAATAATGAAAGAGATACCGTTAACGGACGGCCAAACCGCAAAAGTCGATGACGAAGATTACGAATATTTGTCCCGCTATACCTGGTATGCCTACTATGATTCACAAAAGCAAATGACATATGCAGCCCACGACAGACCAGATGGCAGACGTGTATTTATGCACGATGTTATTATGGGCCTTGATACATTGGAAGACGAGTCGTTGAATTGAGCATCAAGCGGATGGATCTGTGGAGAGCACCCAATCACCATTTAACCAATAACCAGTAACCAGTAACAATCTCACAAGTTTCCAGCATCTCGGAGCGCTGCGGAGACCCCTTAGGGGGAGAATCTCACTTGATAAATCCGTGCAATCTGCTTGCCCCGTGAGTTTACCCTGTGGGATAGCGAAGTGTTATCTCACTGGAGTGGGGGCGAAACTTGTGCCTATGGAATCGGGAAGCACTATCAGTTATCATCAAGTAATATTAACTGAACGGCCTTCTCGTCGTTTTCTGCTTAAGATTTTCCGTCCATTTTTGGTTCCCACGCGCCCGCGAAAACCGCTTTTTCTCAACCTCTTGATTTTGCTCCGTCGTGGATTTTCCATTTTATTTTTCCAAATTACATACGATAGTGCATTATATCATATTGTCAGGTGAATTGGTTAAATGGTCAAGTGTCAAAATGAGACGGGCTCCGCTTGAGTGCGGAGCCCGTTGGTTTTGCAACGTATTGCTCCGGATTAAACAGGGATTACGTTGTTCGCACAAGGGCCTTTTTTGCCCTGTCCGACCTCGAAATTGACCTTCTGGCCGTCATCAAGATTGGCGTATCCGGTCGTCTTGATTTCCGAGTGATGAACGAACAAATCATCGCCGCCATCATCGGGGCTGATAAATCCAAAACCTTTTTGCCCATTAAACCATTTTACTGTTCCTGTACTCACTAAAATCTCCTTTGGCCTTCTAAATGGCCATAAAATGTGTCTCTCGCATTTTTTAAGAGGATATTCCTGAGAGACGTGAGAACATACCCAACTAAAATAACTGTTTTACATTATACCAGGAGAACTAATCCTTTGTCAATAAATAAAACTGAGATTTCCCATTTACACGGTTAAAAAACATACTTTTTTCCGTACGACACCAATAATCTTACAAAATTCACCTTGAACAATCAGGAATATATTCTTTCAAAGCCACTTTGTTGAACATTTGAATTTCGATATTGTCCTTCGACGGTGCTTAGGGCGGGCAAAAAAAGTGCATTTTGGGCCGTTTTTTTTTTACTATTGTTTGTATATATGTTAACATGCCTACATGTTTGCCAGCAGGTAAACGCCAGACGCCAGTAGGCGATATATATAGCGGAGATCCGCACGTCTTAGTATCGGCAGATACACGCAAAAAAGCATTGTCTGTCAAGCCAGACAAGGTTTTAAACATTTAAATTTGTGTAATTTGGATTTGTTTAGGATTTCGTGCTTCGGATTTCGCCAGTCGCTGCATGTCTGTAAGCCACGGCGTGGCACGGCCTTAGGGCCGGCAGGCCCAGTCAAAAATATTCGTACCGTCAGGCATCCTAAGGATTAGTGAATGGTCAATAACCAATAACCAATAACCAATTACCAATTACCAATTACCAATAACCAATACAACGGAGGAACTAAAATGCCTACCCAAGCTCAAACTTGTGCCATAGGTATCCTCGTCAACCGTCGTAACGCCCAAAAATCGACTGGCCCCCGCACCCTGTCGATGAGTCTCGGCCTGGCTACGGCGAAGCGCTTCGCCAAGACGAGCGCGCCGGGAGACTTATTTATGCAAAACAAACCCAATTTCCGAAAAGCTAAGATGAACGAAACCTTATTTGCCACAAAGGATTATGAGAATGAAACCGCCTTCAGGCTCCAAAAAATACAAACCCAATCAAAGCCAATTTCAAACGGCGCACTTACTCATTAATTAGGATGAAGCCCAAATTCTTCAATTTTGCATGCAAGAATAGTTTGACAGAGGGGGGAAAGTGGCTAAAATGCTGGTTTTCATACGGTGAACGGAGTTTTTATGAAGAGTTTTATGGCAAAGAAGGAACAGGTGGAGCGCAAATGGGTGCTTGTCGACGCCCAGGATGCTATATTGGGGCGTATGGCGTCGAAGATAGCCCCTATCCTGATGGGCAAGAACAAGCCCACGTATACGCCTCACGTTGATACGGGCGATTTTGTGGTTGTGATAAACGCTGACAAAGTAAAGGTTACCGGCAAAAAAGCTGATACGAAGCAGTACGATTACTACACGCATTTCCCCGGCGGACACAAATATGTCAGCTTTGGTGATATGATGGCGAAAAGGCCTGAAAAGGTAATTGAATTGGCGGTAAGACGGATGCTGCCGAAGAACAAGCTCGGCAGAAAAATGCTCAAAAAGCTGAAGGTTTATCGTGGGCCGGACCATGACCACCAGGCCCAGAAGCCGGAAAAAATAGAACTGTTTCAGGTTAATTAAAGATAATCGATTATGGCAAAGACGAAAGCTGATAATGCAGCAGCCAAACCGGCTGCGGGAAGCGCAGCGGCGGTGCCGGAAGCGGAGGCGAAGCCAGCCAAGAAGTGGCCCGATAAGGGCGGCTACTACTGGGGCACCGGCAGAAGGAAGAGTGCCGTAGCCCGTGTGCGAATTAAGCCCGGCAATGGCAAACTGCTTATTAACAAAAAGGAGCTGTCAGATTACTTTAAGCGAGAACAGGATAGAGAAGCGGTGCTGGCGCCGCTGCAGGCGGTTGAGGCAGAGAAATCATTTGACGTATTTGTCAATGTCGGAGGCGGCGGGAGCACCGGACAGTCGGGTGCGACGCGCTTAGGGATTGCACGGGCGTTGAAGAACTATAACGAAGACTACATGCAGGCGCTTCGAGACGGCGGACATCTTACGCGGGACAGCAGAATGGTCGAGCGAAAGAAACCCGGCCAAAGGGGCGCGAGGCGAAAATTCCAGTTCTCGAAACGATAATAGGTTCGTAGTCTGTAGTTCATAGTTCGTAGCAGTTGTCATTTCAGAATACGCAATACGCAATACGAGATACGAGAATGATACGAGTTGCCATAATTGGAGCAAGCGGATATACCGGTGCCGAGTCGATAGAGATTATTCTACGGCACAATGAGGCGGAGCTGGTATATTTGTCTGCGCTGCCGGAAGAATGCGGGGCTGTGGGAGAGGTCTTTCCACAGTTTGCGGGCCGATGCAGTCTGCAAATCGAGCCGTTGGATTTCAATAAGCTCTCCGGGCTGGCTGAGGCAGCCCTTTGCTGTTTGCCGCATAAGGTCTCTATGGGATTTGTGCCGAAACTGCTGGATGCCGGCTTGAAGGTTATTGATTTTAGCGCGGACTATCGGCTCAAGGACGTGAGCGTTTATGAGAAGTTTTACAAGGTGAAGCATACCGATACGGCTAATCTGGAAACCGCAGTCTATGGCCTGCCGGAATTGTTCCGCAAACAGATAAAGGGTGCCGGTTTGATTGCTAATCCCGGCTGTTATCCTACCGGGGCTTTGTTGGCCCTGGCGCCGCTGCTCAAGGAAGGTCTTATTGAAACTGATTCGATTATCGATAATGCAGTTACCGGTGCATCGGGAGCAGGTAGAAATCCCACGAGCAAGTTTCATTTTCCGAATATGAATGAGAACCTCTTTGCTTATGGGATCGGCACGCACCGGCATATGCCGGAGATGGAGCAAATCGCCAGCGAAATCGCCGGCAAGGATGTCAAAATACTGTTTCAGCCGCACGCGGGACCTTTTGACAGGGGAATCCTTTCGACGGTGTATTGTCAACCGAAAGAGAAGGTGACCGGCGAACGACTGAAGAAGCTCTTTGAGGATTTCTATGGTGGAGAGCCCTTTGTGCAGATACGCGCAGACAGCCCGGCTGTTAAAGATGTTGCCGGGACAAACCACTGCCATATCTTTCCGACCCGCGCTAAAGGCAAGATAATTATCTTCTCGGCGATTGACAATCTGGTGAAAGGCGCATCAGGCCAGGCGGTTCAGAATATGAATATTGTCTTCGGGCTCGAAGAGAGTTTGGGACTTAAATAATATTGCGTTGTACGTGATACACGTTGTAGAAAAAAGCAGAAAACAAGGTGTTTGTCCCTATTAAATCAAGGGTCCCAAAAAGTGGAGAGCTCCCACAAAAGCAAGAAGCCAACGATAAGCGTACTCATTCCTGCCTTCAATGCGGAAGCAACAATCCGAGGAACTATAGAAAGCGCATTGGGCCAAACCGTTTGTCCGGATGAAATCTTTGTGATGGACGATGGAAGCACGGACAATACAGGTGAAATTGCAGCATCCTATGTGCCCAGGGTTACCGTATTGAGGCAAAGCAATAAGGGTGTTTCTGCTGCACGTAATGCGCTGATACAAGAGGCTTCGGGTGACCTTATGGCAATGTTAGATGCCGACGACTTGTGGCACCGTCAGTACTTAGAAATACAACTTGAGAGTTACCGGAAGCATCCAAATGCGTTGGCGAGTTTCACAGGATTTATTGATATATACGATGATTCACAGATTTGCGAGCATGACAGAAAGATTGCTCATTGCAAAAGCAGTGTACTCGATCCGCTTGATTTTCTGGAATTCTATGCTGAGAATTCGGGCATGATCATACCGAGCTTTTGTGTGATCAGGTATGATGTATTGCGTGCGCTCGGTGACACCCCTTTTCCTACGAATCTGAGGATTACACAAGATTCTTATCTGTGGTACAGAATTGCTCTTTTGGGTCCTTTTGTTAGGGTGTACGCGGAGGCGGGGTCTTATCGAATACTACCAACAAGCCTGTCCCATGACCGTCTTGCTACTTTTGAAGACAGAGTAAAGAGTCTTGAGGAAGTGTATGACGTCTATCGGCGCATCTCATCACCAGCCATGCTCAGACTGGCAAAGAAGCATCTTGCTATGAATTACCGACACGCGGCAAAGTACCACTTGGGTGTCAGTGATCTGCATAGAGCACGAAGTCATCTGTTCAGTTCGCTGGGCACATGCTTCAGCTTCAAATCGCTTGTCTTATTGATAATTAGCTTTTTGCCGCAACGTCTGCAACCCAAATGGCCATATAGGTACCGAACTCCATAATAATCCTTCCGTGTTATTTGCTGGGAGGCAACACTCATGAAGAAGAACAGAAAGACGATTCTGATAACGGGGGGGGCAGGATTGATAGGGAGTTTCCTTGCAGAGCGACTTCTTAGTGAAGGACATACAGTCGTGATACTGGACAACTTTCATACAGGGGATAAGGACAATGTCCTGCACTTGCTTGCAAATCCGAAACTCGAGATAATTCGTCACGATATTATTCAACCTTTTCACATCGAGGCAGATCACATATACAATTTGGCTTGTCCTGCCAGTCCTATCCATTATCGACGCTCACCGGTACGCACTGTAGAGACTTGTGTTGTAGGGACTGTCAATGTATTGACGCTTGCGCGAGAGACAAAAGCTCGTGTTTTGCAGGCATCCACCAGTGAGGTCTATGGGAATCCTGCAGTGCATCCACAGCCTGAGGACTACTGGGGTTGTGTCAATCCGATCGGGCAAAGAGGTTGCTATGATGAAGGAAAACGTGTCGCTGAAACGATATTCTTTGATTTCATGCGTGAGTACGGTGTGGATATCCGAATCGCACGAATATTTAACACGTATGGACCACGTATGCGTCCTGATGACGGCCGTGTGATCAGTCAGTTTGTAGTACAAGCATTGAAAGGGGAACCAATAACAGTTTTTGGAGATGGCTCACAAACTCGCTCTTTTTGTTATGTTACGGACATGGTGGAAGGGCTTATTTCGCTGATGAATACAGAGGATCTTACAGGGCCGGTGAATTTGGGTAACTCTGAGGAGATAAGCATTAAGAAAATAGCCGATCTTGTCATCAAAGCTACAGGCTCGAGTTCAGAGGTCGTATATCAACCACTACCCCCAGATGACCCATTGCGACGCAAACCGGACATATCCCTGGCAAGAGAAAGGCTCGGGTGGCAACCAAAAATTGGGCTCGAAGAGGGCCTATTGGAAGTCGTTAAGTACTTCAGAACCATAATTGATGATTGAGAATCCGGTGAAAGGCGCACCAAGCCAGGCGACTCAGAATATGAATATTGTCTTCGGGCTCGAAGAGAGTTTGGACCTTGCGTAGGAGAGTGATAATGGCCGGCATAGTGAGAGTTGCTACCTGTCAGTTTGCCGTAAGCGGTTCCATTAGGCGAAACGCCCGTCAAATCTGCGAATTTCTGCACAAGGCAGAAAAAGCTAATGCTGACATCGTGCATTTCAGCGAGTGTGCGCTTAGCGGCTATGTGGGTACGGATTTCCCCTCTTTCGATGGGTATGATTGGCAGCTTCTCAGAGAAGAAACTGAAAAGATTATGGCGCTTGCGGGCAAACTAAAGCTTTGGGTTGTGGTGGGCAGTACGCATAGGTTGACCGAGCCGAATAAGCCGCATAACAGCCTGTATCTAATAAATCCGAGGGGCAAGATTGTCGACCGTTATGATAAGAGATTTTGCACGCCGAGAGATTTGCACCATTATACGGCGGGTAACAGGTTCGTGAATTTTACTGTCGGGGGTGTAAGATGTTCGCTGCTGATATGTTTTGATGCGCGGTTTCCAGAGATCTACAGAGAATTGTATAAGCAGGGAGTTAATTGCATTTTGCAGTCGTTTTATAACGCGCGACAAAAAGGGCCGAGTGCGCACACTTATATAATTCGACAGACGATGCAGTGCCGGGCGGCGACGAATTATTTTCGGGCAAGCTTGGCAAATTCAAGCGGATATTATTCGCCGTACCCATCATGCTTCATCCAACCCGATGGCAAGATTGTAAAACAGCTCAGGAGAAATCGTGCCGGGTTGATGGTAAATACAGTCGATTTAAAAAAGAAGTTCTACGATATTATGGCGGATTTCAGAGATATGGCGATTGCGGGTGCTCTTAGCAATGGGCCGAAAACTTTCAGGGACAGACGCTCGAAAATCACAACTCAGCTTTAAGAAACAACCGGCATGGGAATAAAAAAGCTGGTTAAGGCGGCCATTTCGGGTTATAATTTTTCAATAGCTGTTGTCCAGAAAATACTTAGTTGACTTTCGGATTCTGCCAAAGAGCAGGTAAGGATATTGTCGGAGAAGGAAAATGATTAGAAACAGGATTAAACTGGCCAGCTTTTACCGTAAACTAATTAGGGAAGAAGATATGCCTTATAAAAAAGCACTGGCTATATATGAAGCGCTGCACAAAGAAGCTGTCTCTTTAGGGATTATCAATTCCGAAAATATCTTAGAGGGATTAGAGGTCGATTTGAAGATTGCCAAAGCGATAAATGGATTAACCTCGTGATAGAAAAACTAATAAAAAAGATTGCTCAATGTTTGGACAAGGATGAAGTGCCCTATATGATTATTGGCGGCCAGGCGGTCCTGCTGTATGGAAGTCCACGCCTGACACGAGACATCGATATAACTTTGGGCGTAGATACGGATAAATTCCTGGTGATTGAAGGGATATGTAAGAGATTAGGGCTAAAAATCCTGCCCGAAAAGCCAGAGAATTTCGCAGCAGAAACTAAAGTGCTTCCCACAGAAGAGCCAAAAATAAAAATACGCGTGGATTTTATTTTCTCTTTTACTCCGTATGAAACGCAGGCTATCAAGAGAACAAAAAAAGTCCTGATGGATGGTTATCCGGTGAAATTTGCATCCTGCGAAGACGTTATTATTCACAAAATGGTTGCGGCAAGAGCGGTTGATGAGGAAGATGTAAACAATATATTGATTAAGAACAAAGGTTTAATCGACCTTGAATACATCACAGGGTGGCTTTCAGAGTTTGGCAAGCTCACGGAGCACAAAGGGATATTAGAAAGGTTCGAAAGTTTATTGAAATGATAGATTAACAAGACAGAGATGAAATAGGATGGTTCACTCCGGATTCGGCACATTCTTAAAGAGGCAGCTTGGCTTTAAATAAGCAATCCGGACACAGAAGATAGGCGGGTGTCGCTATTTATTTATTTTTCCGGTGTGGATACAGAACTGTTACGCCGGTTGGTTTTTTGCTGTCTCAAGTTGCCACTGTATAACTCAATTGCGCGTTTACCTGCGAGCCCGACAACTGTCACCTGGCCAATACGTACAAAGTTCTTGGTTAAGAGGAATACCCACATTACGGGCGAGTTAATTTTTGCTATCTGGATGATCGGACGAACTCGCTTATACCACTTGAGCGTTTCTTTAAGACGCTTATCTTTGACAATACTCTTTGTTACTTCATATGTCCGCTTGACCGTATGCGCACTTGTGTCAATTAGGCGGCCTGGTACGGTGTCTTGCAGGAAAGATGCGATGTCGTTGGCGAAAAGCTCAATTGCACGGGCAAATTCACTTATACCTGGTGCAAGAAGCGGATTGTTTGCCTTGGGATAATATGTCCTCGCAATCTCTTCAACAAGTCGAGGCAACTCAATTTTGAGTGGTTCTATCCAGTCGGGATTAACTTTAGGCTGTAGGAAAAGACGCTTTTGGCAGGCTTTTATAAGTTTTAGGGCTTGTTTCTGCTGTTCCGAAGGGCTTGTGGTCTTAAATGTAAGTGGTTCTTCTTCCGACCGCAGAGAACGATTCGCTATAATGAAGCGCAACCAATTCCAGGCAAGATAAATAACAATCGCTGACAGGACACCTATTACATACCAGATAACGGGATGGTTTAGTGAATCCAAGATCATCTCTGTAATCTTATAGATAAGGACAGCCAGGTATTTTCAGCATTCATTTGAGAACCCTTTAAGCTATTCAAGCGGAAAACCGTACAAAAATATTATACCGGCCAGTACGAATATAAAGCCCTTTTTCTTTCAGGGATAGACTATTTTTGTAGTTTATATTAGAATTTCGGCAGTTAAGTGGATTCCTGCCTTCGCAGGAATGACAAGTTGTTAAACGGCTTCCCGCCTGGGCGGGAATGACAAGTAGAGAAGACATATGGCAAATAATACGATTACGGCGCCGCGGGGTTTTTTGTCGGCGGGGGTGCATTGCGGGATTAAGAAGTCGGGGAAGCTCGATTTGGGGCTGATTCTCTGTCCGACCGGCGCAAAGGCAGCGGCGCTCTTTACAACCAATAAAATCGTATCCGCAACGGTTCAGGTATGCAAAGAACATATAAAAAGTCCCAGTGTTTGGGCAGTGGTTGTCAATTCCGGCAACGCCAATACCTGTACCGGCCAGGCAGGAATCAAGAACGCAATTACGATGTGTTGCGAAACCGCCAAGCAAATTGAGGTTGACCCTCATAATGTACTTGTTGCTTCAACCGGCATCATCGGTGAGCCGTTGCCAATTAAAAAGATTTCTGCAGGTATCCCGAAAGCGACAGCAAAGCTTTCAGCTTACAACAAAGCTGGTTTGGATTTCGCAAAGGCGATTATGACAACCGACACCAAGCCAAAACAAGCCGTCCGCAGAATCGAAATATCGGGTAGGAAAGTTACGATAGCCGGCACAGTCAAAGGCGCTGGGATGATTGCCCCGAATATGGCAACGACACTTCTGTTTATTACTACCGATGCGGCGATAACGAAGGCGTTGTTAGCTAAGGCCTTGAAAAACGCTATTGGCAATTCGTTAAACAAGCTAACCGTTGACGGCCATCAAAGCACCAATGATACTGCGATAATTCTTGCCTCCGGCTTAGCAGGCAATCGCCCAATTACGAGCCGGTGTCCGCGATATAAAAAGTTCGGCAAAGCGCTAATGGATTTATGCGATGATTTAACCAAACAAATGGCGCTCGACGCCGAAGGTGCGACGCGGATGTTCAAGGTGGTCGTCAAAGGTGCCGCTACAAAGGCCGATGCGGCAAAGGCGTCAAGGGCGGTGGCGGATTATCCGCTGGTAAAATGTGCGGTCCAAGGGGCAGACCCCAACTGGGGCAGGATTATCTGTGCGGTCGGTTCGGCAGGTGTGAAATTGAATCCTGATAAACTTTCATGTAAGCTCGGCGATATAACAGTATTCAAGAATGGTGCGCCGAAGGAATTCGATGCCAAAAGAGCGAGCAAGATTATTTCACAAAAAGAGCACACAATGACGGTGGATTTGGGTGCAGGAGATGTGAGCGATTTTTGCTACGGCTGCGACCTAAGTAAAGAGTACATAGCAATTAACGCAGATTACCACACATAGCCGATACATAAATTACGCAGGGGACTTGAGGCGATTAAGCTTTGCCTGCACGAGACGCTGAGAAGGCCCGCTATTTGATTAAATTGCGGGCGATTTTGTATCTGTTGTTAGATGGGAAGATAGTAGTTGAATTCCAAGGAAGTGGAAAAATGAAGATTTTCAAGAACCTGGTTGCATTTTTTGTGCCGATGTTAGTCTTTACAACGACAGCAATGGCGGCAGATACCAGCGAAGCAGCCGGTGCGAGCCACATTCCTGCTACTTGGTGGATTGCACCTATTGCCTCTGTGATTGCTTTGGTCATCGCCTATATCTTTTACAAGAAGATGATGACTGCCTCCGAGGGCACTGAAAAAATGGCTGCCATAGCCGGACACGTTCGTGAAGGCGCCTACGCGTACCTTTTCAGTCAGTACAGGGTTGTAGCAGTTGTTTTTGTAATTCTGTTTATCGTCTTTGCGGTTCTGGCGTATTTCGGCGTGCAGAATCCTTTTGTGCCGGTGGCATTTTTGACGGCAGGCTTCTTTAGTGCTTTGTGCGGTTTTCTGGGTATGAAGACAGCGACGAATGCCTCTGCCCGGACCGCGCAGGGGGCAACCAGCAGTTTAAATGCCGCTTTGCAAGTGGCCTTTCGCAGCGGTGCGGTAATGGGTCTCATTGTCGTCGGCTTCGGCCTCTTTAATATCACAATCTGGTATCTGATTTTAGACAAGCTCATTTACACAGCCGAACATATGCAAAACGGCCTCGAATTCCTCGGGCTGACACTTGTCCCCAAAGGAATGCACCCCGACCACAAACTCGTGGAGATTACCACGACGATGGTCACCTTCGCCATGGGCGCCTCTACCCAAGCATTGTTTGCCCGTGTCGGCGGCGGCATTTATACCAAAGCCGCCGATGTTGGCGCCGACCTTGTAGGCAAGGTCGAAGCGGGCATTCCGGAAGACGACCCTCGCAATCCTGCCACAATCGCCGACAACGTCGGTGATAATGTTGGTGACGTCGCGGGAATGGGCGCAGACCTGTTCGAGAGTTACTGTGGCTCGATACTTGCAACCGCAGCTCTTGGCGCCGCCCTGTCAATAAACGTGCTGGCAGAGAAGGGAATGGACCCCTTAAAGGCGGTTCTGGCCCCGACTTTTGTTGCCGGCATAGGCATCATTCTTTCTATTGTCGGTATCTTCCTCGTCCGATGCAAGGAAGATGCCACGCAGAAGAATCTACTGCGTGCTTTACTGACAGGGACTCTGAGCAGTTCGGTATTGATTGTTATTGCTGTGGCTGTAATGGCCTCAACAGGCTGGATTAGCTGGGGTATATTCGGTTCCGTTGTGGCTGGGTTGGTTGCAGGTGTGCTTATCGGCCAGTTCACAGAGTTCTATACTTCTGATGAGTATTCGCCGACCCGCAAGCTGGCGGCACAGGCCGAGATGGGAGCTGCGACGACAATTATAAACGGATTCGCAACCGGTATGTACTCAGCGGGCCTGCCGGTTATTGCTATTACCGCCTGCATCCTCTGCGCCTATGGCTTTGCCGGAGGTTTCACACACGTAGCTCTCGGGCTTTACGGGATTGGCTTTGCGGCTGTTGGTATGCTGGCGACACTTGGTATCACATTGGCTACCGATGCTTATGGCCCGATTGCTGATAACGCCGGCGGCAACGCTGAGATGAGCGGCCTGGGTGAGGAGGTCAGGAAAAAAACCGATGCGCTCGATGCCCTCGGCAATACCACGGCGGCAACAGGAAAAGGGTTCGCAATCGGCTCAGCGGCCCTGACGGCTATGGCGCTTCTGGCAGCCTTAATCGAGTCAGTCCGCATCTGGATTGGCCGGCTTGCCACCGAAGGTGGAGGCTCGTACACCGTTGGAAAAATCACGTTCTTCAAAGACCAGTTGGGCGAACAGATTGAAGGCGCGGTAAATGTGACGACCGCTACTATGGCGGATTTCGTGGCTGCGTACGATTTGAGCATAATGAATCCGAAGCTGCTCTGCGGGCTGTTTGTCGGTTGTATGATGGCGTTTATCTTTTGTGCTATGACGATGAAGGCGGTTGGCAAAACAGCCGGCGATATGGTCAATGAAGTCCGCAGGCAGTTCAGGGAAATCCCCGGTATTATGGATGGCTCCGGCAGGCCTGATTATGCCAGGTGTGTCTCAATCTCGACAAAGGGAGCGCAAAGGCAGATGATTCTGCCCTCGCTGTTGGCTATTTTAATCCCCGTCGTTATCGGCTTGATTCTTGGCATAGCAGGCGTGATGGGCCTTTTGGCCGGCGGGCTGACGTGCGGTTTTGTCCTGGCGGTGACTCTTAACAACGCGGGCGGTGCCTGGGACAATGCGAAAAAGTATATCGAAAAAGGCGCTCACGGCGGAAAAGGCTCCGATGCTCACAAGGCCGCCGTGGTCGGCGATACCGTCGGTGACCCGTTCAAGGACACCTCCGGGCCAAGCCTGAATATTCTCATCAAGCTGATGAGTATGGTAAGCGTCGTATTCGCAGGTGTGATTGTAAAATTCTCGCCGGTCATTGCCAGTTGGCTCCACTTCGGAAGCTGACCGCTTACCTGCAGAGTTGACTTAAATGTGGGTGTGATGTAATCTATCAGGGTGGCTGTATTGGCCACCCTTTTCTTATTGAAAAAAGTTAAGGAGACAACTTGGCAATAAGAGGAAATACGAAGGGGCGAGCATTTGCTCTGGCTGCTGCTCGGGTGGCGGCTGAACGACATTGCAGTGATATTGTGGTCCTGGACCTGAAAGGTAAATCGCCCGCTACCGATTATTTTGTAATCGCGACCGGCACAAGTGACAGGCAAATGCGGACAGTCGCCGATGAAATCAGCGAGGCGGCGAGAAACCAGAAGCTGCAGCGTTTCGGGCGTGCTGGTTATGAGCAGGGCCGCTGGATTTTGCTCGATTTTATCGACGTTGTAATCCATATCTTTGACAGCGAGTATCGGGACTATTACGACCTAGAATTGCTCTGGGGCGACGCAGAGCGACTAAAGTGGGAAAGGGCCCGAAAGAAGTGAAGCCTATTGCTACTATACTTGACGACAGAATTAGTGCTGCGATGGCTACGGTTACCGGCCGGGAGGACTGTGCAGCTATAGTAAGGCCGGCCACCGAGGCCGGATTCGGCGATTATCAGGCCAACGGGGTAATGGGGCTAGCCAAGAAGCTCAAGACCGACCCGCGCAAACTTGCCGAAGCTGTGGTGAAGAACTTAGATGTCAGCGATATTTGCGAAGAGCCTGAAATTGCAGGCCCGGGTTTTATAAATCTGCGGTTAAAAGCCGGCTTCATTGCGGAAAGACTGCTTGAAATCAACGCCGACCCTCAGAATCGTCTCGGCATAAAAAAGACAGCAGAGCCGAAGACTATCGTCGTTGATTTTTCTGGCCCGAATATCGCAAAGCAAATGCACGTTGGCCACCTGCGAAGCACTATCATCGGCGATTGTATCTGTCGAATGCTCGAATTCCTCGGCCACGATGTAAAACGCCAAAACCACATCGGCGACTGGGGTCTGCAGTTCGGAATGCTCTGCGCTCTTTTTGACGATAGACTTTTGAAGATGAGCGGTGGGGTTAACCTTGTTTCAACATCAGAGATATTAGGCGAACTCGAAACTTTCTACAGAGAGGCCAAGAAAAGATTCGATTCAGACGAGCAATTTGCTAATACCGCTCGCCATGCCGTAGTTGGTCTGCATTCTGGAAATGGAATATGGACTCAGCACTGGAATTCAATTGTCAGACATTCACAAAGACATTACCAACAAATATACAGCCTGCTAAATGCTACACTTCAACCGGGAGACATACGTGGTGAAAGTTTTTACAAAGATAAATTAGCACGTGTTGTGAATGATTTAAAGGAGCGAGGACTTGCTGAGGAGTCTGACGGGGCTATTTGTGTTTTTCCAGAGGGGTTCAAGAATAAAGGGGGTGAGGCGCTGCCGTTGATAGTTCAAAAGTCAGATGGGGCATTTTTGTATGCGACGACGGATTTGGCGGCTATTCGCTATCGCGTGGATGAGTTGAAGGCAGACAGAATAATTTACGTTACGGATG
>Ga0114919_10001953_pt1 | contig 16605 bp, 12 predicted proteins | sample BlataG_FD_88682 | JGI IMG/M metagenome (GOLD analysis project Ga0114919, IMG submission 88682) | Deep subsurface microbial communities from Black Sea to uncover new lineages of life (NeLLi) - Black_00105 metaG | ecosystem: Environmental > Aquatic > Marine > Oceanic > Sediment | place: Atlantic... | reverse complement strand
GGGGATTGCCCTCTGGGACACGTGACCAATATGACGCTTCAGATCAGTACCGCTGCCGGTTATTACGTCGTTGACGGTTTCCAGCTAATCATCGGACAGAAGCTGATCCTGTACGTGGACGACGACGCAGGAGAGACGTATGAGAGCTACTTCTTCGATGCTTTCGATTCGGTCGGCTTTGGATATGACGTATGGGAGTATGAGAGCCAGGGATGCCCGCCCGACTCCGTCCTGGAGTTCTACCAGGTGGTGATATGGAGCACAGGCGCCGACTATGGGACGCTGTCCAACCCCAAGACCCTAACAGCAACGGATCAGACCCGGCTGATGAGCTATCTGGATAACGGAGGGAACCTGTTCCTCTCCAGCCAGGATTTCCTGCTGGACAACAACCCCAACACCTTCATCACCGACTATCTGCACCTGGCGGGGCACAGCGACGACAAAATCGTGGGGTCGGTGGCCGGCGTCATGGATGACACCATCTCCCACGGCATGTCTTTCGCCTTAAGTTACCCCTTCTTCAATTTCTCCGATTGGATCTTTCCCGGAGCGGAGGCCAGCGGGATATTTTACGAGACAAGCAAGGGTTCCTCGTCCCCCAGAGCGGACGTTCAGATAGACCATTACTCCGGAGGAGACTTAGCATCGAGCCCGGTCAACTACTGTGCGCTGCGTTATCCCTCATCCGGACCGTCGGTATTCAAGGTGGTCTTCATGGCATTCCCCTTCGAGGCGGTTCCCCAATTCGGGGCCGAACCCAACAACTCCACCGCCCTTATGTCGAGCATCTTGAGTTGGTTCGGTATAGGCCGGGCCCCGCAGGAATACATGGCCGGCGATGCCAACGGTGATGAAGCCATAGACGTGGCGGATGTAGTCTTTCTGGTGAATTTCCTGTATAGGGGTGAGGCTTCTCCCAATCCTTACCTGGCCGGTGACGCCAACTGCGACGGCGAGGTGAACTTAGCAGACGTGGTCTACCTGATCAATTATCTCTACAGAGGCGGAGATCCACCTCCCTGCTAATCAGGTGTCAATTCAGAAGATGACTTGAGCCCCCCGCAAGGTGCGGGGGGCTTTTTTTATGTTGAGGCCATTCAGTCTGGCACGACCACTCCTGAGTTTTTCCTCTCCGCTGGAGGCTGTGGCGCAACCTTCAAGAACCCACAGTTGTCATTCTGAGCGAAGCGAAGAATCCGATAATGCCAATAAGTTGCTGAATTGAGATTCTTCGGCTGGCGCCTCAGAATGACACAGCAGAGGAGGCGAAGCAGAACTGAGCAAAAGCGGCGGGGCACGCCGGTTCGACGGGCGATACTGGGCGTTCTGGAACTCATTTTTGTTTTTTTCAGCCTTCCTTGAATGATGATGTTTGACCGGTGCTTCTGGTGCATCTGGTGCATCTGGTGCATCTGGGGGTCTTTTTTATTTCATTCTCACTTTGCCTCCAGTTCGTTCTCCTGCAACGAATTGTGGATATTTATATCTGTATCCTGAGGAAGAAGTTGGTCGTCCCAGATGATGGGGGAGCAGCCGTTGGGTGTTTTCGCCCTTGGTGAATCCCATGGCGGAAAGGAGCCGAGTCATACGGTAATAAACTAATTGTCGGGTAGCTCCCCCGCCAAGGAAGGACGGGATCGCCCAGACAGGCGTCCGTCTGGACGTAACCCGACCTGCAAACTTCCCTTCGACAAAGCTCAGGGTCTACGCTTGGATGAGTCTCAGAGTCAGCCCTTCGATTAGACTCAGGGTATAGATCAATTGGATGGTTCATATCGAATCTCCTTTCTGGATATCCGAGAGAGCATTCAATTGTCTGCATCGCCCGCCGGAAGAGGGAGGTGGATTCGGAAGTTGACAAATCCGCCTGAATCCCCCTTTGCTAAAGGGGGATCTCAAGACGAGCGGAAAACAAGATGTGCTCTCTATAAATACTGGAGCTATCCTTTTCACCATTGAAGCTATGGTGAATTTGCTCTTAGTGGTAAGAGAGCCTAGTCTGCAAGATCGGGCGGGGGTTTAACCCCCGCCCGATCTAAGGTATACTTGCTCTTTGTGGAAAGAGAGGATACGGGTGAGGCATCAGAGCGGGGCGGGAGGCGGGGAACAACAGACTCACCCAGCGCAAGCGGTTGGGCCCCGAGGCTGTCAACGGATTAAACGGATAGAACGGATAAAGCAGTTAGGAGAGGGGTTGCATCAGCTAAAGCCGCTGACCGGATGCTTTTCGCACTCGTTGACCCGCCAGAGGCCCCGCAGCACAGGTGTGTGCCGCCCGCGCACGCTAACCGTACCATACCGCATAGCCCTGGTCCCGGAGGTCTTCTGTAAGTTGTCGTTCCATCGCCTTGGAGTCTTCCCAGGTCATTGCTGGGACGTGCTCATACAAGTGTGGCAGGAGCCTCACGCAGTACTTGTAAGCATACTTGCTGCTCTTGTGTCCCGACCGGTGATTCTCAAAGCGCTGTTCGGCGGTCAGGCCCGTTTGCCCAACGTAGACGCAGGGCAAGTTTGGATCATGGCTTGGATTGGCGGCAGCGAACTTTGGCTCGCCGAGAACCGAGTCGTCGAGCTCAATGACGTAGACAATGTGGTGAAGATCAGGTACCATTGTGCGTCTCGGACAAGTTGGCCTAACTATGTTTATATTGATCCGTATAACAGTCCAAACATGGCTTTGAGCGCGGTATAAGACACCTGCGAAAAAGGTATCTCTTAAGGCATAACCAATGAAATTTCAAGCTGTTGCGCAAATGCAGCTTCTCGTAACAACGAATATTATAGCGAGCAGACCTTTAGAAGTCAAGGAAAACGCTACGAAATGTCGGATGATAGGGTCGATGTGGCCCTGAACCATTTGGTTCAGGGCAAGACCGGCAAGAAGGGGCAAGGTGCGCCTGAACATAGAACCCCCTGCGGTCCCCCTTGTCAGGGGGACAAATATAGGCGGTTCGGACAGCCACAAGGGTTCATCCTGAAGGGCTGTCCCTACGGCTTCCCGCTCCTGTTCGTTATGGACTCTCTCGTCTGCACTTCATAAGAAAATACTGTGGGCTCATTGACCCCCTGTTTCCCCCTTCCTACGGATCTTCGATATCAGGGGGACAAATACAATAACCCCCTGCAGTCCCCCTTGTCAGGGGGACTACCCGACAATCTGCTGTCCCGAAGATTGACAAGGCGAAAAAGATTGGTTATATTCGAAAAAACTCTCGAGAAAGGGAATTGCATGACCGATGTCGATCCATCCATCTTCAAAGCTTACGACATAAGAGGGACCTACCCGGACCAGCTCAATAAAGAGGTTGCTCACAGAATTGGAAGGGGGCTGGTGGCATATCTGAAGCCCAAGAGCGTCGTGGTGGGGAGGGATATGAGGTTATCCGCCCGAAGTGCGTGAAGGGTTGATTCAGGGGATCACCGAGGGCGGGGCGGACGTGGTAGACATTGGCCTGGTCTCCACCGACTGCATGTACTTTGCAGTCGGCAAATACGGGTACCATGCCGGGGTGATGATAACCGCGTCTCATAATCCCCCGGAGTACAACGGATTCAAGATGTGCAGAAAAGACGCGGTGCCCTTAAGCGGCGAAGCAGGCTTAGACCGGATTCAAGAGATCGTGTTGAAGAATGATTTTCCGCCATCCCCCAAGTTGGGCAGGATAGAGAAACGGGACGTGGACGATGAATTCGTCAGCCACATCCTCTCCTTCGTCGACAGGAAGAGGGTGAAACCCTTCAGGATGGTGGTGGATGCAGGCAACGGCATGGCGGGAAAGATCGTACCGAAGCTCTTCGCTCATCTGCCCTGCAAGGTGATACCGATGTTCTTCGAGTTGGACGGCTCGTTTCCCAACCACCCGGCCAGTCCGATCGAACCTGAGAATATCGCTCCATTAAGAGAAAGGGTGCTTGAGGAAAAGGCAGACTTGGGAGCGGCGTTTGACGGGGACGCCGACAGGATGTTCCTGGTGGACGAGAACTCGGATCCGCTGGGGGGCGATATGGTGACCGCCCTGGTGGCAAAGAGTCTTCTGCGCAAGGAAAAGGGAGCCACCATCCTGTACAATCTGATCTGCTCGAAGGCCGTGCCGGAGGTGATAAAAGCCGAGGGGGGAAGGCCGATCCGTACCCGGGTAGGTCATGCACTGATTAAACCCCTGATGAAGAAACACAATGCCGTCTTCGGAGGGGAGCACTCCGGTCATTTCTATTTTAGAAATAACTGGTTTGCCGATTCGGGGTTGATCGCCCTGGTGGTTTGCCTGGAACTGATCTCCGAAGAAAACCGACCACTCTCCGCTTTGGTGAAATCCATCGATACCTACATTCGCTCAGGAGAGATCAACAGCCGATTAGAGAATGTCCCGCAGAAATTGAGCCAGATCGAGAGCCACTATTCAGGCGGCAAGATCGATCACTTAGACGGGCTGACGGTGGATTTCGGAGAGTGGTGGTTCAATCTCCGACCCTCCAATACCGAGCCTCTGCTTCGCCTGAACGTGGAGGCAACCTCCAAGAAGTTGCTTGATCAGAAGACGGCGGAGCTTTTGAAGCTTATTCGAAGTTAACAGCTTACCCTGTTAGAGGCGCGGCGGCGACAAAAACCCAAATTCTGACACACCCTCTCTGGGGCGGGGTGAATCTGTTGTTAATCTATGCCCCACCGGTGGGTGAGTGAACAGTCGTCTGTGGACCTACATTCACCAACAATAACCCACCCTGACCCTCCCTTATCAGGGAGGGAACCGCCCTTGTTCCCTAGCAAAGGAGAACAGAAATTGAGCATGTAAAAGTGAAATGTTGATGACCACAAGTCCGCGGCTACAAGAACCTAAATTGTGACACACCCTGAAACGAACTACGGCCCGCGGCCGGCACTGTCTCTCCTCACTCCACACTACCCCACGAAAAAAAGCTCAAGGAACGCCTGTAAGTTTCGATAATATATATGCAACTGGTGCAATAAGGGAAGTTATCTATGCAGACAGGTGGTATAGCGGAGAAGACGCAAGTGCCAACCAAAGGGACTCCTAAGATCCTGGTGGTGGACGATGACGAGCGCATCCGATCCCTTTTGATGGATACCCTCTCTGCCTTAGGCTATCATGCGTTGGGAGCAAAAGACGGGGAGGAGGCTCTCTCCCTGCTGGAGACGGAGAAGCTGGATTTAGTCATTACGGACGTGAAGATGCCCAAGATAAGCGGGCTCTCCCTGCTTAAAGCCATCAAAAGCCGAAATCCGCTCCTGCCGGTTCTGATCATCACCGGGTATAATTTTGCCTATACCAAGGACCGGGCCATGGAAGGCGGAGCCGACGGATTTCTGGCCAAGCCCTTCAGGATCGGCAAAATCGAGGAGTTGATGCGGAAAGCCCTGGGCGTAAAAGGAACCGCAGGCGACAAACCGTACCGGCTCAAGAAGATTTTGGTGGTGGACGATGACGAGCAACTCCGCGACATGCTCCTGGAGGTGTTAAGCAGCCTGGACTATTTCCCCATCGGGGTGGAGGATGGGGATGAGGCTTTAAGTCAGCTTGAGATTCAGGATTTTGATCTGGTCATCTCCGATATCCGCATGCCCAAAATGAACGGGCTTGCCCTGCTTAAGAACATAAAGAAAGCCGACAGCGAACTTCCGGTGGTGATGATAACCGGTTTCCCCTCTACCTGTCCGGTTCAGAAGGCCATGCAGGAGGGGGCGGATGGCTACTTAGCCAAGCCCTTCCGCATCGAGAGGATCGACGAGTTGATGCGCGACCTGTTGTCCGGTGAAGGGGAGAAGAACCCCGCTGTCTGATAGCGATATTTCCTACTCTTACCAATCCCACCACATTTTAGGCAAGTCACAGTTCTCATTGTCGGGTCACAGCGTGAGCTTTACCTGACAACTGACACGCTCCAGGATCTCAGCCCCTTGCGCCCGCGACTCCCAAACGTCATCATCACACTTTCCGCCGCACGCTATCTGACGTCATTCTTCTGGGGTATCACAACCTTTGGCCTACGTACACTCGCCATTCACCAGTTCCATTGCAGACCGAATACTCCCGAGGAGATTGTGACAGGACAAACAGTCCGGTTTTTGTCTTGACAGTGACAGTAACTTGCATTATTGTCTTCCGGTTACTTCAGATCAGGGTTCAGGAGTAAAGCATGTCCATTACCCTCAAAGATGTCGAATACGTGGCCAAGCTGGCCAGATTAGAGCTTTCCCCCGAGGAAAAGGTCACCTTCCAGCGGGAGCTGGATAAGATCATAAAATATGTTGACCAACTGAATGAGTTGAACACAAAAAACGTGCCCGTAACTTCATACGTGATCCCTATGCAGAATGTCCTAAGGGAAGACGAAGTCTTGCCCTCCCTCTCCTCTGCTAAAGCCCTGGCCAATGCTCCCAGGAAAAAGGAGGGGTTCTTCAGGGTGCCAAGAGTCATCGGATAATAGGATCAGAAATTGGTTTTTGTCGTATGGTGACCTGGATCTTTTTGAGTTCCCAGAGAATTAGGGTAAAGATCGCCATGTTTTTTGTTGACAAGCAGCCCGCAGTTTCGTAAAATGCGGGTTGAATTTTGATTCTCTGGTACACGCAGAGCCCCTTGGGAAACAGATGAAAAGATCAAAAGTCATCGGTATAATTCCTGCCCGGATCGGTTCCAAGAGACTTGCCGCAAAACCCTTGACAATGATCAACGGCAAACCTCTAGTCCAGTGCGTGTATGAGAATGCCGCTAAGTCGAAATACCTGGATCGTGTCATGGTGGTAACGGATTCCTCCAAGGTTTCCGATCTGGTGTTTGGTTTCGGAGGAGAGGCTTACGTGAGCTTAAGGAATCATCCCACCGGCACCGATCGGGTGGCGGAGGTAGTGAAGAATCTAACCTATGATCTGGTGGTCAACATTCAGTGCGACCTGCCGCGATTCCCGCCTGCGCTGGTGGACCTTTTGGCTTCCTCCATGTTGAAGGAAAGGAGCCTGGGCATGGCCACCCTGGCCACCAGAATAAGTGATCCCGCCAAGCTGAAGAATCCAAACGTGGTCAAGGTGGTGCTGGACGAGAACGGCTTCGCTCTTTACTTTTCCCGACATGCGATTCCGTTTATCAGATTGCCTCAAACCTCCGGCCGAAAGGTGGTTTTCAACAAAACCGATTTAAGAAAGTTGCCGTTTCTCGAGCACATAGGAATATATGGATACCGCAGGGATTTTCTCATAAGGCTATCCTCCCTAAAACAGACTCCCCTTGAGAAACTGGAGTGCTTGGAACAACTTAGAGCTTTAGAAAATGGAAATAGGATCAAGGTTTATCTCACTCAAGTGAAACCTGTAACCTTGGATGTGCCATCAGACTTGAAAAAGCTGAAGACACGGAAAGGAAGGGCGGTGAGGTGAAAGATCGACAAGCAAAGGTGAAATACATTTTCGTCACCGGCGGCGTGGTCTCCTCGCTGGGAAAGGGTATCGCTTCCGCCTCGATCGGGCTGCTGCTTAAGAAAAGAGGATTGAAGGTAAATCTTCAGAAGCTCGATCCTTACATAAACGTCGATCCGGGCACCATGAATCCTTTCCAGCACGGGGAGGTCTTCGTGCTGGACGACGGTGCCGAGACGGATTTGGATTTGGGACACTATGAGAGATTCATAGATGAGAGCTTGGCCAAGGACAATAACCTCACCGCCGGCCAGATCTACGATGCGGTCATCGCCAGGGAAAGGCGGGGCGATTACCTCGGTTCCACCGTGCAGGTCATCCCTCACATAACCAATGAGATCAAGGCCCGGATAAAAAAGGTAGGGAGAATGAATGGGGAGGTGGATGTAGTGATCACTGAGATCGGGGGAACGGTGGGTGACATCGAGAGCCTTCCCTTCTTGGAATCCATCCGGCAGATGGGATTGGAATACGGTCCCCGGAACAGCCTGTTCATTCATCTGACACTGGTCCCCTATATCGAGTCTGCCGGCGAGGTTAAGACCAAGCCCACCCAGCATAGTGTGAAGGAGCTCAGGGAGATCGGCATCCAGCCAAGTATACTTCTCTGTCGCACCACACAGCCGTTGACCCAACAGATAAAGGAGAAGATCGGGCTTTTCTGCAACGTTCCCAGCCAGGCGGTGATTCAGGCCATAGACGTGGACTGCATCTACGAAGTCCCCAGCCTCTTTCATCAGGAGGGCTTAGACAGCCTGATCATAGATCATCTCGACCTCAAATGCGGCGAGTTGCAGATGGATGACTGGAAAGAGATGATCCACAGGATAAAGAACCCCAAACATCAGGTGAGAATTGCAATCTGCGGCAAGTACACCCATCTGAAGGATGCTTACAAGAGCATAATCGAAGCCTTTGTGCACGCGGGAGTGGAAAACGATGCCCGGGTGGAACTGAAATGGGTCGACGCAGAGGAGATCTCCTCCGAGAATGCCAGGGAAAACTTAGCGGACGTGGACGGGGTGCTGATCCCGGGCGGGTTCGGAGAGAGAGGAATCAAGGGGAAGATCGAAGCGGTGAGATACGTGCGGGAAAACAAGATTCCCTACCTGGGCATCTGCTTGGGGATGCAGTGCGCGGTGATAGAGTTTGCCCGCAACGTCTGCCACATGGAGAAGGCCAACAGCTATGAATTCGATCAGGAAACGCCCTATCCGGTAATCCACCTGATGCCTGACCAGGAGAAGATCACCGACATGGGGGGTACCATGCGGTTGGGGGCTTATCCCTGCGTCCTGGAAAAAGGGACCCTGGCCCACAAAGCTTACGGAGAGACCAACGTCAGCGAGCGACACCGGCATAGATACGAATTCTATAACAAGTTCAGGGATGAGCTGACCAAAGCCGGACTAAAGCTGTCGGGACTTTCTCCGGATGGGAGACTGGTGGAGATGGTGGAGCTTGAGGGTCACCCCTGGTTCGTGGCGGTACAGTTTCACCCGGAACTGAAATCCCGCCCCACTAAGGCTCATCCCCTGTTTAGGGATTTAGTCAAAGCCGCCTTAAGATTTAAGAAATCCAGGAGTTCGACTCCCTCTGAAGAGAAGGAGTCGGTTAAAAAGTAACCGCAAAACAGGGGTGGGTAGCCTGCGTGGCCGGGTGGAGGAATCCGGCCCCTGCTGGATGTCATCATCCCAGGGCATCAAGAGAGATGCTAACCGACACCTGGGAACCAAAACTGTAGTGGTAAAGCTTACTTTGACCAGTGAGTCGAGCAAGCTCGACCACTACAGATTTATATTGAGTAGTTGGGTAGTGGCAAAGCTTGCTTTGCCGGGAGAGTGTTGCGATGAAATATAGAAAGAACATCAGATTGAAAGGTTTCGATTATGGCCGCAACGGAGCATATTTCGTGACCATCTGCACCGACTTTGAGAAGAATCTGATAGGGCAAAAGGAAAAACTGATTTTGGAGGAAGAGCTAAAGCGACTTCAGAGTCGCTTCAAGGGAGTTATGTTGGATTATCTTATGATAATGAAGAACCATCTTCACGTTGTTTTTCTTTTCAACGAGTCATCTGTGGATCTTCCCAGACTCATTCAAGCTTTCAAGTCCGTTAGCACACTGAGACTAAAAAGGCAGGGATTCAGAGGGGAGAGGTTCTGGCAGAGGAATTATTATGAACACGTGATAAGATGTCCCGAGGAACTGAAGAGAATTAGAGAGTATATACAAAACAACCCGTTGACTTTAGAATTGAAGTTTGAAAGAGGACACAAACTGTAGTTGCAAAGCTTGCTTTGCCGAGAGAGTCGAGCAAGCTCGACCACTACATGTTCCTTTTTTTCGATCATTATTCAGCAGAAAGTGGGAAGATAGCAACCCTTTGAACCAAGAATGCTTTACTTCTGGTCCATTTTAGCTTACCTGTTGATTCTGATTGGCGTGGGGGCCATCCGCTCCAGGAGGGTAAAGACCCAGACCGACTTCATGGTGGCTGGGCGGAGGCTCCCGGCTGCGGTGCTGGTGGGAACCCTTCTGGCCACCTGGATCGGATCGGGCAGCATCATCGCCGGCGCTGGATTAAGCTATAACAAGGGTTTCGCCGCCCTGTGGTTCGACGCCGGCGTTTGGGTGGCAATCATCGTCTTGTATTTCATTGCGGGACGCGCCAGAAAATTAGCCCAGTTCACCGTCCCGGACCTCCTGGAGATAAGATACAATAAAGTTGCCCGCATCCTGGGGAGTATCACCACCATCATCGCCTACACCGCCATCGTGAGCTATCAGTTCAAAGCTGGCGGGATGGTGCTGAACATGGTCGCCGGAATTCCCATCGACCAGGGAATAATCCTGACCGCCGTTTTCGTGATTGCTTACACCGCCTTAGCCGGAATGATCTCCGTGGCCTACACTGACGTGGTCAACGGCGTGGTGCTGCTTTTGGGATTCATAATCGGTCTTCCTTTCCTGCTGAAACTGGCCGGGGGTTGGGGAAACGTAGTCGCAACGCTTCCCCCGGATAGATTCCAGGTGCTGGGAACCATGACCATCTGGGAGGCATTAGGATACTCTCTTCCCACCATGCTTCTCTTACTCGGCGAGTCTAACATGTACCAGAGGTTCTTCTCGGCAAAGGACGAGAAGGCCGCAAAAGCGTCGGTGTTAGGCTGGATCTCGGGAACCATCTTCGTGGAAACCCTGATCGTGATCCTGGCGATCATTGGGAGCAGCATATTTATAGGCATAAATCCCGAATCAGTTATCCTGCATTCGGTCCGGCATGGACTATCGCCGGTGATCGGCTGTGTGCTGCTGGCTGCCATCGTGGCGGTGATCGTATCCACCGCCGATTCGTTCCTCCTGGTTCCCTCAACCAACATCATGCGGGATATTTACCAGAGATTCATCAACCCGAACGTTTCCCAAAAGAAGATGGTGCTCTACTCCCGGATAGTGGTGATCGCCCTGGGCATAGTTGCTTTTGTGCAGGTGAAATTCTTCACCACGGTCCTGGGCATGGCCCTTTACGCTTACACCATGTACGGGGTGGGAATCACGCCGGCGGTCTTAGCCGCCTTCTTCTGGAAGAGAGCGACTCCCACCGGCGGGGTTTGTTCCATAGCTTCGGGAATGGTTACCACCATTGTCTGGGAGCTTCTGAAGAAGCCGTTTGACGTTCCAACGGTTTACCCTGCTCTCTTGTTATCAGTCTCCAGCCTGGTCATAATCAGTCTGCTGATGTCCAAGCCAAAAGAGGAGAAGTGGAGACCGTTTTTCCAAAAATGATACTCAGGGCCCGTGGAGATTTCTGAGCGCAGTTCTCATCGGAATCTGAGAAAGAGGAGGTTTCGAACATGAACAGGCCCATTCTGATTCTGTTTCTTTGTTGTCTGGTTTCCTTGCCATTCTTCAACTGTGAGAGGAAGGAGATGGAGGATCATACGTTCCAACAACTGGTGGACGAGTTTCTGGAAGGCTTCTATGAGGCTCATCCGGTGTGGGCAACCTACATCGGAGACCACAGGTACGATCATCTGATCGACGATTACTCCACCGAGGCCGTCCAGGCGGAGATTCTGCGACTGAGGCTTTTCGCAGAGAAGATCAAGTCCATCGATACCCTCAGACTCAACCCTACCAACAAAGTTGATTTCAAGATCTTAGAGAATGAGATCAATGCTCAGCTCTTGCGCTACGAGGAGCTGAGACCCTTTGAGAAGAGCCCGGTGATGTACAGCTATCTCATAGGAGGGTCTATAAACTCTCTTATCAGCCGGGAATATGCTCCTTTAAGGCAGAGGCTGACAGCAGCCATGTATCGGTTGAGGCGTCTGCCCGCGCTGGTGCGGCAAGCCAAGGGCAATCTCAAGAATCCGCCGGAGGTTCAGACCAGAACCGCCATAAGGCAGAACCGGGGAAACATCAACTTAATCAAGAACGATTTGGCCAAGGTGGTAGAGCGGCTGCCCGGCTGGAAGGACACGCTGGATCATCCCATGAAGATAGGAATCGGAACGTTAGAGGATTACCAGACATTCTTAGAAGAGGAACTCCTGCCCCGATCCAACGGAGACTTCAGATTGGGAGAGAGGCTCTTCGAGAAGAAGCTGAAGCTAACCCTCCAATCCGACCTCTCCTCAGACGAGATCGTGGAAAGGGCGGAAGCGGAGTTGGTGTCGGTGCGGAAACGCATGTTTGAGCTGGCTCAGCCTTTACATGAGAAGATGTTTCCCGGTCGTCAACTTGAAGAGACAGGGAAGGAACTGGAGAATGTAGTAATAAAAGAGGTCTTGGGCGAGATCGCCAAAGATCATCCCAAGAAGGATGAGCTCCTGGCAGTCTGCCGACGGAATTTGAAGGAGCTGGAGGAATTCGTAAGGGAGAAAGATTTGATCGATCTAACCGGGATAAATCCACTGGAGGTGGATTGGACGCCCGAGTTCTCCCGCGGCGTAGCTGTGGCCGGATTAGACTCGCCTGGACCATTGGATAAAGATCAGAAATCGTTCTACCGGGTTTCGCCCATACCGGATGATTGGACCAAGGAACAGGAGGAGTCTTACCTGCGGGAATACAACCACTACATGCTGAAGGACCTCTCCGTCCACGAAGCCATGCCGGGCCATTATGTTCAGCTCTTCTACGCCAACCAGTTTCCGTCCATGGTCAGATCAATCTTCGGCAGCGGACCTTTCATTGAGGGATGGGCCGTCTACAGCGAGAGGATGATGGTGCACGCCGGATACATGAATTACGATCCTCGGATGGAGCTGACCCAGCTTAAGATGTACGTCAGGGCGGTCATAAACGCTATCCTGGATGCTGAGATCCATACCGGCGACATGACCAAAGAAGAGGCGATAAGTTTGATGGTGGAGGAGGGATTCCAAGAACGATCCGAGGCCGAAGGAAAATGGGTCCGTGCCAGCCTGACTTCTACCCAGCTCTCCACCTATTTTGTGGGGTTCCAGGAGATAATGGATTTGGAGAAAGCTTACCGCGAGAAGGTAGGGGATGACTTCTCTCAAAAGGAGTTTAATCACAAGCTCTTGAGTTGTGGCTCACCGCCGGTACGGTTCTTGAGAGAGATCATTCTGGAGGGCGAATAGACACTGTAGGGGTGAAGCTTTAGCCCCACCCGGATTCTTCCAGAATTCCAATTCCCGAAGCATCAATGACTCTCTTCCATAGAAGATTCTGCTTGCCTTTTGATGGCCTCCAAATTATCTTTTGCTCAGACTTCGCAAAATTGTCGGGGTTAGTGATGTCAGGCTGAAACTCTGCCCCCTAACCCTCTTAATCTCTGCTGGTTTACGCAGGAGGCTGGAACATGTCAAAGGTGATCTTGATTATTTTGCTGTCCCTTTTCTGGGCTGTGTGCACTTCGGCGGATGTGGATACCGCCTGGGTGAGAAGATACAATGGTCCCGGAAACTCTGATGACTTCGCTACGGCCATAGCCGTCGATAGTTCTGGCAATGTCTATATGACAGGATATTGTCACGGGGGGAATGGGACAGGCTATGACTACGCCACCATAAGGTATTATCCCAATGGAGATACAGCCTGGCTAAGAACCTACAACGGACCGATAAGCTCCGATGATTATGCTTCAGCCATAACCGTAGATGGTTCAGGCAATGTCTATGTGGCAGGTAAAAGCAGAGATTGGATATCTTATGACTACGCCACCATAAAATACGATGCTTCAGGTAACCAGCTATGGGTTCAAAGATACAACGGACCGGGATATTCACATCATGATGAAGCTCATGCAATAGCCTTAGATGATTCTGGTAACGTTTATGTTACCGGATTTAGTGATAGGAACCCATGGTGGGACCTGGACCCCGACTATGACTACACTACCATAAAGTATTATCCCAATGGAGATACAGCCTGGCTAAGAACAGACAACGAACCCGGTAACTTCTATGCTCATGCCATAGCAGTGGATGGTTCTGGCGATATCTATGTCACCGGCACTGCTTTTCTCACCATAAAGTATTATCCCAACGGAGATACAGCTTGGGTAAGAAGATACGATGGTTGTGCTTACGCCATAGCCGTGGATGATTCTGGCAATGTCTATGTGACCGGAAAAAGTGACGTTGGCTTGAGATACACTGACTATCTCACCTTAAAGTACTATCCCAATGGAGACACGGCTTGGGTAAGAAGATATGACGGACCGGCCGGAAACCCTGATGCAGCCCAAGACATAGCCGTAGATAATTCTGGCAATGTATATGTTACGGGATGGAGTATTGGCATTGGAACATATCACGATTATGCTACCATAAAGTATGCCCCAAAGGGTGACGAGCTCTGGGTAAGAAGATACAATGGAGGATGGGGAGACAACAATGATGTAGTTCATGCTATATCCGTGGACGCTCTCGGTAATATTTATGTCACAGGATTCAGTAGGGGGAATGCAACTGCCTGGGACTATGTCACCATCAAGTATGACACAGATGGAAATGAGTTTTGGCTCCACAGATACAACGGACCGGGAAACTGGTTAGATGAAGCTCAGGCCATAGCCGTAGATGCTTCGGGCAATGTCTATGTGACCGGGGAGAGTTATGGCCCCGGCACATATGAGGATTATGCGACCTTAAAGTACTACTCCAACGGAGACACAGCTTGGGTGAGAAGGTACAACGGACCGCAAAATAACTGGGATTGGGCTTGTGACGTGGCGGTAGATGATAGCCATAATGTTTATGTGACAGGTGTAAGTTATGGCGGTGGCACAGATCGGGACTATGTTACCGTAAAGTATTATCCCAGTGGGGATATTGCCTGGGTAAGAACATACAACGGACCAGGAAACAGCAATGACTCTGCTTCTGCTATTGCAGTAGATAGTTCTGGCAATGTATATGTGACCGGAACTTGCGCTACAACTCCATGGCCCGCCGATGGCTACAGCTACGCCACTGTGAAGTATTATCCCAACGGTGATCTTGCTTGGGTGAGAATATACAGTGCGCCGTACAACTTCCCGAGTTACGCTCACGACATAGCCGTGGATAATATTGGCAATATCTATGTGACCGGAGAAAGCTTTGGCGTTGAGCCTTGGACATACGAAGACTATCTCACCATAAAGTATTATCCCAATGGAGATACTGCATGGATTAGGAGATATAATGGACCTTTAAACTCTCCACAAAACCATGATGTAGCTTGGGCCATTGCCGTAGATAACTCATGCAATGTTTATGTCACCGGACAGAGTCACGGCGATACTTGGGCGGAAAGGGCCGACTATGCCACCATCAAGTATGACTCAAGCGGAAATGAGATCTGGGTAGCAAGGTACGACGGAATAGGGAATTGGGATGATATGGCTTATGCAATAACCGTAGATGATTCAGGCAATGTTTACGTGACTGGAGAGAGCAATGACCTTTGGACAGGACAAGATTACGCCACCATAAAATATTATCCCAATGGAGATACAGCTTGGGTAAGAAGATACGACGGCCCAGATGACTCAAAGGATGAATCTTATGCTATAGCTGTGGATGATTTCGGTAATGTGTATGTCACAGGATTAAGTATTGGCAGTGGGACAGGATGGGACTATGCTACGATAAAGTATGATTCCAATGGGACCGAGGTTTGGGTAACAAGATACAACGGGACAGGGAACTCCGCTGATGCTGCGCATGCCATAGCCATAGATGCTTCTGGCAATGTGTATGTGACCGGAGAAAGCTACGGTGCAGGGCTCAAGAAAGACTACGCCACCATAAAGTATGACGCAAATGGTAATGAGATGTGGGTAAGAATATACGACGGACCAGAAAGTGAATCGGATGCCGCTTGTGCTATTGCGATAGATAATTCTGGCAGTATCTATGTGACCGGAGGAAGTTACGGCACAGGGACAGACAAAGACTATGCTGTCATAAAGTATGTTCAAACCGGTAGTGACATTAAGGACGAGACCGGGAGCAGAGAGAAACCCGCTGAATTTACTCTTTCCCAAAACTACCCCAACCCTTTTAATCAAACCACCAAGATAGAATTTACTCTGGCGAAATCGGGTTTTGTCAGCTTAAACATTTATGACATCCTGGGAAGAAAGGTTAGGACTTTAGTTTCCGAACGTTTGTCTTCAGGTTTTAAGTCTGTGCTTTGGGACGGGAAGAATGATTCCGGCAATGACGTCGCTTCGGGAATCTACTTTTACCGGATAAGAGTCGAAGATCCCGCCTCCGGCGGGGTTGGGGATTTCTCTGAGACCAAAAAGTTGGTGCTGTTGAAATAAGAAGTTGAGTAGGGGTGGAGCTTTAGCTCCACCCACCTGTGGGCGAACCTGAAGGTTCGCCCCTGCGTTCTCAGTTCAGGGCGGGATGAATTCCCGCCCCTATGCCACGAGAGGGTCTATCTCTGATAGGGCGGAGTTCACCCTGAAGGAATCCCCATCCCCGCAAAACCGTCGGGTTAGGAACCCGACCCACGCGGTGGGTTCTCGGGCATTACCTGTGTAGGCGGGGTTGATCGTGAAGGAATCCCCAACCCCACAAAACCGTCGGGTTAGGAACCCGACCCACGCGGTGATTTTTTCCGTACCCCTCGTAGGCAGAGCTGATCTTGGAGGAATCTTGGCTCAGCAAAACTGAGGTTAACATACACCCCCGCGTAGGCG
>Ga0114919_10001950_pt1 | contig 16618 bp, 36 predicted proteins | sample BlataG_FD_88682 | JGI IMG/M metagenome (GOLD analysis project Ga0114919, IMG submission 88682) | Deep subsurface microbial communities from Black Sea to uncover new lineages of life (NeLLi) - Black_00105 metaG | ecosystem: Environmental > Aquatic > Marine > Oceanic > Sediment | place: Atlantic... | reverse complement strand
GAAAGTTTGACGTACCAGGACGGGGTAACGGTTGTGCCGAGAGACAACCCGGTTGAGACCGATGACCCTGATAGTTACGTGCCGCCAAAAGGCGCGACCGTAGTTGGCACGCCGCTTGCGATTAAATTTGACAAAGATGACAACCCGATACTGTGGGAGTTGCAGATTCGAGCGTTGCAGACCGTCAACAAATATGTAGGCGGTTGGATGGTAGTCAGCGATAACCCACCCGAACATCCCACGGACACCGTAGTCATTGCGGTGCGCTCGACAGAAGAGTATCTCAACACCCTGCACGCCCGGTTGTACGCAATAGACAACCGTTTGGGGAAAGTATCGTATACAGCGCTTATACCAAACGATTTATCAGCCGTTCAAATAGACCCAATTTCACGGGAAGAGAAAGACGCGGTGACTACCGCATGGCGCTCCACAATCCCGACGATAGCGGATAAATTAGAGGCGACAAAATCCGATACAGAGTTCCGTCAAGTTATCCTGGAGGCGCACGCGGTTGGCGGGCGCAAGATGGGCGAAGCGGATTTGTTGAATCGAGTTGGTGGATGATGAGAAAAGCTTTGATGATTTTCATATCCTTTTTTATCGCCATAGTTTTATTGTGTATTGCGCCCGGCATAGAAGCTCAAGACGAATTGGTGGTTGCCTGTTTAGATGCGCCGCTGGATGATTTTGGAGACTGGCAGAATATAATAGGCTATGATATTTCAATCGATTACATGAATGGCGATTTTCCAAGCGACTGGCATTTTCTGCCCGATGTAGTATTTGAAACCTCTAATGGACTACGGTATTTGTGGGTAGTTGCCGCGCCTTCAACGCCGGGTGATATTTACGTGTTTCCATTCAGGTCGATGGAACTTTCCGCCGATGCACACATTCATCCTTGCGATGTGTATCATGTGACTGATTATCCAATCGGATTGGTTGGTGGATAATGTTCGATAATCAAACCTGGGAATTATTGATTAATGCCGGACTGCCAACGTTGGCAGCGCTGGCTGTATTGGGTTGCGCTTTGACAATTGTTTTAACGTCACGGTCTAGCGGGCGTACACAAAGGGATTTAGTCAAAGTGTTGAATAAGCAGATGGAAAACGAGACAAAGCGCGACCAGCGCGAAGACCGCCGACAAGACGAAGCCGAGCGCCACAATAAACGCCTAGAGGATTTAATAGATAAATTAATCGCAAAAGAGGATGAGCGTTTTATACAAATCAGTGACGGGTTAGTCACCATTCACGAAAACCAGGAGGTAATCAAAAAGGGAGTACATGCCATGAGCAATAATGAAATGACTGAATCGCTAAAAACTATTGAGGAACTTTTGAAAATAATGATCGCTAACCAGGAGTCTAACAACAAAAAATTATTGAGAATGGAGCAAATGTTGATAGCCCCCGCCCCCGCCGCGTACACCGATCCGGCTACGCTGGCCGATAAGCCATTTTCCGACAAGCCGTACGGTGAGAAGACCCAACCGCTGGCGACCCCTGGCACAACGGTAGAACAAGAGAAAGCCGCCGATACCACACCGCCCGTTGACAACTCAAAAGATAAAAAGTAATATTACGATTAGGTTTTGTTCGGTTAGTGAGCAGGAGGATTATCATGTTTGAAAGTGTGAATTGGGAAGTATTGACAGCGTTGAGCGGTTCGTTGTTTCTGTCTATGTCAGTATTAAAACCGACTGTATACCGGGTGACTAAGAGTTTCAATTTCACTGAGGATATACAAAAACTGACTATGCTTTTTGTCGCAATCATCGGTGGAATTTTAATCGTGGCATTGTCTGGCGATAAGGTCAGTATCGTAGCCGGGACTAAGTTTCACGACTTGCACCCGTTGATGTCCACCATTGCAACCGGTTTTTCGGTAGCCATGGGGTCAAAGTTCCTACATTGGCTTGAAACTCTGGCAGGCGCTATAACAACCGCCTTTAATCAATCGGATACCAAACCAGAATAACGCTATCATCGTCTCCTTAAAGTGTCTAGAGAGTATGCAGTAAGTGAGACCCTGACATGATTCGGGGTCTCACGCTGTATGGTTATCACAACCCCTCTATTCTGCAATCCATATCATGATTATTGAGCCATTGTTGTAATGACTCGATAATGCCCTCCCCACTATAAATTGCGTTCAACAGTTTATCGTCTATAATTTGACGATACTCTATATCCAGGCAATCCACCGCTTGCGCCATTCTTCCAGGTGCATTAGGGTGCGAACCTAATGCGATCTCTTTATGAGCCGTGACCTTATATGTCACAATTACCACAGATAATGGGCGTGTCTCTGTTAACGATGATATATGCGCCGTTTTGTAGATTGTTCCAATCGGGTCAAGATGATCTGTTGTTAATTCCATTATTTTACTTCCACTCGTAGATACTCATGCCTGTTGGCGGTCAGGCGCTCGACACCTTCCCTATCCAATACCTGCACCTCGTAGCGCTGGTAATCGCTACCCAATTTCACGCCCACCACTGGACGGTTTTTGTAATGCGCCGTGACGTGATTGTACCGACGGTAGTTCAAATAATAATCCTCAACTGACATTGAATTTTTTATACGCATTTCCAATCCCTTCATAGGTCTGTTTTTCGATACGATGTTTTGGTAACCAGCGCACCATCTCACGATTGCCGCTGTTGCGCGATACTTGGTAATAGATCGTGCTGTCGAGCTTGCCCTTTTTACCGGTCATAGCGCACACTCCCCAGTATGCCACAAATGCCGGAATGGGATAGCGCGACGGTCGCGGGCGTGTTGCTCTGGCGCGTCTGCCCCTGCGTAGCCCGGTATAGGTTCGCTGGCGGGCGTTCATGCTACCTCCATAAATTCAAAGCCGATGAATACAGCGGTGTAAATTGCGGCGGGGCGTGTAAGTATGTCAGCAGGGCTAACGGTAACTAGAGATTGCGTTGTACAGTGGCGAAATACACTATCATATTGGATAGCCCACCACATAAGATATTCAACAGCGCTGCTAAACCCGGTACGCTGTGCTTGCGCATCTGTCATCTGCCTAACGTCAAGTTTCTGCAAGGAGGTGATGCGAATGCGGGCGGGGCGGAAACCAATTTTATCCCAACATTCAGTATCATGCAGAGCTACTGGCATATAGTCATATTCGGTTCTTGCTGGATATTCACCTACAAATCTTTTCCGATACCACACGCCCGGCTTGCCGCGCCCTGGCAGTAACGCTCGTGTCTGCCCGACGTAGTAATGCCGTCGCAACTTGTCGCCAAGCATAGCCCCTTTATGTTTTATGAGTATGTGCGTTATGTTTCCATCTAAACCCACAAGCGGTTGATACGTATCTTTCCACATGCGCCCCGTCGCCGTGACCGGTTGCCCGTTGTAGCCGTCGCGCTCGATAATGCGTTGCCAGAGTGGCTTGTCGTCAATTTTTACCTGGAATATGATGCCCATTATGGTGTCTCCTGCTTGGTTTCATATATCGCGTCAAGCTCCTCAAACATTCTCAATTGCCCAACTGCCCTATCGTGATTGCGCTTGCGGTTGCCAGCCCGGTATTTTGCATCATGCCCGTTATGGCATTTCTGGCACAGCGCTGCCAGGTTCTCATCACGATTATCTGTGACATCGTGGTTTAGATGCGCCGTCGTCAATATGATTCGAACGCAACTACCGTCTGCCAGCCACTCTTCGCTAAACAACCTCATAGCGTACTCGCTGTTCATATGCTGAATATCGTCCCAGTCGTGCCATTTACCGTGTATGTCGCGTGTGCCAACCGCCATATGTTTCACCCCGCACCATTCGCACTTTCCGCCAGCCCGTTCAAACCGAATTCGCTGACTGATTTCCTTCCAGTTTTTGGGATAATCCTTGTAATCTATTGGCATCCTTCACGTCTCCTAAACTAACTTTGATTTTCGGCCTGATTGATATTATCTGATTGTAAAAACCACACGTGGGTACTTACACCTGTATTTGATATAAAACGATGGACTTTGGTCTGTACCAGTTTCTTACACCAACCGCACCGGTGAAACCTCCCATCTATCAATAACAAACTCAAAACAGTGCCGCAATATGGACACGCGAAATGAGACAGATTGTTTTCCATTTTTCACCTCTCCTTTTGCTAGGTGCTGATTTTCGATTGTTTTGGTGCTGTGCTATCAGTATTTGCCGCATCCCACACTTTCCTCCCTGCCAAAGTTAATGCGATACCAATTGCCCAAGCCGCGGCAGCTATTAATATATCTAAACCTGCAAATTCAAATCCGGTTAGCGACAAATTGTAGAGCAACAATAACCGCAAAAGGATTCCAGGCGCGATATAAATTACAATCGCTAACACTAAAATTATGATTAACTGAAACCCAAAGGCGATAAATCGAACCCACTTTTGGCCAAGTGTCAATTTGTCAAAATCCACATTCTCTCCGAACGTAGGTGTTATGTGTTCTCGTTTCCGTTTTCGCTTCATTTCGCCACTCCTTTTGCCATACGCTGATTTTCGATTGTTTTGGTGCTGCCTGTTTGTTCTACAATGCCCCCCAGGTGAACGTAGATAGGGGTTAATTTCAACGCTACCGCTTTCAACGCTAACTTGTCTCAATGCCGTTCTTCCGGCCTCACCACGGCGTTTGCATTACGGTTAATTTTCATCGTTCCGCCACATCTCCTGTTTACTTTGTACGCTTGTCGTAACTCATATCTACTTTGCGATATACTCCGTCAGTGTACTGGGCGCACAAATCATGGAAATAAGTTCTTGCTATTCCTATTCTGCCGTCTCGGTGTTTACGCACAATCAACTCGGCTTCATTTGGGAATTCATAAGTGTCATCATACAGAATGTGACGATACACAAACAGGTGAACGTTAGCCTCATTGCCCATGTTGCGTGAGTTTGCAAATTCACCTATACCAGGACGGCGGTCTGTAATCGGGCGCTTATAAACATCGGACTTAAGTTGTGACAGCCCGAATACAACGCACTCCAGATTAACCGCCATGGCCTTTAGCTGGTTGCTGATAGCCTCGAGTTCGGTTGCTCTACTGCGATCTCGCTTGAATGCGTCCTTATCCGATGGCGACATATTGGTTACGATGTCAACAAAAATATAATCTAGATGCCCCCACCGGCGTTTCAGGCTACGTCCCTCGCTCCATATATCAGCCGGTGTCAATACCGGCATATACTTCAGCGAGATTGGGAGTTTGGATAATTCCCCCATGGCGGCAACATATGCGCTACGTTGCTGTGGTGTCATTTCAAGCTGGTTTCTCATTGATTGAAACCGTCGCCTTTCATCCTCAGAATATCCTCTAAGTTTGGTCAACGGAACGCCGGATAAATTAGACGAAAACCTCTTTACCATTTCATCCATGTCCATTTCCATTGACTCGAATAATCCGAGTTTGCCTTCCTTTGCCATGTTGATTGCCATTGAAACCGCCAGCGACGTTTTCCCCATGCCGGTGTCGCCGCCTATGAGAACATAGTCGCCCGGTTGAAAGCCCCCAATCAGGTTTGGGCTGTCCAGTTCTTTGAACCCGGTATACAGTCGGTTTTCGCCTTGCGCTCCCTCTAACCGTTCCAATCTATCAAAGAAATTTGAGGCCGCCGTCCCAATCATTTCAGGGGGTTGCACATCTAATCGAGCGCTCAATGTATCCAATTGCGTGCGAGTTTCTGCAATGATGGTATTGAGTGACAACTCCTGCTTGGACGCAAGATGTTTGATTTTGTCTGCAATGTCCTGCGCTTGCCGTCGAGCCGATTGTTCCAACACCATCTCCGCCAGATTATCAAATGTGTATTGGTATTTCGCATCATTGAATAACTGAAATAGATACCCGTCGCCGCCAATGTCTTTTAACTTTCCCATAACTTTTAATTCAATTTCAACCCCGGCAATATCTACCGGCTCCCCTTTGCGGAGCAACTCCTGTATCGCCTCTAAAATCCAGACGTGTTTCAATAGAGCGCAATCTGCCGGTTTCAATATCTCAAATACCGCCTCGCGCGCCTTCGGCTTGGTCAGGCACGCTCCGACCATTTGTATTTCAGCCGTTGCCGCTTCAAGCAAGATTGTATTATTTCCCATGATTCATTATCCTGTCTAACTCTTTTATTCTGGCCGTTACCTCTGGGCTGTCTTTTTTCGCTGGTGGATTACCAACCAGACAACTTTCAAGTAAATCCATGTATTGTTTCAGCTTGCCGCCCCTGATTTCAAATATCTGATCGAGCGTGTACTGATTGCCTTCTCTGTCAGTATAGAGGCTATCTACCCACCACGCCCGGTTGCCGTATTCGTAGTTCCGGTACACCAACGCCAGCTTGTGAATGTCTAGTGCCATCGCTTTGAGCTTATCGAATGTCGCTTCTGAGATTATCATTTCCATCATTCTTCATTCCTGCGCCGGAACTCATCTGCCATCTCTTTAATTTCCTTTTGCGCCATCTCATAACTGCCGGGAACAATCGGACTGTCGTCTGGCTCCCCCCATACTGACTCGTCCGCCATCGGGCTATACCCTTTCGCCGCCGGAATATCCCTGCGATTGATATAACGCCCTACCCTGCCATTGCCTAGCAGAGATCGCGCCGTCACTTTCCAGTCGCCCTCATTTTTTGACTCAGCATCAACCGACTTCTTTAAGCCCGCTATATCCTCATGCGTTAACCCGACTTCCAGCAACTCCTTTGCCACACCGCGAAGGTTGTTGTAATCGCTGTTCGTTGGCGCGGTGTACTTAAACTCTATCACCAGCGCATCGACTACCTGGTCATTCGCCAACTGTTTTCCTTTGCGCTTGCGCGGCTTGCGCTTTGGTTTCTCGCTAACGCCAGACACCTCCACACCTTGGGTCAACTCTGCATAGTGCCACTCGCAATACACGCGTTCGTTATGTTCCCATGCCGCATGATTGGCGCACTCGCAACAAATTATGCCAAGATCGTCTATGCGCTGCCAACCGTCCGGCGCGGCGGCGGAACTTTGATTTGGTTCAACGATTTGCTCTGAAGACAAGTCAATACCGCCTACCATCGTTGGCGCTTCTGGGAAGTATGCGCTTTCATTGGCCTTGACCTCAGCATGCCCCCGGAATATTGGTGTAGGTTCAACAGTGTGATTGCTTCTCTTAGTGCGAATCTCTTTTGCTTTTTGAACCAAGTCAGATTCCGAATCGGTTTCGCACCTTGGGTCTGGATTTTCAGAACCAAGAGAGTCTTTTAAAGATACCTTAGTAGATACCTTAGGTATTGCTTCGTTAGATTCAACGATTCCATTCGTTAGATTCAACGAATGCATTCGTTGTTTTTCTGAAATATTACTTAATTCATTGCGGATTTTGTTGATGTTTAATGTGAATTGTTTGGTGCGGTCATAACCATATTTGGGGTTGCTGCGAGTTAGGATATATTCCTGCTCGACAAGCCAGTCAATACACTCGCTGACCATTGAAACACCGAACATTCCAAGCAACTGTTCTTGTGCCATAGCTGACTCAGTGAAATAAATCCACTTGGTAGGTTGATACTTTTCGGTTTTGTCTTCGGGCTGTCTCTCGAAATCTTCTATTGCACCTAGTTTAACATTCTGCCAGTGCTCAAACATATTCAACAGCATGGCCGCACAATACGGTCTCCGGCCTTTCCCGGCACTCTGACAAATTTCTAGATAATCCTGTCGAAGTATCGCTATCATTTGTTCTGGTGGATGATTGACGCAAGATGACTTAGCCATCATTCCACCGCCTCTTCTGCTGGCGCGAAAAAGTAGAACCGTGAGAACTGATTGTATTTGGCTACTTCTATAATGTCCTTGTATTTTTCGGTGTTGGTCAGTGGTTGCATCAGATATTTATAGCATATGCGCGCTCTGTCATAGCAAATACTACGGCGCTTAAATAGTGCATCTTCGTCAGCAATTGAGGTAGCCCACTGGATTAGATGCTGTGCAAGGCCTTCTTGGTGTTTCCAGTACACATAACATTTGAATGCGCGTTGCATATGTTGTATTGTTCGTGGCTTACTACTTTCGCCTTTCATGTTCTTGCTCCTAGATAAATCAAAAACCAGACCTCTACACGGTTCTCGGCTCGTAGCTGATCGCATCCCCCTAACGTGGGATAGCTAAGAACCGTGTACAAATCTGGTTCGGGTGTTAGGTTTGTTTGGCGGCGATCAGTCCGCATTTCTAGCTCCTATTTTAACTCGGAATCGTCGGGATGTAAAGCACCGGTTTCATCAGACCAGCACTCGGAACATCCGCACAACTGGCGCAACCAGTTCGCGAGGAAGTTGCCGCTGCCATCACCGTCAGGGTTGAGTGTGAATATCTGTTCTTCGCTTATGGAAGGCGCATAATAGCCACCCATGTATACGTTGTCGCGTTCACGGTAATCCCACTGTAGGCTTTCAGCTACACGGATTAAGCGGTGTAAAGATGCTTTGCTCATCTTGTCTATGCGATGTCCGTCTCGCTTGTACCATGCGCCATAGCCTGCCCCACGGTAGCGGTTTTCTCGCTCAAATTCGATGTTGTTTACGTCGCTAATGATGATTGTTACGTCTTGCGTTTTGGGGGGTTTGTTGGTAAGATTCATATGTCGCCTCCTGTATCAGGCTACCATCCGGGCGGACTTCCCCAAGTCGCGCCTTTCGATTATTAAGCGTACCTCATGGTGCGCTTTTTGATTTAGTGTTGCCTGCTGTGCCTTAAACGGGGCACTCCTGAACTGGGAGGCAGGCGCTCCCTTATCTCTTATACTTCCACCTGTTACCGAACATTCTCACAATACTAGACGGTTTCGGGTCTGCGCTTCCTAGTCCCCGTGCGACAGGCGCTACACCAATAGTTCCTCAATTATACCCGCTCACCGTCTCAAATCACAGGTTGATTCAAGTTAGAAACGTCTAACGCGGTTGTAACGACAGCCATCACTCCCTTTCGGAATCGTCGGATTGTAAAGCGGTGAGTTCTACCTCAAGCCACGTTAATGCTTTGATGAGATTCTCAATTGTTAATGGAGTTTCGTACTGTCGAAATATTTCGATGAGTAGCAGGTTAAGTATGTGAATAGCGTCTTTTTCGGTTTGGGGTTTCAGCAATTCAGCAGGTACACCGAACGCTCCGCATATCTGGTTAAGTACGTCGGGGTTGGTCGGCACTTCGTAATCGTCAGCCATCATTCCACCGCCTCTACAACACTCTTGCAGTATTCATAAACCAATGAATTCCAAGCGTCATTGATAGTAGTCCCCAAAAAATACATCATATATTCAGGGTAAGTATGAACACGCCAACCAGGACGCAAATTTTCGTCATCGTGTACTTCGCGGACAAATCGCATAACAATGCAGTGTTCATTCCATATGCTCTCAGCAATGAAATGCAAATGCTTCTTGCGTATACGCTTTGGAGGATTTTGAATCAATCGGTCAACTTTGCTACTTTCACCTTTCATGTTCCTACTCCAGATAACTAAAATGCTGCCTGATTAGTCGCTTAAATCGCTGTCCATTGAACCGGCCCAGAATAAGCGAAGTTGATTGTGCTCTTCGTTTGTTCCTATATTATGTTTGATTGCGGCCTGTAACCATTCGCGGTTTGAGAAAGTTGGCTGTGCATCTTCAGGTATACCCCAACATCCCATTGCAATATTAGCCTTGTTAAGCAACTCTTTTTCCAAGCGCCAAAAAATTTCACGTCTCTCTTCAATTTTGGCACAACCAGGACAATCAACGGGTATCCACCACAAACCACTTTTCTCAATCATTGTGCCAGCAGGAAACCACTGATGACATCGTTTGCAATTCCCTGCGTACTTGGCCTCAACTGCCATTTCCAACTCCTAGATAAATCAAAAACCAGTCCTGCTTAGAACGGGATGCTATCGGGCGAATTGAACTGGTTGAAAAACTCCGGTTTGATTACATCATCGCAAACGCCCGATATAATATGCAAAGGTAATTGGAGCAATTCCGCCTCCTCTGCTTTAGCCTCAAGATATTGCAGGGCGGCTTCTAGTTTCTGTGCATATGCTTTCGTCTCGTTGTATGCGTCAATAATTGAGTCGTCCATTGTCTCTCTCCTAGATAAATCAAAAACCAGCGCTTTGCAAGATTCTTGGCTCTTGCTGTCAGCACCCGCATCTCGTCGGGCAGCACAAGAACCTAGCAAAAAACTGGTTCGATGAGATGTGAATGTTTGGCGGCTGACAGTCCGCATTTTTCTACTCCCTATTTTAACTTAGAATCGTCGGGCTGTAAAGGGGTGTTATTCCAGAATGGACACGCCCATTCATAAACGTTGAGACTGTCCAGAATAAAACCATGAGCGCATAGATCGGTATAATTGTAAGGCCGATATAAAGGGATAGAAAAATTAGTCCTTAGATTGACACATGTTCCACAACATACAGGCGGAATGTAAAGCCAACTTGATGCAGTGTGTACTTTAATAGATGGTTTCATCGCTCACTCCTCCGCGCCGTCGGATTGTCTGGAGAAAAATTCATATTGGCTTTGTGCTACATCAATAGTGCGAATCAATTTCCCTGTAGGTGTATCGGTGTCGATTGTCCTACGGGTAAGCGGAGGGACAGCATTTAATTGTTCGAAGAAACGCCGTAATAAACGCTCTGCTTTTTCGAGATGGTCGCGTAATTCATCGTATTCGTTCCTCATTCGTCACTCCCTCTCGGAATCGGTATTTTGTAAATAGTGCTTTGAAGCTGCGTGGCGTATTTGGGCGTGTTTTCTGCGAATAGCAACTTCGCGTGCATGTTTTATTCTGTTGTGTATAGGGATTGATGTTATGAAAGTTAAGAGCGATGATAAAAAATCCATCTCCGTTTGCACAAAATTTTCATTGTCACTTTCAATCTCTATTTCAAAGTTAGGGGTTTTGAAGCGTTCTCTAGTTTTCATCGTCACTCCCCCTGCGATTTCAACAGCTTCTTGTTCGCCCGCTCCAGGCGCTCCTGGTACGCTGCGCCCTTGTGCTTCAAATAACTGGCTCGTCGGAGCGTTGCCTCGACATCTTTGCATACGCGGCAAACGTCGCCACCGGTTGGGAACATTGCCGCCGGGTGATATTGCTGGCAGCGTGGGCAGTATCTAGGATTCATCGTTAATACTCTCCAGGAACTTGCGCCCGGTTTCAGTTGTTTTGATTGTTCGAGTCTTACTCAATTCGCGGGTGATATATCCGTAGCGCTCTAGCATGTTGACCGAACCAACTACCGACGAGGCGTGTTCATGTTCGATTGCCCATGCCAGTTCCTTCAAAGACGGACGTAACCCGCCTTGATTTTTGTCTTCGTATTCTTTAAGTGCGCGTAACACGTCAATGCATTTTGATTTCATAATCCCTCCATTGCGTATTGACAATTACTGTAAATGAGTATATACTATAGCTATTGAATTTGTCAAGCATGAGATTTCTGGGAGGCGATAAGTGACAAGCGAACAGGTGAGTGAATCAGGCCGTATCAAGCGGCGAATTATCAGGATAAAACGGACAGATAAGCTCAAGTATGATATTGCGTATGCTAAGAGGTTTGTAGAGAGTCCTGAATATCTTTACAAGCGAATGCGGAATTGGCGCGAACAGGAGCGCAGCGAAAAGACGCGATTGGCAGTAGTCGAGTACATGAGAAAACAGGCAGACAAATCATGACCGATGAACAGACGGTACGTTGCAAAATATGCGGAGTTGAGTTGGAAGGGAAGAGCGCCCGCGAAACCGAATTGTGCCAGCCGCATTGGGAACAGTCCGCGCAGCATAAATTCACCCGTCAGCTAGAGGTGCTGAACGCGCACCCGGAGCGGTGGGCACATTTGCAAACCTGGATTAGTCTGATTGACTTTTTGCAGTCAGCGGATTATCCATATGGCAATGTACCCCTTGCGACCTTATTGTTTGTGTTGAAAGATGCGGCATATATGGCAATGGCGCTGTTTGGGTTCGGGGCAATAACGCAAGCTAATGCCCGCAAGCTGCTGGCGGCGCGGGAAAGCGAGGGTGAGTGATTATGAAGACAATGGAAAATGAATACCGGAAAATCTCTGGAGTAAAAGAATGGGAGCGCGACGGCTTGAAGTATCTTATCGCCTATGTAGAATGGAGTGAATATTTGCGAACCGTAGGTAAGATGCATAATCACTATAACGGATATGTGACGTTTCCAGAGTGCCCGATAACTGAGGACGGTTATGACAATGAACTTATTGCCAGCATAGATGTACATGGTGGCATTACTTACGCGGTGGAGGAGGATGATGGTAGTTATACCTATGGTTTCGACTGTGCTCACCTCTATGATGAATTTGACACAGATACACAAAACCTTGATTGGTTAACAGCGGAATGCGAAAGCATGGGACGGCAGATAGTCGAACTGGCGGCGCGGGAAAGCGAGGCCACAGAATGAAACCACGCGAAGGTGAACTATCGGAATATACCGAGACGATGTTGGATGATATGGCGCGGGTAGCACCTGATATAGCGCACGTGTTGCGTAAGTACATGCCAGCACCATCAGATGGTATAGCGTTCACTCCTAAAACAGCAGTGAAGACGTTAATGGATTATGGCAGGGCGTATTGGGGTTATTGGGATGTGTGCAAGCAATCCGATTTTGTATCCCAGACGAAAAAGGCGGTTGACTGGTTAAACGCTGTGTGTACTTATATAGAACAGCAGGAGGCCACAGAATGAACCAGTGCAAGCGCGAAGGTTGCCAGAACCAGACCAAGCACAAGCACGGCTTTTGCGAGGCGTGCGGTAAGCTGGTGTGGGAGTTTTACATGGCGTATGGTTTTGTGCGCCACAGCGATGATGTGTTGCCGCCGGTGAGTGTGGTGACACAGATGGAATTGTTCGGTGAGGCAGTAAAGGAGACAAAGTGATGAAACCAGTACCGAAGCGGGAAATAACAGGCACAAGCAGTCGGAATTTGTTGCATTTTCATTGTGCGACACCGGATGCCGTGGAGTGGTTGAAGACAGCAGCGCCGGAGTTTGGAGGGTTTCATTTACCAGCGTTTGAAGGTAACTCGTTCATGTTGGCTGTAAATCCTTGTTACGACGTGAAAGAAGTATTGAAGTATTTGCTCAGTATGGGCGAAAGCGAGAGTGAATGATGGCAGAGAAACTAACACGGGAAGACGTGGGCAAGTTACGAGCGCCATTCCCGGCCAAGTATCATAAGTTTTTGCAGGGCATGGCTTATATTCAGGAGTGGGCGTCGGCAGACCGAATCGAGGAAGTTGACCCGGCCTGGAGTATGCGACACGTGGCGACAAGCCATCGGGCTAATGAAGCTACCGGGCAAATGATTGTGTCTGTTACGGTGGAAATGAAAATCAAAGGTTCGGTTCGCATTGGGGTTGGAAGTGAGTCGGTCAAGTTGACTAAACCTAAAAAGGTTAAAAATGTTGTCACTGGGAAAGATGAGTGGATTGTAAACGAGGCCAATGAAGCGGAGAAATCGGCAGCCACAGACGCATTCAAGCGGGCTTGTCGGATGTTCGGAATGGGACGTTATCTGTTGCGATTACCGTCTAATGTGAAAAACGAACAGCAGTTGCAATCCTGGTTCGAAAGTTTTAAGGCGGTTGACGGAAGATCAGAATTGGGGAAGGTAGAAAAACCAGACCCGACCCCGCGCAAGGTGAACACTGACGGCAAGCAGGCGCCACAGCAGCAAGCGCCGACGGAAAAGAAGCTCTCCACAATAGCACCTGATTCTAAGGAGTGGATGGAGACGTTGCAGAATTTCAATAGCCTGATTTGCGTTGATGACGATGGGAAGATCAATGACTTCAAAGCACGAGGTAGTTGGAAGAAAATCTCTGACGATAAACATTCCGATTATCTATTTGGGGGAACGACCAATATCCTTGTCATAATGCGACGGATGTTAGACCGCCGTTGTCAGATCGATTATGGTTTTGAGTCAACAAATCTAGATGCTATAGCGAAGTGGGCGGAAATTGACGACCCCGCTATTACAACTGCTATCTGGCGCGAATGGTGGGTTGCTATTCGCGAAGTTGCCAACAGCGGCGATTTACTGGAAAGCGTGCTGGACTGGGACTTGGAAAAGCAGGTTGACAAAGAGAGTGTGCCATTCTAGCGAAATATCCCCCTCCCCCACCGATACTGGACACGGTGCAGGGAGGGGGTGACCATTGTGTTAGCACGTGGTATCGAATGGTGTAGAATGTCCCCATTATAGGGGGCGGAATGGGGACATATGACAGAGTACATAGAATTTGGCAAAATTAGACTTAAACCGGGCGACCCGTTAGTGCCGGTGTTGGATGACTTAACGCGGCGGCGAAAATTCAATCGGACGGTGGTGCGAATATTGCGACGGGTATTGATAGAGGATCAGCCCAGACCGGTGAGATATAATAATTTATTCACGCCAATTGACCAGGAAGTCAACGCCAGAATACGACATCAAATACGAACTGGTCGGGATATGGACTTTACGATATACACGGGTGACGATGATGAGTAGGAATGAACGTCGTAAATGTGCCGGTTGTGGGAAGATCATAGAACGGGCGGCAATCAAGCTAACGGACAATGAACCTGTCACGGGGCGGTTTATATCGTTATGGTATTGTGAAGCGTGCAAGTATAACAAACGAGCCGAGATTCAACAGATGATAGTGAAGCGGAGGCGGAGCGGTGAAACGGTATGATATAGAGGTTCGGGATTTATTGGGCATATGGGGTACGGGGCACGATTGTTTCGGCAAACGATTGAGTAATCTACACGCTGATGAGGTGACACCGGCCATTAAGTTTATACCAGCCAGGTACGCTGTTAAGGTCATGGAGATAGAGTTAGGCGATACAGGGGCATCGCGCAAAGAAGTGTCGCGGTTTGAACCCGGTTATAAACAGTCCGCGAAGGTCAACTACAAGGCGCTCCCGTGATAAAATAGAAGTATACGAAAGCGAGTTTTTAGGATTGAAAAATGACCACCAGGAATGATGAGGTTTTGACCATAACCAATGCAATTAGAGAAGCGTTGGATAAGGCCGGACAGTTGTTGTCCCAAGTTCGGGACAATCGCCTTTATGAGAAGATAGGATATGGCTCATTCAGCGGCTATATCGCTGGTGAATTTAGCGAACAGTTTTCACGGTCAACGGCATATCGGATGATGAAACAAGCGGAGATGAATTCCAAGCTGTCTCGAGTTCGAGACAACCTCAGCCAGAACGCGGCGGCGGAATTGAACAAGTGCTCTGAGGATTATCAAGTCATTATAGCGCAGACCGCGCATAGTCGCGCCAACGGCAACCAGATCACGGCAGGAGATATTGGGATTGCGCGGGATGTCATCACCGAAATAGCGAGAACCGCGCATGTGTCGATAGATGATGAGGTAACGCCGATTGATGGCGCGTTGACGAATGCCACGTATGAGAAGGTTATGCGCCGAAAGCAGCACATAGCCGACAGGAGCGAGTGGAAGACGTGCGTTACATTTGAAGGCACGGGTGAACGCATGAAATCAATAATCCCTGAAATTCCGCTGGAAAGTTGGGATGGCTTGAAAGTTAATTTCAGTGGGGATTGGCCGGAAGATATATTAAGCAAGCAGCTGCGGGTGATAGTTCAGGAGTTGGTACATGATTGATGTTTTGATGGGCAGAAAATACACGGGTGATAATTATCTGATTGTTCCACAAGACGAATTGGAGCGGGATGACGAAGATTTCAATGGCGAATATGATGCCGTTTGGCATATAGCGAACAAGCGGGTAGGGAAATCATTGTGCGGGTATGAGATAGAAAACGTTGAGTGGTATGCCTGCACCCGGCTTGCACCGGTCAAGGTATGCTCGGAGTGTCTGAAGATTGAGGTGGCAAACTGTGATTGAGTTCACCGCCTTCGGTAATCCCGTGCCAAAAGCCCGCCCCCGTCTGGGACAGCGTCAGGCTAACGGTAAGCGAAAAGCGTACACGCCCAAGCGTACCAAAAATTGGGAAAGGACGGTCGCGGACTATTGTGGTATTGCAACGCGGGGTGACGGGTTTGAATGCGATGTATCGGTATGGATAGTTTTCCACCGTGAAGATCGTGTCAATGTTGACCTAGACAATCTGATTAAGTCGGTGCTGGACGGCATGAATGGCATAGCTTACGACGATGATAAGCAGGTAGTGGAAATTCACGCCTGGTTGAAATACGACAAAGAGAACCCGCGCGTTGAGGTCAAAATCAAACCAGTATAAACAAAAACACCCGCGGGGCGCAGGTGTTTTCGCAAACGTATTCCGAATGACGAGACGGAATGTCTCACCACCAGTATACCCTAGTAACTCTATTTGTGCAATTTGTACCAATCGGGCTAACCACTAGAATTTAGGGGGTGAAATGCTTGACAAAATATATATTATATGGTATTATATATAGTGAAGGGGGCAATAAAGCACCCGAACAGGAGATAGAAAATGAACGAATACTGGACTATCGTAGATGGTAAATGGGAAAAAGTTGACTCAGACAACTATCAGCCGATGACACGCCGCGTTGACGATAACGAACAACGCGAAGAAACCCCTGATGT
>Ga0114919_10001948_pt1 | contig 16629 bp, 15 predicted proteins | sample BlataG_FD_88682 | JGI IMG/M metagenome (GOLD analysis project Ga0114919, IMG submission 88682) | Deep subsurface microbial communities from Black Sea to uncover new lineages of life (NeLLi) - Black_00105 metaG | ecosystem: Environmental > Aquatic > Marine > Oceanic > Sediment | place: Atlantic... | reverse complement strand
GGTTGAGTCTTTTGAATACAACCTCACTACTGAAACCCTTTAAATATTTTACAGGGTCATCGATGTCCTGGCACTTTTTACCGTTAGACTTGGGTTATCGATGTCCTGGCATTTGACAATTAATAATTAACAATTGATTATTAGATCGGGGTTCAGGGTTCGGGGAGGAGTAACGAATATCGAATAACGAATATCGAACAACTAATAACAAATGACCCATGACAAATGAACAGCAAGAGTGAAATATGCTTCGCTGCGGAGCCGACGCTGGGCAAACTGGCAAAATGGCTTCGGATTCTTGGCTTTGATACATCTTATGAGCCCGGCTTTTCAACAAAAAAAAACATGGAATCGGGGAGGAAAAACCGTATTCTGCTCACCCGCACAGAGCGTGACCGGGACGGCAAATTGCCGCAAGAGTTTATCTTTATAAGGTCGAACAACCCCTTTGAACAGCTCAGAGAGGTGATTGACACGCTGAGCATTGTTTATACGGATACGCGTCCGTTTTCACGATGCATTCGGTGCAACACCCGTATCCAACGGTTGGACAAGGATTCTGTGCGGGGGAATGTGCCCGACTTTATCTGGCAAACCTGCGATATTTTTCAGATATGCGGGCAATGCCGGCGAATATACTGGCCCGGAAGTCATACCCAACGGAGCCATGATATCATTATGAGGCTGTTTGACCGTTATGATAATCGTTAAAAAAGTCGTCGCCCTTGAAGCACGGCTTAAAAACTGTAAAAATGTTGTCACCTTGGGGGTGAGACCTAATTTTTCCGATTACAGCCGTAAGGAGGCGGATCTTATCCGAAAGGCCGAAAAAATATACTATCCGACCACCTTTTATGCCGAACTGTTGGATGCTATGGGAAAAAAAACCTTTCCCAGTTACCATAATTATAAATGTGTTCAGGACAAGATCAAACAGACCGCCCTGTTTAATCTTCTCGAAATACCTCATCCCAGGACTCGGGTGTTTTATGGAAAACGACAGAAAAACTCTATTTGCGATCATTTTAAATTTCCTTTTATCGCCAAAATTCCACGTGGATCGGCCATGGGAAGGGGGGTTTACCTTATCCGGAGTCAAAAAGACCTTGATTCTTATATCAGACTGTCGAATGTTGTCTATATTCAGGAATACTTGCCGTCCGACCGAGATATACGGGTTGTTATTATAGGAGATCGGGTGGTTCATGCCTACTGGCGCATTGCGCCTTCGGGTGAATTTAGAAGTAATGTTGCTGTGGGTGCAAGCATCAGTCTGGATTCTGTGCCTAAAAACGCTCTTGATCTTGCCCTTGATACCGCGCGGAGATGCCGATGGGACGATGTGGGTATCGATATCATTGAGCATGACAAAAATCTGTATGTTCTTGAGGCCAATATGAAATTCGGTAAAGAAGGATTCAGAAAGGCGGGGATAGATTACCTTAAACTCATGGAGAGCATGATAGAAAATGGTCAGATTTAAAGACAAAAACCTTGATATGCTCCGTGTGGCCCTGAGACAACGGGAAGCCGAAATGTTATCTCCCATTGCAACGTTGAGTTCAGCAGGCGTTAGACGGGTTCATGAGGTTCGTTTAGAACAAGGGTACCGCCAGATATTTTCTGTGGATGCGGATCGGATTCTGCATTCACGGGCCTACACGCGATATATCGACAAGACCCAGGTTTTTTATCTGATACACAATGATCATATTACCCACCGTGTGCTCCATGTTCAACTGGTATCGAAAATTGCAAGGACCATTGGTCGTTATTTGGGGTTGAACGAGGATCTCATTGAGGCCATTGCCCTGGGCCATGATATCGGGCATACCCCGTTCGGGCATGACGGCGAAAGGTTTTTGTCAGAGCTTTGCCGATCAAATGGTATCGGGTATTTTCAGCACAACGTTCAGAGTGTTCATTTTCTGGACCGGGTGGAATGTAAGGGCAAAGGATGGAATCTTTGTCTACAGACTCTGGACGGCATTCTCTGCCATGACGGAGAAATCCATAACCGAATACTTGAACCAGAGAGAAATAAGACATTTGAAACATTAGAAAAAGATATGTCAGCCAAAAAGGATGATCCCCGGATTAAACTTATGCCCATGACGCTGGAAGGATGTGTTGTCCGGATGGCAGATACCGTCAGCTATATCGGTCGTGACATAGAAGATGCCATCCGGCTCAAAATGATCAAAAGATCTGATCTTCCCAAGGACAGCGTGGGTATGCTCGGGGATACCAACGGGACCATCGTTTATAATCTTGTAACCGATATTATCAAAAACAGCTTTCAAAACAGCTATGTTATGTTCAGCCCGGAAGTATCGGACGCCCTAAAGCGGCTCAAGGATTTTAACCTAGAGCGTATTTACATGAATCCGGAAATTAAAAAACATACAGGCCTCATAAAAAAACTGTTTGCAATGCTTTTTGAAAAATACCTTGATGATATTGAAACTGAAAATCGAACGTCAGTGATCTTTACCGGTTTTCTGGAAGATATGTCTGAAGATTATATTAAAAACCATCGCAAAGAGGAAATCGTCAGGGATTTCATTGCCGGAATGACGGATCACTATTTTTTGAGACAGTGCCCGGAAGAACTGCGCCCGAAAACACAATTCAAATAATAATATCCGTTCGGAGTCATTGAGTTAGTAGAAATTCCAAATAACAAATCCCAAAACATTTACCCTGTTAAATAATGCTTCGCATTAAATCTACGATTTATTTAACAGGGCAGGCAAATTACAATGACCGAAATTCAAAATCACAAACAAAAAAACAATCGCCTTGAACCGGTTTGGAATTTGGAATTTGTAGTTTGAGATTTACCCGCCTGAGGCGGGTTAATTTGGAATTTGGTGCTTGAAATTTGAGATTTATTTGTAGTTTGGTATTTGTAACTTGGGAGTCTTGCTTACCTTTTCTGAGGGTGATAATTGACTAAATATGTACCAAAAACGATCGTACAGGAATCTGACGGCCAGAGAGAATCTGGTTGCTTTCAGAGTGGCCGTTAAGGAAACAGATCTGTTTGTGCATGCGGTCAAACCGCTTGAGGACATAACCAGGGAACTGATTCTCAAGCACAGAGGGGTTATCGAGGCTTATATAAAAAGATACCCTGAATTTGTAAACACGTTGAAGCCGTGGCGGGTCAGCGGCCCGGCGCCCATTATCATAAACGACATGGCATCAGCGGGTGAAAAGGCCGGCGTCGGTCCCATGGCGGCGGTTGCCGGTGCAATTGCCGAGCACGTGGGAAACGATCTGTTGATGCATACCGATGAAGTTGTTGTGGAAAACGGGGGGGACATCTTTTTCAAAACAAACGGCCCGGTTACCATCGGTATTTTTGCCGGTAATTCTCCGATTAGTCTGGGCATGGGCCTGCGTGTGGATCCGGGGAAAAAACCGTTATCCGTATGCACATCATCAGGCACCGTGGGCTACTCACTAAGTTTCGGGAAAGCGGACGCCGTCTGTGTGCTGTCCCGCTCCTGTTCACTTGCCGATGCCGCTGCAACGTCCATCGGCAATCAGATAACGTCAAAAGCGCATATCGGGTCTGCAATTGATTTCGGTAAAAATATCAGAGGGGTTGGCGGGATTGTTGTGATTGTGGGAGGTGAGATCGGCATGTGGGGTGAACTGGAGGTTGTGCGCCTAAAATAGAAAAGGGTTGAGTTTTGGGCTTGAAAAGGGTAGAGGGTTTTATAGGTAATTGACTAATGACAATTGACAAATGACTATGTTATTTTCGATTCTGATCAGGAGGATTAATAATGAAAACCATGTGGGCTCCATGGCGCATGGAATATATTCTGGGCGATAAAGAGAACGGCTGTATATTTTGCAAGGCGCTTTCGGAACAGGACAATCTGACCCTTTACAAGGGCAAGGTGACCCTTGTTGTTATGAATAAATTTCCTTATATTAACGGCCATCTTCTGGTGGCGCCGATCAAACATATTTCCACTCTGGATCAGCTCAGCAAAAGCGAAATGGGGGATTTTCTTAAGACCGTTGAACAATCTGTGGGAATATTAAAAAAAGTGATGAACCCCGACGGGTTTAATGTTGGACTTAATCTGGGGAAAGTGGCGGGTGCCGGCGTTGAAGAACATCTCCACTTTCATATTGTTCCCCGCTGGTTTGGCGATACAAATGCGTTAACCGTCTTTGCCGATGTACGTGTCATTCCGGAGCATTTAATAATCACCTACAATAATCTAAAGCCTTACTTTGACAAACTAGATATAACAATCTGATATTGAAGGAGACAACTATGAAAAAACTTAAGATCGTTCTCTGGGTAATTATTATAGGCTTTATCGCAATTATTTTTTTCTCGAACAAGGATTATTTGTTGGCAAAACAAGTTCTTCAAATAGATCTTTTGTACGGTGACCCTTTTCATACTATGGAACTGCCCAATGCAGTCTTTTTTCTCATTTTTTTTCTAACCGGGTTTTTGATTGCCTATTTTATCAGTCTTTCCGTACGATTCAAATTGAAAAAAACAATAAAAAATTTAAACGCAGCAGCCACTTCCCAGCTGGAAGAAATTGCAGCACTAAAAAAAGAGGTGGAACCATTGCAAAGCGGTTCTTCGGACCATAAGGCCGAACCCAAAGAACCCAGTTAGGCATATGAGTGTTTCGAAAACGACTCCCATGATAAAGCAGTACCTCTCCATTAAGGAAAAGTACCCTGACGCGATACTTTTTTACCGGATGGGAGATTTTTACGAAATGTTTTTTGAGGATGCCGAGCTTGCCTCCAGGCTTCTTGAGATAACCTTAACTTCACGGAACAAAAAAGACGAATTCCCGATTCCCATGTGCGGTGTACCGTATAAATCCGCGCGGAACTATCTCGCCCGCCTCATTGACCAGGGATACAAAGTCGCAATATGTGATCAAATAGAAGATCCGTCCCAGGCAAAAGGTTTGGTCAAAAGGGATGTAGTCCGGGTCGTTACACCGGGGATGATTGTCGATAATGAGTTGCTTGATGAAAAGACAGACAATTATGTCCTTGCTGTTGTTTACAATAACGGTGCCGCCGGACTGAGCTATTTAGATATTTCAACCGGGAATTTTAGGGTGACCGAATCTGAAAATATGGATGCTGTTGTTGATGAGGTCCTCCGTATATCGCCAAGAGAAGTTCTCCTCCCTGAATCTTCAAGAAATGATCCCATTCTTTTACCCATTATAAAAGCACTGTCTGAAAAATCGATAACCTTTTTAGAAGACAGTGCATTTGAACACAGCCGGGCACGGGAACGGCTTATTGATCAATTCAAAACCATTTCCCTTGAAGGATTCGGTTGCGAACATTTAAAAACCGGTGTGCGTGCGGCCGGAGCACTTATTTTCTACGTCCGGGAAACCCAGAGACAGAAAGTAGAGCATTTCACCGGCATCGCAACCTATTCACTGAGTAATTATCTTCTGGTTGATGAGTTAAGCTGCCGGAACCTTGAACTGATCAAGAATATCCGTACAGGATCCGGACAGGGGACACTCCTGGGAATTATGGACAAAACGGTTACCGCCATGGGCGGGAGACAAATTAAACGGTGGATCAAATATCCGCTTATGGATATTCTGAAGATTCAGTCCAGACAGGATGCTATTGAAGAAGCGAAGGAAAACATTCAGGCTCGAAAGAATATCCGGGAACTCTTAAAATCGGTTTATGATCTTGAACGCCTCGGGAGCAAAATCGCCATGAGGCAGTCCAATGCCAGGGATCTTGTCGCGCTCAAGCGTTCCATTAACAGCCTGCCCGGTATATGGTCTCTGCTTTCCCATCTAAAAGCGACACTTTTTACATGTCATCAGGATATAGACGGTCTGTGTGAACTGGCGGAATTGATCGAACGGTCGATCCGGGAAGATGCTCCCCATACCATCAATGAAGGCGGTATCATTAAGAAAGGATACCATCAGGAACTCGATGAACTGATCGCCGTCAGCCGGCACGGCAAAGAGTGGCTTGCCAGGCTCGAGGCCGGGGAAAAGCAGGCCACCGGAATCAATGCACTCAAAGTGCGCTATAATAAGGTATTCGGGTATTTTATCGAGGTCCCAAAGGCACGTTCGGAAGATGTTTCCCTGCATTATGTCCGCAAACAGACCCTGGTTAATGCAGAACGGTACATCACGGATGAGTTAAAGACATTTGAATCAAAAGTGTTGGGCGCCGAAGACCAAAGAGCCGTGCTTGAATATGAAATATTTAATGAAATAAAGGACGAGGTTGTAAAGAATAACACGACCATTAAAAAGATTGCCCAATTTTTAGCCGATTTGGACTGTCTGCTGAACCTGGCTGAAATCGCCGATCAAAATGACTACCACAGGCCGGAATTTAATACCCAGGACTATATTCTATTTGAAGAGGGACGTCATCCGGTGGTGGAAAAAATGATTACCGGAGAACGATTCGTACCCAACACCATCAGGATCGACGATACTGAAAATCAGGTACTCATCATAACCGGACCCAACATGGCCGGCAAATCCACCGTTCTACGCCAGGTCGCGCTGATGGTCATTATGGCCCAGATGGGGTCATTTATACCTGTCGCCCGAGCCTCCATGAGTGTTACGGACCGGATATTTACCCGGGTGGGTGCTCTGGACAACCTCTCCCAGGGACAGAGTACATTCATGGTGGAGATGCAGGAGACCGCCAATATTTTAAACAGCGCAACCCGGCAAAGTCTGGTGATTATGGATGAGATCGGTCGGGGAACCAGCACGTTCGACGGACTCAGCATCGCCTGGGCGGTGGCGGAATACCTGCATGAATTAAAGGGGAGGGGCGTTAAAACTCTTTTTGCCACCCATTACCATGAACTCACGGAGCTCGCACGTGTAAAGTCCCGGGTCAAAAATTACAACATTGCGGTAAAGGAATGGAATGACGAAATTATTTTCCTAAGAAAGCTTGTGCAAGGCGGCACCAATCGAAGTTATGGAATACAGGTTGCACGGCTTGCCGGTATTCCTGACCGCGTGATCCGGCGAGCCAAAAAGATTCTTTACAATATAGAAAACGGTGAACACAGTTTGAAAAGCCCGGCTTTTATGGCCGAAGACGAAGATGTTGTAAAAAAGGGGCAGGTGCAGCTTAATCTTTTTTCCAGACCGGATCAATTTGTCATAGAAAAGCTGCAAAAGCTTGATATTTCGAAAATGACGCCTCTGGACGCGTTAAACTGTCTGAACGAATTAAAGGAAAAGGCAAAGACCGTTGTTATTTAATTACAAAAAAACATTTTTATTCTGTTTGCTTGCGTGCTGTATCCTTTCCGTGACGTGGCCGCGCTCGTCATCCGCAGATACTGCAAAAAAAGAGTACTACCGGGCCGAAGCCTGTTACAAGAAACTTCGCCACAGTCCAAAAAAACAGAAATACAGATGTTACTGGCTTGGATGTATCGAAAAGTTTCAGGCGGTTTACCGGCATAACCCTTCCGGTCCATGGGCGGCCGCCGGGCTTTATATGTCCGGGACGCTGTATCAGGAGCTTTACCGGCGTTCATTCAAAGAATCTGACAAAAAAGCGGCTCTCGACAGTTATAAGCAAATTATCAAAGATTATCCAAAAAGCGCATACCGACCAAAGGCTGAAAACGCCCTGCGCAATCTCTTCCCCAAAGGGGTTCCAAAGATCGCATCCAAACGCAAAGTCAGCAAACAAACCCATGTCACGCCGCCGGAAGATGACATCGCAAAGCAAATAAAAAAATTCTCTTATGTCAAAACCCCGGTTGAAACGGATGTCAAAGGTCCTAAAGGTAGCACGGGTACGGTTGTGGGGCTCAGGTTCTGGTCTAACCCGAGCTACACCCGTGTTGTAATCGATGCGGACAGTGAGATGTCCTATTCACACAGACTCCTGAAAGAGGATATTACAATCCGGAAACCCCATCGATTGTATGTGGATTTAAACAACAGCAGACTGGGCGAAGATATTAAAAAATATATTCCAATCAACGACAACCTGCTCAGCGATGCGCGTGCAGGGCAATACACATTGGATACGGTTAGGGTTGTTGTTGATATTAAATCTTTTAAAACTTACAAGATATTTTCCTTAAAGAATCCCTTCAGGATAGTCATAGATGTCTGGGGAAAGACGGCCAGGGAAACCGGAACGTTGGTAAAGAGAGATAAAAAAGGGGGCAAGATTGCTCCCGGTGCTCTGGCAAAGCAACTCGCTCTTGGCGTAAAACGAATTGTTATCGATCCGGGTCATGGCGGGCGCGATTATGGAGCTCCCGGTTATCTAAAGGGAGTGCACGAAAAAAATATTGTCCTGAAACTTGCACGGCGGCTTGCCAAAAAGATCCGCAAAAAATTGCACTGTGAGGTCGTGATGACTCGCACGAGCGATCGGTATCTTACCCTTGAAGAACGAACCGCTTTCGCCAACACAAAAAACGCAGACCTTTTCATCTCGATTCATACCAATGCCGCAAGGGATAGACGGGCATACGGCATTGAAACCTTTTTCCTGAATCTGGCAACAGATGATGATGCTATTTTAGTGGCTGCCAGGGAAAATGCCACTTCAACAAAGAACATCAGCGACCTCCAGACGATCTTAAGCGATCTTATGCAAAATGCCAAGATCAACGAATCGAGTCGCCTGGCGGTCCATGTTCAGGGGTGCATGTGTAAAGAGCTATGCCGGTGCTACAGCGGGATAAAAAATAAAGGCGTAAAACAGGCGCCGTTTTATGTTCTTTTGGGTGCTCAGATGCCTGCCATTTTAATAGAAACATCCTTTATCAGCAATTCCAGGGACTGCAAAAGATTAGTCAATTCAAAATATCAGGATCGAATGTGCGATGCTATCGTGAATGGTATCCGGGAATATATCAATGAGACAAACCCCACAGCATTTTTAAAACAGAGCCACCAAAAGGGGTTGGCTGGATACGGAGGTTAAGTATGGCGTACAACACTATTATTTTTAAGATCCGGGAAAACATTGCAACGATTACCTTCAACAGGCCCGAAATTTTAAATGCATTGAATGAGGAAGCGCTTAAAGAGTTTTCGACTGCCCTTGATGAGATTAATTCAAACGAGGACATCCGTGTGCTTATCCTTACCGGCGCCGGTGAAAAATCTTTTATTGCCGGGGCGGACATCAAGCAATTCCTAACATTTAACACCCTTAAGGCAAAATCGTTTTCCGAGATGGGGCGTTCCTTGATGAATAAACTCCAGGAGTTGCCGATACCGGTCATCGCGGCAGTAAACGGCTTTGCACTGGGCGGCGGATGTGAGGTTGCTATGGCATGTGATTTTATCTACGCTTCTGAAAACGCAATGTTCGGCCTGCCGGAAATCACCCTTGGGATTATTCCAGGTTTTGGAGGCACTCAGAGGCTGCCGAGACTCGTCGGAAGGAGCATGGCCAAAGAATTGATATTTACCGGTAAGATGATTCCCGCTGAAGAAGCAAAAAACATGGGACTGGCAAACAAGGTTTGCTCTCAAGAACAGCTCATGGATGACGTCATCAAGACTGCAAAAACCATTGCTTCAAAGGGGAAAGTCTCTCTTCGAGCGGCGAAACAGGCTATTAACAACGGTATGAATGTCGATCTTACAACCGGCTGCAGCATAGAAATTGATTCCTTCGCCCTCTGCTTCACAAGTCCCGATGCAAAGGAAGGGGCATTGGCTTTTCTTGAAAAGCGAAAGCCTGATTTTAAGGGAAGTTTAAAAGAGTAAATCTTTTTGCTTGACATATATTTTTTAATCCATTATAGAGCGCTGAAGTTAACTATTGGTTATTTTACATAAATATTAAGGGTTCCATAGATGAGGTCTCGGTTTTTTTACTTTGGTTTTTTTAGCTTCCTGGAGGGCTTCTTTTTTAGGAAGTCTATCCATGGGCTGGCAAGGTAAAAAATGCCGAACTTGACATAGCACAAAACCATGGGTAGACGAAACAAAATGGAACTCATGGTTTTTTAAATGGCTGTGAGTGAAACTCACAGCCATTTTTATTGTTTGAAAGGAATGTTGGATGATTCTCGATATCGGATTTGAAACCATGCCAAGGGAAGATCTGGAGGCAATCATACTGCGACGGCTTAAGGCCACCATTGATCGTGTCTATGCAAATGTTCCTTTTTACAGGAAAAAGTTTGAAGAAAATTATATCACGCCGAATGATATCCAGTCGTTGGAAGATTTAAAACGAATTCCTTTCACTACAAAAGAGGATTTACGTGATAATTATCCCTTTGGAATGTTTGCGGTCCCCATGGACAATGTTGTTCGTATTCATGCCTCCTCCGGGACCACCGGCAAGCCTACCGTTGTGGGGTATACGGCTCGGGATATTAATACCTGGGCTGAGCTTATGGCCCGTTCCCTTGCCGCAGGCGGGGCAACTCGCGGAGACATAATTCACAATGCATACGGTTATGGGCTTTTTACAGGAGGATTGGGCATCCACTACGGTGCGGAGAAACTCGGTGCTTCCGTTATTCCGGTTTCAGGAGGAAATACAAAAAGACAGGTTGTGATCATGACGGATTTCGGCCCTACCATATTGGCGGCAACTCCCTCATATGCACTTCACCTGTCGGAAGTTGCCGAGGAGATGGGGGTTTCTTTTAAAAATTTAAAATTTAAATTCGGGATATTCGGGGCTGAACCCTGGTCTGAGAAGATGCGGGAGGAAATAGAACGGAAGTTGAATTTAACTGCAGTAGATATTTATGGGTTAAGCGAAGTCATTGGGCCGGGTGTTGCCATTGAATGTCATGAAGCAAAAAAAGGTCTTCATATATTTGAGGATCACTTTATTCCTGAAATTATCGATCCCGAAACCGGGGAAGTTCTTCCTTACGGTGAGACCGGCGAACTTGTTTTTACAACCATAACCAAGGAAGCTTTCCCGGTGATACGGTATAGAACTCGTGACATCACCTCACTGAATCCGGAGCCGTGTATATGCGGCCGGACCCATATACGCATGAACAGGGTGAGCGGTCGCAGCGATGATATGCTGATTATTCGCGGTGTCAATGTGTTTCCGTCACAGATTGAAAGTGTTCTCATGGAAATGGATGAAGTTGAACCTTACTATCAGCTCGTGGTTGACCGGAAGGATAATCTGGATACGCTTACGGTTCTGCTGGAAGTGGGTGAACGTCTCTTTTCCGATGAAGTCAGACACCTGCAGGACCGGGAAAGAAAGATAGCAAAGAATATAAAAGATTATCTCGGCGTTTCAGCAAAAGTAAAGCTGGTGGAACCAAAGGTGATTGCCCGCAGCCAAGGAAAAGCGGTTCGGGTGATTGACAATCGAAAGATATAAGGAAAGGGTTCGGGGTTCAGAGGTTCAGGGTTGAATAAATAATGGTTAATAATCAATGATTAACAATTAATAATTAACAATTGATTATTGATTATTAGATCGGATGTTGAAGGACCAATAACCAATGATAAATGATAAGGAGAAGGGAGGCAAGATATGCGGGCGGAACAAATTTCAGTATTTTTGGAAAACAAGGCCGGACGTTTGGCTGAAGTTTCAGCTATTCTTGCAGAAGCGGATGTCAATATCAGGGCGCTGGCCCTGGCCGATACATCCGATTTTGGCGTTCTGCGACTGATCGTTAATGACAATCAAAAGGCCATACACGCATTAAAAAACCGTGGGTTTACCGTGAGCAAAACCGATGTTGTGGCAGTAGAAGTGGAAGACAGGCCCGGAGGCCTGAATAGAATACTCGATATTTTGCACCAGGCCGGAATTAATGTGGAATATATGTATGCTTTTGTGCAACATAGCGGGAAAAATGCGGTAATGATCTTTAGAATCGATCCGATCGATGAGGCCATAAAATTACTTCAAAAGAACAACGTAACGGTGATTGAGGGAAGCAAAGTTTATACCATGTAAAGACATCAAAACTTTTTAAACCGGTTAATAGAGAAAAATCATCATTCTTAAAACCAGAAACATGAAAGGGAGGAGAAAATGACACTCAGGAGAATTTTTATTATCGCAACAATTTGTTTTTTCGGTATGGGGTTGCTTATCAGCCAGGCAAACGCCTTCGATGGAGCGTATAAAGTAGGGGGCGTTTTTTCCGTGACCGGTCGTGCTTCTTTTTTGGGTGATCCGGAAAAGAAAACCGTTGAGATGCTGGCCGAAAAGATCAACGCGGCCGGCGGCATTAACGGAAAAAAACTGGAACTTGTTATTTACGATGACGAAGGGGATGCCACCAAGTGCAACCTGAAGGTAAAAAAGCTTATTACCAATGATAAGGTCTGTGCGGTGATCGGTCCTTCCTTGAGCGGGCTCTCCCTTGCGGTGATACCGGTTGCTGAAAAACATAAAACCCCTCTGGTTTCCTGCGCAGCCAGTTACAAGATTGTTCACAATGAAAAGACGGGCAAGCCCTATAAATGGGTTTTTAAGACCCCCCAGTCGGACAGTATGGCTGTTGAGGCCATTTATATGCATCTTAAAAACAGAGGAATCAATAAAATCGCCATCATGAGCGTAACCTCCGGATATGGGGCCAGTGGACGTTCAGAGCTAATCCGGCTTGCGCCCGAGTATAATATGAATATTATCGCCGATGAAAAATACGGGCCAAAAGATACGGATATGACGGCCCAGTTGACCAAAATCAAGGGAATGGCTCCGGCCGCTATCGTGAACTGGTCCATCGGTCCCACACAGGTTACCATGATTCGCAACTGGAAAGATCTGGGGATGACAGCCATTCCATTATATCAGAGCCATGGTTTTGGCAGCCGTAAAAATATCGAGCTGGCCGGAGGAGCTGCCGAGGGGGTTCTCTGCCCGCTGGGTGCCTGTAATATTGCCGAGCAGTTACCGGCAGATCATCCTCAAAAAAGTGTAACAATGGATTATCTGAAGAGCTATACGGCCAAATACAATGAACCCTTGAGTTCATTCGGGGGACATGGATGGGATGCTCTGCAGCTGGTTGTGGACGCCCTGTCCGCCGTAGGTGATGACAAGGCCGCAATACGGGACTACCTCGAGAAGAAACAGGGGTTTGTGGGCCAACATGGTATCTTCAACTTTTCGCCGGACGACCACAACGGGCTGACCAAAGCGGCCTTTAGCATGGTGATCGTGAAAGACAATGACTGGGCACTGGTGGACTGATCCATTGATTTGCAGTGACAAACGATTGGTGAGGATGATGGGTTCATCATCCTCACTTTTTTATTCGATAAAGACACATGGAAAAAATTACGCTGGCAAGCCAGCTGTTACAATACCTCATTACCGGGCTGACCGTGGGCAGTGTCTATGCCATGGTGGCCGTGGGGTTTAATATTATTTATAATGTGACCGAGATCATCAATTTCGCCCAGGGTGAATTCGTCATGCTGGGCGGATTGATCATGGTTTTCTTGCATGTTGCCATGGGGCTGCCCCTTATTTTGGCCTTTCCGGCGACAATTATCCTGGTTACCCTGGTGGGAATTTTTCTGGACCGCTTGGCCATTCGCCCCATCCGCCGACCGTCGGTACTTACCCTGATTATTGCCACCATTGCAGTGTCCATCCTGATTAAGGGGACGGCTTCGTTAATTTGGGGTAAGGACCCGTTTGATCTTCCCGCGTTTTCCGGCCGCAATCCCATCACTTTTCTGGGAGCCGTGGTTCAACCCCAGTATTTCTGGGTGATCGGCTTTTTGATCATCACCGCCATTGCGCTGTCCATATTCTTTGATCGGACCATTCTCGGCAAGGCCATGAGCGCCTGCGCCGACAATCCGAATGCGGCCAGCCTGGTCGGGATCAATGTCAAGCAGATGATTATGTTGTCCTTTGCTCTTTCCGCCGCTATCGGAGCGGTGGCGGGGATTACCATCACCCCGATTTCCCTTATGGAATATGACCGGGGGGCCATGCTGGCGGTAAAGGGATTTGCGGCGGCGATTCTGGGGGGGCTGGGAAGCTTTCCCGGTGCTATCCTGGGGGGGCTGATCATGGGAAGCATCGAATCCTTTGGAGCGGGTCTGGTTAGCTCGGGATACAAAGATGCGTTTGCTTTGATTGTGCTTTTGGTTATCTTATTCTTTAAACCCAGCGGACTTATGGGCAGCATAGAGATCAGCAGGATCAAAAGGTTTTAGGCATGTTACGAATCGCCAAACTCCCCATCGCCGTGTTTGCTCTGTTTATCCTTGTTTTTCCATGGACGGCCCGCCAGATTCCCGCCATAGAGCACTATCCCGACATTATGGTATTTGCGGGTATTTATTGTCTGATTACCATCGGTCTCAGCCTTCTCATGGGATATGCCGGACAGATCTCCATCGGGCATGCGGCGTTTTTTGGTATCGGCGCCTATATATCGGGCATCCTGACCACCAATTACGGCATGAACCCCTGGGCCTGCATGGGGATTGGTATGGCGGTTACCGCGGTAGTGGCCGCTTTGGTGGGTACTCCCTCCCTCAAATTAAAGGGCCATTATCTGGCCATGGCAACCCTTGCCTTTGGAATCATCATTTTTATCATCTTCAACGAAGAGACCCAATGGACCGGCGGCCCGGACGGCATGCCCGGCATCCCGGGGTTAAGTCTGTTTGGCTTTGAGTTTGATTCCGTGGAACGCTATTACTACCTTGTCTGGGGGTTTGTTATCGCGGCGTTTATCTTTACCGTTAACGTCATTCAATCCGGTACCGGCCGGGCCTTAAGGGCGATCCATGCCAGTGAATTGGCGGCCGGTGCCATGGGGGTGGATGTTTCCCAGTTCAAAATACTGGTTTTTGTGTACTCGGCGGTTCTGGCATCTTTGGCCGGAAGCTTTTATGCCCATTATCTTAATTTTGTCAATCCCGCGACGTTTGACCTTTTCTTTTCCATAAAACTTCTGATCATGATCGCATTGGGCGGAATGCATAATATCTGGGGTGCGATCGTGGGAACCGGTCTGATCACTTTTTTGAGTAATGAATGGCTGCAGTATTTTGAGGAATTTGAGGTCATCGTATATGGCGCCATACTCCTCTTTGTCACGGTTTTATTACCGGAGGGTCTGGCAGGGGTGCCGGGGATTGTAAAAGGCTGGTTCAGGAGATAGGTGTCCGATGAGCGGAGGTATGGCGGAAAACGTTCTCGAGCTGCAAGGGGTGGTCATGACCTTTGGTGGGCTAATGGCGCTCAGCGACCTTAATTTTAAGGTCCGGAGGGGAATGATTAAGGCGATTATCGGCCCCAACGGCGCGGGCAAGACCACCCTGTTTAATGTGATTACCGGATCTCTTCCGCCAACACAGGGAACGGTCACGTTCAACGGCCGTCCCATCCAGCATCTCAAGGCACACAAGATTGCGGACCGGGGGATTTCACGGACCTTCCAGACCGTTGAGCTGTTCGGAAACATGACGGTTTTGGAAAATGTCATGCTGGGTTGTTATACCCGGATTCGAACCTCCTTTATGGCTTCGGGGTTTGTTCTGCCCCAGTCCAGACGCAAAGAAAAACGGATCAGCGAAACTGCATTGAAAATTTTGAAATTTATCGGGCTTTCCCATAAATTCAAAGATCCGGCGGACAGCCTGCCGCTGGGCGAACAGAAATTACTGGAGATCGGGCGGGCGCTGGCCAGTGAGCCGGAACTGATCTGTCTGGACGAACCCGCGGCCGGTCTGAATGAGACAGAGACCCATGTGGCATCTTCTTTGATCAAGGCCATCAATGCAAAAGGGATTACCGTTTTACTGGTGGAACATGATATGAAGGTGGTGATGAATATCTCGGATGAGATTTTGGTGCTCAACTATGGCCGGAAGATCGCCGAGGGGCCGCCTGAAGAAATCCGGAACAGCCCCAGGGTTATTGAAGCATATCTGGGAGGAGAGACCTAACCCGGACAAGCCGGAACAAAAAGGGATTGAAAATTGAATATTGACAATTGACTATTTAAGGAAGTCGCTTCGCTCTACCATTTTGATATTGAAAATTATAAGAACTGGAAGAATTCCTTAAATATTCAATCTTCAATCGAAAATATTCAATTATTCACAATAAAGAAATTATACTAATTAAAAATTTTTGCCATAAAAAGCACAAAATTTATAACTTAGGTACTAATATGCTAACGATTGATTCACTCAGCGCCTCTTATGGAAGTATTCGTGTGCTTAAAGAGGTTTCCATACAGGTTCCCGAGGGCAAGGTGGTTTCCATCATTGGCGCCAACGGGGCGGGCAAGTCCACCCTTTTAAAGTCTATCTCCGGGCTGATGAAAAACAGCACGGGCCGTATTCTCTATAAGGATCGGAATATTGCCGGCATGCCGGCAAACCGGATCGTGGGATTGGGCATCTCACAGGTGCCCGAAGGCAGACAGCTTTTTGCCCATCTGACCGTTTTGGATAATATCAATCTCGGGGCCTATCATTATTTCAAGCGGAGCAACCGGCTTGAGATCAAAGAGAGAATAGCGCGTGTGTATGAGATGTTCCCGATCCTGGAAAAACGCTCCAAACAGATCGCCGGCACCCTTTCCGGCGGTGAGCAGCAGATGCTGGCCATCGGCCGTGCCCTGATGGGACG
>Ga0114919_10001947_pt1 | contig 16630 bp, 14 predicted proteins | sample BlataG_FD_88682 | JGI IMG/M metagenome (GOLD analysis project Ga0114919, IMG submission 88682) | Deep subsurface microbial communities from Black Sea to uncover new lineages of life (NeLLi) - Black_00105 metaG | ecosystem: Environmental > Aquatic > Marine > Oceanic > Sediment | place: Atlantic... | reverse complement strand
GTCCTCTGCGTTCTCCGCGGTTAATGAAATATTCTTTGTGCCTTTGTGCCTTAGTGGCATCTTTACAACTGTAGAGAGAGCTCTACAAATCAGCTCTTTTTATGCAAAACAAACCCAATTTACGGAACACTCAAATAAACGTAAGCTCATTTATAACAAAGGATTACGAAAATGTTCATCTCCTCGGACGCCGCAAAAACAAAGCCAAACAAACCCAATACAAAGCCAATTAAAGCCAATAAAATGCCAAAACAAACCCAAAACAAACCCAATCAAACCCAAACAAACCCTATTTCAAAAGGGGCCTGATTCCTGCAAAAGATTTTCTTTTCTTTCCCGTTTTTCACTTGACTTTTGTGTCTGGACCAAATACATTTCACGGATGCCGTGTATGAAGGACGAGGGTTAGAAAGCTTACTGGATTCTTATTTCAGGCTTTCAACCACAAAAAGGCGGTCATTTTATAGTCCAAACACATTAAGGATATGAATGGAAAGGAGGCTAATTGACACGCCGGCAGAGAAGATGTTTGGGCAAACAATCCTAATCTTGTTGCGAAAGAACTGAACGAAACAAGGAGGTTAGAGTTATGAATAAGCTTGGTTGGGTTCTGTTAGCTATCGGTCTTATGGCTATTGTCGGATGCCCGGAAGACGGGGATGGATTTACCAATAACCCCGATGGTTTGGGAGAAGTGGGAAATCCGTCTTCGAATGGGCCTCCTCTTGTCCCGGCACCTGGTGCTTTAATACTTGGTGCTATCGGTATAGGATTTGTTACTTGGCTGCGCAGACGCAGAACGCTGTAAATTAGTCGCCACGCTTCTGGCTGTTCAGCTTGCCCCGTTAGAATTAAGGTGGCACACTATGTGTGGACTTCTAACGGGGCGCAGGTGTGGTGATGGTGAGAAGAAAACTAAAAGTGTAAAGCGAAAGATGTAAAACCATAGCGTAAAAATTCAAAAACGAAGTGGCCGCAAAATGGGGGGCTAAATAGAGATTGCCACGCATCGCCTTGGGATGCTCGCAATGATGGGGGCGAAATATCAAGATTGACATTCCTGCGAATGGTTGTTCTAATGCGCATACTATGAATTGTAAATCCGGCGAATCCCGAACCATGAGTCACGAGCCACGAGTCACGAAATACGAAAATATTTCCATAATCGGCGATGGTGGGATGGGCAGTGTTTTAGCTATGCTGCTCTGCGAAAAAAAAATGGCGGGTAGCGGACAGCGTTTAGCGTATAGAAAAAGAAAACTGAACGATATACGCAATACGCAATACGCAATACGAGTACGGATGTGGGGTTATGACCGCGAGCAGCTCAGGCAGATAGAACAGGATGGCGAAAACAAGAAATTTCTGCCCGGCTATAAGCTGCCCGCCTCTCTTGTATTTGAGCCGGATGATGAGCGTATAATGGCTGGGGCCGACTTGATTGTCTCCGCTGTGCCGTGTCAGTTTATGCGCCGGGTCTGGAAGCGGCTAAAAGACTATGTCCCTTCGGATGTTCCCATTGTCTCGGTTGCCAAGGGTATTGAGAATGATACGTTGCTGCGTCCGACTCAAATACTTGCCGATGTACTGGGCGAAAAGCAAGCAACGAGCGACGAGCGACGAGCGACGAGATTTGCAGCTCTTTCCGGGCCTACCATTGCCGATGAGTTAGCCAGAAAACTGCCGGCGACCGCCTGCGCTGCGTCCAGCGATGAGGAGTTGGCCAAAGAGGTCCAGTGCACTTTCAATACGGACTGGCTGCGCGTTTATACCAATACCGACATTGTCGGGGTCGAGTTAGCGGCGGCTTGCAAGAATATTATTGCCATTGCCGCAGGTATTATAGATGGTATAGGTGCCGGCGATAACGCAAAGGCGGCTCTTTTAACCAGGGGGCTTGCCGAGATAACTCGCCTGGGGGTCGCAATGGGAGCCAGGCCGCAAACATTTGCAGGCTTGACGGGCCTGGGTGACCTGGTAACGACCTGCATTTCGCCAAAGGGAAGAAACCGCTCGTTCGGCGAAAGGATAGGCAAGGGACAGTCTATAGAACAGGCCCAGGATGCCACCGAATCGGTTGTTGAGGGCATTGCTACCTGCAAATCGGTAATTACCCTTGCCGCACGTTTTGATGTTGAGATGCCGATTACGCAGGCGGTTTATGAAATACTATTTGAGAACAAGCCGGTGAAAACAGCAATCGCAGATTTGATGAAGCGCCGACTCAAAGCCGAATAAGGGATGGTGAAACGGCAAACCGTCCAATCGTTTAACCATTTAACCGTCTATTTATTTGAAATTTTTTGTTTTTAAAAGTTTTCTGTCCACTTCAGCACAATCACTTCGTCCATAACTCTAAAGTTATTCCCAGACCTGTCTTCTGTAAGTAGCTAAAAACGCGGGTTTTATAGGAATTAACATTTCCAGCTGTATAAGTGGTATCAGCTCTTGCGAAATCGAACAAAGACAGCAGGGATTATTTTTTGCTGCCATTTGGCCGGTTAATGGCTGTTTCTTATATTTTATTTAGCATCTTAATCTTGTTGACTATTGCGCACGACGGAGAAGAAATATATGTTTTGTTTTTTGAAAAACCACACATACCCGATTGGTGTGGACATTGGTGATGATACTCTGAAGGTGGTCCAGCTTGCCAATAACCGAAAGGGGGTAAGTTTAATTGCCGCCGGCAGTGAGAATCGCCCGGCTGATATCAAACCGGGTAGTGCCAATTGGCAAAGATGGGCGGTCGAAGCTATAAGCAAGTTGACGGCAAACGGCAAATTTCGGGGCAGAAACGTAGTGGCGGCAATGCCGGCAAGTGATGTGTTTATTGACCATATAAAAATGCCGAAAACGAATGATGACAAATTGCAGGATGCTATCTTTTCAAAAATTAAACAAAAACTGCCCATCGAGCCTGAGGACGCGATGATAAAGTACATCCCAACCGAGCAGGATAATGTCCTGGTTATAGCAACTGAGCGCAAGATTATTGACCGGCATTTGGCAATATATGAAAAGGCGCAACTGGCGATTAAGTCTATCAGTGTTTGGCCGGCAGCGTTGACAAACAGCTATGCCAGTTTTTTTGGCAGACGTAAAGCCGATACTGAAGTGATTGTAATGCTCACTTGTATAGAAGATAACTGTACGAATGTTGTGATTTGTCGTCATAAGAATCCACTTTTTGCTCGTTCGATACCAATAGGAGCGAAGCAGCTTGAGGCGGATGGAATAGTGACGAGATTGGTGCTGGAATTGGCTTCCTGCAGACAGCACTTCGGCTCGATGCACAGAAGGGCCCAAATAGAGCGTTTGATATTCCTTTCGGCCCGGGCCGAGCATAAGGATATATGTGGAACGATAGCAAAGCAGTTGGAAATGCCGGCACAGATAGGAGACTGCTTAGCAGCGATCGAAATAGCAAGTCCTTGTAATTCGGATGTAGATAGAAGGGTTCCCGCTTCCGCGGGGACAGCCCCGCAAAAGCAGGGGCAAGTTAATTGGGCTACTGCCTTCGGGCTTAGCTTGCAGTGTGAAGTGTGAAGCGTATCTCGACCAAGATGCAAGATACGAATTAGGGAGGTTAAAAAATGCTTAATATAAATTTTGTGCCTGACGACTACGTTAAAAGCAGTGAATCCCGCAGAACAAACTTACTGTATCTTGTGTTGTTTGCGGTGGTAATGGCGGCATTGGGCGGCTCGTTTACGACTATCAAGATACGCCGTCGAGCGCTTAATGCCAAGGAGGTGCTTGTAAATACAAAAATGGGCCAGGCCCAAGAGGCCATAAAGCAGTTTGAAGAACTTCAGACAAAGCGCAAGGCAATGATGAAGACGGCCCTTGTTACGGCGGAGCTGCTTGAGCCGGTGCCGAGAAGTCTCTTGCTGGCGTCGTTGACGAATAATTTACCGGCCGGTGCGTCGCTCTTGCGAGTGTACTTTGTTCAGAAGGAACCAAAGGATGTGAGCCGCGCCGGGGCGACCAGTAAATACAGACAGGCACAAGCTCAAAAAGCAGCATCTGGAGCCCAAGTATCCCAGGAGAAACTGTTAGAGACGCATATTGATATTGAAGGTATCGCTCTCAGTGACCTCCAAGTCGCTGCGTATATTGAGCGGCTGGGTAGCTCGATTTTACTGGACAATGTAGCGTTGGTGGAATCAAAAGAACACGATATCGAAGGTACGATGTTCAGACAATTCAAGCTGACGGCAATGCTTAGAAAAGACGTTCATCTTACCAGTGGGGATATCAGCAGAATCAGGGCTAAGCGTGAGAAAGCGACATACAGTTTTTAACGCCGATAAGAAGCGCGACACGAGATACGTGCTTTAAGAAAGGACAGAATTATGGCAAGTGGTTTAAGAAAAGTTGTGTTTTTCGTTTTGTTGTTAGGCCTGGCTTATGTTGCGTACCAATATATGATTAAGCCGGCTAACGGACATTTGGCTGAGGCAAAAGGGCGAGTTCAAACGAAATTGGCCAAATTGGCCGAATTTGAAAAAACCGTTGTTGCCGCAGAGGGTTTTACAAAGCAGCTTGAGCAATTGCAAGAAGCCGTCGAATTTTTTGAAAGCAAACTACCGCCTGAAAGTGAGATTGACAAGGTACTTCACGATATAACTGTAATTGTTCAAAAGCAGGGACTAAGGTCCAAAAGAGTTCTGAGGATGAAGAATAAAGATAACAGCGGCTATATAGAACAGCCGTTAAGAATGGAATTAGTAGGGAATTTTAATTCGTTTTATTCGTTCCTCTTAGAGCTTGAGAAGCTCCCTCGTATAATGAAAATCCGTGAGCTTGAGTTAAAAAAGCAGACGGAGCACGAGGGCCAAATAGCAGCTGATTTTAAGATGAGCATATTTTTCCAGAATAAAACCGGCTAAATGGTAATTGGTTAAATAGTTAGCGGACACTCGATACTCGATAACGAGGGACGAGAATCCAGAATTCAGAATGGAGCTTTGTTATGTTGTCTTTTATGCGAGAGCAAGAACCTGAAATAGAGAACCCAGCCCTTCCGAAGGGCGGGGTGAAACGCCAAACTGTCGAACCGTCCAGCGGTCCAGCCGTTGAGGCACAAGAGCAGAAATATCTTACCGTAGCGACTCGCGAAAAACAAGTTCGCAAGACCACGATGCTGCTTGCCGCTTTGTTCAGTATAGGCGTGTTATGTTTGTGGTTCATGATAAAAAAGAGCGTGCCCCAAGCGGCGGCAGCTTCCCGGCTCGCCGGGAGTAGCACGGAAGAGGTGCAAATTGAGATGGCAATTGCCCGGCTTACCGGCGTTAAATCAGAAATGTTTAGTGGGATAGAGAAAATAGTTAAGAAATTTTATGAGTTTTCGGACGTGCAACAGGTCAGGGTCAATGAGCTGGTGAAAAATCCGTTTATGCTCGAGATATTCTTGGTCGATGCGAAGGAAAGTTCCGATACTGAAGGAACAGATTCACGTATTGACGCCGACTTGATGAGGCAACAGCAGCTAAGGGAGCAAGCGAAGAACTTGCAGCTTCAGAGCATCATGCAATCAGACCGGGGCAATTGCTGTATGATTGACGATAAAATCCTCTATGAGGGTGATTCAATAAAAGATTTTAAGGTTAGCCAAATTAGTGATAGCTTTGTTAAGCTTGAATTGTACTCCAAAGACGATAAAGAACGTTTGTCAATGCAAATAATATTGAAGTTGTCAGAATGAAACTGCCCTTTGTATTTGAAAAAAAACAGTGGAATTCATCAGAGCCGGAAGAAGATTTACAAGGATATTCGGACAGTAACGCCGCAGGAGGCCAGAGCTGCTCTGAGAACCAGTCGATACGTGGGCTGAGCGACCTCTATTTTCCGGAAGAGGCCGGCGAATCGCACGTGCCTGATGTTGCTGATGTCTTGCTGGATATGGGCAAGATTACACCTGAGTCACACGCCCACCTTCGGCAGGAGCAGCTGGAAAAACCAGGTTCTGATGCAGCAGAGTTGTTATTAAAAGCTGACCTGGTCGATGCCGATGACATCTTGATGGCTCGCGCCAAATTGTGTGGTCTGGAGTTTCAACACATAGGGCCGGAGAATATAGAAAGCTCCGCTTTTGGGAAACTCGACATTGATTTTATAAAAAGCAGCTCTGTCTGCCCCATTGCGATAGAAGAAGATACTTTGGTTGTTGCAACCAGTGAACCTGCAAATGTCTTTGCAATAGAGGACGTGAAAAGACAAACGCAGATGGATCTGCGGGTCGTAGTCTGCAGCGCAGAAGATATTGAGGCAGTGTGTCATTCGTTCGAGAGGGAGAAATACGAGGAGGAAAAAATCGATTACAGCATTGACGATATCATCAGTGATATGACGGATGTAGAGGTTGTTCAGGACAAGAAGAAAGAGGTTTCCGAAGACCTCGAAAGGATGGCAGGACAATCACCCGTCATTAAATTTGTTAACTACCTGATAAGCAATGCAATACATGAAGGTGCCAGTGACATCCATATTGAGCCGAAAGATAAGTTTACGAGAATAAGGTACCGCATAGATGGGGTGCTTTTCGAAATGATGCAGGCGCCGTTTAAAATGCACCCTGCAGTAGTATCGCGTATTAAAATTATGGCCAATCTTGATATTTCGGAAAGACGACTGCCACAGGATGGGAAAATTTCGGTCATTGTGGGCGGCAGAGGAATTGATTTACGAGTTTCGACGCTGCCAACAAATCACGGAGAAAAAGTGGTTATTCGCGTGCTGGATAGTAAATCGATTATGCGAGGTCTTGAGCAGTTAGGTATGGAGCCTGATGCGATGGGCACTTTTCGTGAACAAATATCGATGCCTCATGGGATTTTGCTTGTGACAGGCCCCACAGGTTCGGGTAAGAGCACCACGCTTTATTCGGCTCTGTGCCAGATGAACGGAGACAAATTGAATATTTCGACAGTTGAAGACCCGGTGGAGTACGAACTTGGTTTTTGCAATCAGGTACAGGTGAATGAGAAAATTGGGCTCGACTTCGCTGTGGCACTGAGGAGTTTGCTGCGACAGGACCCGGATATCATAATGATTGGTGAGATTCGAGATAATGAAACGGCTCGAATAGCAGTGCAGGCTGCCTTGACCGGACATTTGGTACTTTCGACACTGCATACAAATGATGCGGCCAGCAGTATCACAAGATTGGTCAATATCGGTATTGATGCGTACTTGATAGCGGCATCGCTAAATGCAGCACTTGCTCAGCGATTGGTCAGAAAGATTTGCCCTAAATGCAAACAGATATACCAGGTTCCGGAAAATATGCGCAAACACGTGGAAAACTCAGAAGTTAACCCGGAACAGCTTTTTCACGGTGCCGGTTGTGACTACTGCAGGGGCTCAGGCTATGTAGGCCGAGTGGGTATTTACGAACTGTTGGTCATTGATGAGGCGTTCAGAGACATTATTAACCAAGACTCATCGGTTAATAATATGCGCCGTGCATTTCGTGAAAGCGGACAGCCGAGTTTGTTTGACGATGGTATTATAAAAGTAAAGCAGGGCTTGACGACAATAGAAGAAGTGCTGCGAGTGACCGAAATGTACGGTCAAAGCGAAGAGGAGATTTTTGTGGAAAATGAGTTCGTAGCTGGTGATTCGTGACCCGATTCACGATTCGCGAGATGCGAATTAAGGAGATTGTGATATGGTAGAGGTAAAAACTATACTGGCGGAGGCGATAGAGAAAGGTGCGAGCGATGTGCATATCAACGTCGGGATGCCGCCGATATTACGAAAGAATACGGAATTGATCAGTATGTCATACGATGACGTCAGCAACGAAGATGCGAAGGAAATGGTTCTTGGTATGGTTGGACCAGACAGATTCAAGATATTTGAGGAAAACAGAGATATTGATTTCTCGACAACCATCGATGAAGGCCACCGGTTCCGGACCAACGCGCATTATCAGCGTGAAACGATTGCGATTTCGTTTAGAGTGATTCCAAATCGGATTCCTTCATTAGACGATTTACACCTGCCTCCCATGGCCAGAGACCTGACCGAGCTACCAAGGGGGTTGGTGCTCGTAACAGGCCATACCGGTTCCGGTAAAAGCACGACGCTTGCTGCGATGATAGGATTGATAAACACAAGCGTGAAAAAGCGCATAATCACGTTAGAAGATCCCATCGAGTATGCGTTAGAGAACGAGATGAGTATGATAGAGCAGCGTGAGGTTGGTTCTGATTGTCCGAATTTTGCATCTGGTCTGCGTCACGTGTTGCGGCAGGACCCTGATATCATTATGGTCGGCGAAATGCGGGACCTGGAAACTACGAGTTCGACGATTACCGCCGCTGAGACCGGGCATCTTGTCTTTAGTACGCTGCACACTATTAATGCCCCTCAAACTGTTGAGCGTATTGTAGATATCTATCCTACGGGTCAGCAGAGTCAGATTCGAACGATGCTGGCTAATACACTGCAGGCAGTTATCTCACAAACACTATTCAGGCGGATAGATGAGCCGGGGATGGTACCGTGTACGGAAGTTTTACTGTGCACCTCAGCAGTGAGAAACTGTATTCGTGAGAGCAGAATCTACGAAATACCGAATATTATTGAAACCTCCCGCCGGCTGGGTATGCACAGTATGGATAATAGCATTGCCGATATGTATTTCAAGGGTTACATAGACAGAGAAGAAGCAATACAGAAGTCAAATAATCCTGGGAAGATGGAGAAGGTGCTTACACCTATGGAGGGCGCCCATTTTGCAAAAGGTGGCGAAACCGAGCGTGAACGGTTTGAAGTTATCCAACCACCTGAAGAAGCTCGCATCCCGCAAGGGGAACCAAGTAGCAGCTGGTAGATAAGAAAGGCATTAAAATATGTTAGAGTTAGACAATCCCTCGCAAAATCATGAAGGCCCCACTGCAGTTGCAGACGGTCCGGCAGGAGTTCAAGAACTGCGGGGATGGGAGCAGATAAGAGCACGAGAGCCTAAGGGCACCAGGCTACAAGGGCGCGACGGCCGGCAGAAAAGCATATTGCGAAAAATACAGCATTTCAGGCTTGAGTCTGGGCCGAGCAGGAAAGATATCCTCCAGCTTACGAATCAGCTTGCGGTTATGGTCCGGGCAGGTATAAGTCTTCAGGATTCACTGGAGTCAATAGCTCAGGAGACTGAAAACCGAAAATTTGGGGTGGTAGTTACCGATTTAAAAAATCGAATCGAGGCCGGACAGAGTTTTTCACAGGCGCTTGCTGAGCATCCGGAAGTGTTCACCAATCTTTACATAAATATGGTAGCTGCTGCGGAAATTTCCGGCTCGCTCAGCGATATGCTGCAAAAATTAGCAGAGTATCTGGACCAGGAAGCTGAGACCCGTTCACAGGTTAAAGGGGCTATGGTTTATCCGATTATCATAGCAGTTATGGCGGTATTGGTGACTATTTTCCTGCTGTGTTTTGTTTTGCCGAGGTTCACGGCGATATTTTCAGGCAGGGAACACCTACTACCCCGGCCGACCAAAATTCTAATGGCGACCAGTGTATTTTTCCGGGGTTATTGGTTTGTTATACTGCCGGCTATCGGAGCTTCGATATGGGGGTTCTTGTACTTTATTGGCACCAAGGTTGGACGGTTATGGTGGGACAAGACGAAATTGGTATTACCTCTTGTAAAAACGCTGTGCCGCAGTCTTTATATAACAAGAAGCCTGCACACAATGGGTGTGCTGACAAGGGCGGGTGTGCCGATTCTGAATACCATTTCGATAACAGCCCAGATATCGGGAAACGTTCTTTATAGGGATATGTGGCTCGGCGTTTATGAGCAGGTTCGTCAGGGCAGAAAAATCGCATCGAGTCTGAACCGGTACAATCTAATGCCAAACAATGTGGTGCAGATGATAAGAAGTGGCGAAGATTCGGGTACGATGAGCGACGTGCTGAAAGATGTCTCAGATTTTTATGCTCGAGAGTTAAAAACGGTTATCAAAACAGTAACATCAATGATAGAACCTATAATGATAGTCATAATGGGTGTCTTGGTCGGCTTTATCGCGATGAGTATTATTCTGCCGATATTCAGGATGTCCAGTGTCGTTATGGGCAAATAAATTCGTCGCTCGTGACCTGTGACTTGTCACTCGTTCGGCATACGGAGCACGGGACACGGGGCACAATACATGAGATACGAGATGCGAGATACGAGATACGAGAATGGTTTTTCACTTATTGAGGCGCTGATCGCAGTAATGCTGGTAGGTCTTGCAATTGTGTCCCTGCTTGCAGCCAACATCTCATTTACGATAGCAAACGGTGCCGGGACGGAGTTGTCAACCGCTGAGTTTCTCATTGAAGAAATAAGAGAGCTTACCACTCTGCTGCCTGTGATCGACCCGCAGACCGCCACTTCCGCATTTGGTCCGGAAGAGGCGACCCTGGCCAATTATGACGACCTGGATGATTTTGATGGGGCGAACTTTTCTCCGCCAATCAATGCCGACAGAGCCGTTTTGAACGATTTTGCTGCGTTTAGCCAGCAGATTACGGTCGAGAATGTTAACGCTGCAAATTTTGAACAGGTCGTCGGTGACCATGGCAGCAGCTTCGTCAGGGTAAATGTAAAAGTTTTTTTGAACTCCCGGGGAATCAGCTCAGCAAGTTGGATTCGAGCCCGATACTAAATTTGTCGCTCGTGACTCGTTCGGGCCACGGGGGCACGGGACAGGGGACATGAGATGCGAGATACGAGATACGAAACTGGTTTTACCATTGCAGAATTACTGCTTGCTTTGGTAATCACGGGCATACTACTCGCCGCTGTGGCTGTGGCTTTTAACGCCTCGATTATAAACTATCGAGAAAACGAGGATTCCTTTAAGACAATCAACAGTGCCCGGCAGGCGCTATTTCGCATAACAAGCCAGCTTCGTACGGCAAATGCGGTTGAACCCAATTCGCCGAGTAATGAATGCACACTGATTACCGCCGCTTCAGAAGATATAACTTATCGATATAACAATGCCGACAACAAACTTTATCTAATTACAAATGATAATCTGTCTGACCCCGATTACGTACTTTGTGACAACGTTACCGCTATGACTTTCGAGGAGGGTACAATAACTGAAGGAGCAATGACTTACGTTAAAAGTGTTCAGATTTCTATCACGGTTGTAAGCGGCAATATCCAACGAACGGTTTCGGCTGCTGCGGTTGTTAGAAAAAACTTGAAGTGATGATGACCTGTTCCCCAAATTATGTACCAGCTGCAATTAGATAGTTTGCTGCATTCTGTATCGTGTATTCCGCCAGGCTCTGCCTGCGGGAAGTTCGGGTTATATTTATCACACGACTGATTGTGGCACAGCGTCTCGGCATATTCTTTCCAATTCCAAACGAATACTTTTCCAGAATCATACGTTAGTTCCCCTTTCTCTCATCAAAACACGAGATGCTCTAAGTTTTATACTACCAAATTTACAATTTATTGCACCATTTCAAATGGGAAATCGGGGTTAATAATTTTTCATCATCTTTGGGTTCTCTTTATCGGCTTACCTAAAGCGTTCACAGGTTGTTCGATAGTGAGTTTGTCTGTTAAGACGGCAGCGAGATTGTCAAGGTCGTAGGTCAACAGAGCCCCGTGGACGGTATTGACGAGCTGGTTGTAAGAGCGTCCCAGCTCAATCAAGCTCGACCATGAGATTAATGAACGCACCAGCTTGACCGAGCTGAACAGGTCCTGCTCGAGGACGGCAGCGTGCAGGGCGGGGATGCCGACGTTACCGATTGCGATTAGCTCAACCTGAGAGCCCTGTTGCTGCCGTAAATAATTTGCGCACAGTAACACATCCTCGGCTCTCATTCCGACGTAAGAGCGTCCGAGCAGGTAAGCGGTACAGACGTCTTTGCCGTCAAGGCCGAAGAGACCTTTGTAATAGCCAGCGGTTTGGAATGTTTCGCCGGTACCGCGAAGGTCAACAGCGAGGACGACCTGACCTGTTTTTACCAGTTCCTCGATAGACCCACCGGGCATAGAGAGTGTTTACGCTTGCCTCTTTCGCTGACGAACAGCACTGCGTTCGGCTTTGAGACTTTATCGGGAATAACTACGCGCAGACAGCCGTCGAGTTCCTCAATGAGCGGAAGAAGAGCTCCTGTACGAAGGAGACTCAGACAATTCCTTAAAACTGTTACTGCTACTTCAAATATAGGAACTATTTATGTATTTATCCTTTTTTGAAATAGTGGGATTTTTCTATTTTTGCTCCTCAAGTATGCCCATGCCGCTGCGATCCGGGTAAGGCGGCCTTTTGGCAGGTACATAGGGATTTTTCTCAATTTCATCAAGCATATGCTGTATAGCGGCGTCGAGCTGCGGGTCGCCTCCGTCAACCATCAACGCAGGGTCGTCGATGACCTCTATGTCAGGGTCCACACCGTGTCCTTCCATAGTAAGCGTTCCATCGGTTTCATAGAAAGTATCGAAGGGCACGGCTAATCGAGCGCCATCAATGAGAGACGTATCCCAGGGGCCGATTGCACCGCCCCAAGTTCGCATGCCGATGAGTTTCCCCAGTCCGGCTTTGCGAAACAGGTACGGAAAGATATCCCCGCCTGAGCCAGCCTCGCCGTTGATTAACATGCACTTGGGACCCTGGTGGCTCAGGGTTGGAATACGGAAGGTCTTTTCATAACGCTCGAACATATGCAGGTAGACGGGACGGTTCAGCAGCTCTATGAATCGGCCTGCAACATTGCCGCCACCGTTCCAACGCTCATCAATGATTAGCGCGCCCTTGTTCATCTGGCCATAGAACTGACGGAAGAGTTCGCTTTGCCCCCGCTCTGCCGTATCCGGCACGTAAATATAACCGACTCTGCCTTGCGATTTTTTCTCAACGTACTGACGATTGCTCTCGACCCAATGCCTATAACGCAAGTCGTATTCGGAACCAAGCAGCTTGACAACTACATTAGTTGCTTTTTCGGAGTCAGGGTCAGCACCGACAGTCAGTGTCACAGTTGCACCTGCAAGGCCTTCGAAAGCAGCCCAGGGCGCCTTGGAGGTATCGACCGGAACCCCATTGACTTTGAACAGATAGTTAAACTGCTCACGTTCCTTCTCATCCAGATCGTGTAGCACCGAGCGGGCGTCAGTGTCCCAAGTGCCGCCCTCATATATCTTCGCAATACGGTAGTATCCATGGTCGAGCTCGAAGTCCACACCGAGATAACCTATTGACTGTCGGGGGCCGGAGTCAACATCACCCCCGCGGTGATAGGTATGGCCAGCGTTGACTTCACTAATCATCTCAGCAATGACATACCCGACATCGCGACGTGATACGCAGTCACCCAACATGACCTCGTATTGCTTGCGTACCGCTGGCCAGTCAACCTGATGCATATTGGGGTCGTAAAAATAGTCACGCATAAATCGCCACGCATCAATGAAAATTTGCCGCCACTCCTGGCGAGGCTCAATCAACACGTTCATCGGTTTAGTTACGACCAGGTTCTCAAGTTTCTGGTCGGGCTTGGCATCAATGATACCTGTCTTGCCCTCACTGCGAACGAGAAGCTTCTTGCCGTCCGGTGTCATCTGCACGAAGGTTACCTTTTTGAGAATTGTTTTCTCCTCTCGCTTTTCATCATTGGGATCGAAGTACTGTAGTGTGTTCTCTTCACCACGGCGCAGATAAATCAAATGGTTCTTATCGTTGACCTCAAGATAGGAAAACCGCCCGCGTTTAATGGGTAAACGGTAGGAACGCGCTTCCATATTTTCCAGCTTAATTTCGACCGGCTTGATTTTTTTCTTATCCTTATCCTTATCTTTATCTTTCTTGTCTTCTTCTTCCTTCTCGTCCTTTTTCTCTTTCTCTGGCTTTTCTTCATCACTCTTGGCTTTGAAGGGATTCGAGACATCCTTTCGCAAGCCAACCGCATGCAATACACCTGTGTCCTCATAAATAAAAGTCTTCCCCTTATCGCCATATTTGGGTTGTGAGATTTCACGCGCACTGAAGAAGTATAAAAAGTCTCCTTTGCGGTCAAACGTAGGAAGATAATCGCCGAACATACCTTTAGTTATTTGGTGAAGTTCATCTTTGGGAACGTTGTAGAGCATGACCACACTTACCATCATGTTATCCATGTTGGGCTTGGCGTAGGTCAGCCATTGTGAGTCTGGCGACCAACGAAATTGCCCTGGAACTCCCCAGCTGATAACACGATCGAAATAACGGACCTCGCGCTGCTCGACGTTGAAGAGGTAAAACTTGCTTTCATGGTCTGTGAATATCATCCATTGGGAATCAGGCGACCATATGGGTTGATAGCGATAGCCAGCTCCCATTGAGGTGATTGTTTCCGGTTCACTTTGTCCATCGGCCGAACGAATAACAAGTTCGTTTTCACCGGATTCATCTGAAAAGTAGGTAATCCATTTTCCATCCGGACTCCAGGAAGGCTCGCGTTCCGCGATACCGCTGGTGCGGGTGAGGTTGCGAGGGCTGCCGTGCTTAGCAGGCAGTGACCAGATATCGCCGCGGCTTTGGACCAGGACACGTTTGGCGCTCGGAGAGACATGCCAATGTGAGAGTTGCTCGCTCACGTCCTTGCGGATTGGACGGAGCTTCGGACGAGCACCGGGAATCGAGATATTAACCGGCATTGCCTGCTCGTTAGCCAAATTCAGCAGGTACAGCTTGGCATTGTATTCAAAGATAATCTCACTTTCGCCATTTGGGCCGGGGCCGTTTGAAGGCCATTTCACGTCGTAATCCTGGAAGTGGGTAATTTGCTTTCTTTCTTCCGTATCCAGGTCATAGCTCCAGATATTAAGACGATGATGAGGTCCTCGGTCCGAGAGGTAATAGAGCTTTCTTCCCTGCCACATTGGAATAGTATCGGTGCCTTCCCAGTCAGTAATTTTCTTTGAAGTATGCTTGTCTAAGTGGAAAAGCCAGATATCCGAAGCCCAACCTCCGCAGTAACGCTTCCAAGTCCTGAAGTCGCGATTGCGCGGCGTGTATGCGAGCCACTGGCCATCGCCCGAAATGGTACCGTACCCACCGTAAGGCACTGGCAATTGCTCCGGCAGACCGCCGGCTTTGTGCACAGTGAACAATTGAACCTGTCGCCGGAGCCCACCCAGTCCATTCATCGCAAACAGGAGCTGGTTGCCAAAAGACCAGTCGCATAGACGTTGAGCAACTTGCGGACGTTCATCATTGGAATGATAAGTTACTCGGTGCGGGATTCCTCCTTCCACGGGTACCGTGTAGATATCGTAATTCCCGTCATAGTTGCCTTTGAATGCAATAGTGCGTCCATCCGGACTGAATCGCGGAAACGCTTCCCCGCCAGGAGGACTTGCCAACGGGGATGCTACCCCGCCCGCTCGTGGCACCACCCAGATATCGTCTGCATAGACAAAGACGATATGAGTTGAGCTGACATCCGGGTAACGCATCATACCGCCATGTGGTTCTACAGTAGAACTGGCAGATAAAGTATGGCAAAGCAACAAAATTAAGAAAAGGCAAAACAGTGAAAGTCTAACAAGAACTCTCATGATAATAGTCCTTCTGTAAATGAAAATAGGTCTTTAATTGAAAAGCAAAATAAATAACCGTTTAGTTCCAAGTATACAATTATAACACTGAGAAGAAGTTCCTGCAAATAGGACGAGAACTCCTCACCGGTTGCCCAGGGCTCCGGCTGCAGGTCCTTCATCAAACCGCCTCCCGGCCGTCGCGGGTCAGGGTGGGATGGTTTGGAGCGCGGGTGGCGTACAAAGATACCCTTCGGACAAAGGAAAAAAGCCGTTAAGTGCCATCAGGGCTCCGCCTGGTTGATAAGCGGCCTTGCCGGGCGAGGAATGACCGCAGACTAAGAGCACAGCGGGATACGGCGGGTTGTATTTGGGACTGTCGGGTAAAAATAACAGGGCGGTAACGTGATGGTCCGGCTGACTTTCGAAAATCACCTTCTCAATACGGTAACCATCGCGGTCAACTACGCCGACAACACGAGCATTCAAGGGCGTGCGCTGCGGGAAACCGCCGATCGCCTCAATAAACTTTTCACGAAGACGTTTTTGATATTCAGCGATTTGCTCGGGACTTTTCAGCGATTCGTAGGTGTCTTTCCATTTCTCGAATCTGCGATTGGCCAGCCACTGAAGATAGTGCTTCATCATCTGACTTTTTTCTACTTTATCAACTTGGGAGGGTATAACAATCGTCGGCGGCATAACCGTGAGGTCATCACTTCTCTGGGCTGATGCGGCGACACCGAAGGCCAGAGGCAGGCACAGAATTACCAAAGCTATTTGTTGTCGTTTCATAATTTCGCTCTTATTAATTGCTTCTTGCAAATTGCTTATCGCCCATCATCGTTGCCATTTGCGATTTGCCATTTGCGATTTGCGACAAGCAACTCACTTTTTTTATTCGGGGCGTTTGATAGGCCAGTGTTTTGAATCGGTGCGAGCTGTCCTGAGATAAGACTCTATTCTTGCAACCAAACGTGGGTGTTTATCAGCGATATTGTGTTTCTCAGCGATATCGTTTTTGAGGTTATAAAGTTCTAACGGCCCGTTCGGGTTCTCGGACACGTTGAGCCGAACGGCCTT
>Ga0114919_10001945_pt1 | contig 16642 bp, 18 predicted proteins | sample BlataG_FD_88682 | JGI IMG/M metagenome (GOLD analysis project Ga0114919, IMG submission 88682) | Deep subsurface microbial communities from Black Sea to uncover new lineages of life (NeLLi) - Black_00105 metaG | ecosystem: Environmental > Aquatic > Marine > Oceanic > Sediment | place: Atlantic... | reverse complement strand
TTAGATTATATGGCTTCAACATAGCTTATTCCTCCTTTAGTTTGGGTTTACATAAAAACTGTTGGAACCATTTTTAGAATAGCACATATGGGTTGATTTTGTCAATAGTTTTTTTTGGGGGTTTTAAAATTTTAACTGGGCTACAAATATATTACTCCATTTCTTTACCCCCCTTTTCCCTTGAAAAGCGGAAGGCTTTGCGTTAATATCTTCCCCTTCTAAGAATTATTCGCCGGAGTTTTTGGGAAATCCCATGGCTATTCTGGTAGATGAGAACACCCGTCTGATCGTCCAGGGCATCACCGGCACCGCAGGCTCCTTCCACGCCAAACGCATGCTCGCCTACGGCACCAACATCGTCGCCGGCACCAGCCCCGGCAAAGGCGGGCAGAATGTGGATGGAATCCCGGTCTATGACACCGTGCAGGAGTGCGTGGATAAGCAGGACGCGGATGCATCGGTGCTCTTCGTCCCCGCCCGCTTCGTGCTGGATTCCACCCTGGAGGCGTTATCCGCCGGCATCAAGCTGGTGGTGGTGGTCCCGGAGCATATCCCCATCCACGATATGCTGCGTATCCGCAACACAGCAAAGGAGCACGGGGCGATGGTCCTGGGTGGAAACACCGCCGGCATCATCAGCCCCGGCAAGTGTAATGTGGGGATAATCCCCGAGCTTGCCTTCGCCCCCGGACGCATCGGCACCGTCTCCCGCTCCGGCTCCATCACCTACTATGTCGCCGATACGCTAACTTCCTGCGGGCTGGGGGAGACCACCTGTGTGGGGCTGGGCGGAGACCCCATCCTCGGCTCCACCTTTGGGGAGGTGCTGGAGCTATTTGAAGAGGACCCCCAGACCGAGGGGGTGGTTCTGGTGGGGGAGATAGGCGGGGTCTATGAGGAGATGTCCGCCGAGACGGTGAGCAAGATGAGCAAGCCGGTGGTCTTCATAATCGGCGGGGTAAACGCACCCCCGGGCAAGCGCATGGGACACGCCGGAGCCATCATTGAAGGGGATATGGGGACCGCCCAGAGCAAGATAAAGGCTCTGGAGGAGGCGGGGGCGATACGGGCGAAGACATTTTTGGATATACCGAAGATATTTGAGGAGGTTTTGGGATAGGGGTGTGTCGGTGGTATCTGTCTGGTTTAAGGCAATTGGTTATTTCTGATTGGTGATTGAGATGAGAATAAAGATTTATCAGATGGTTCTGCTCTCTTTAACACTAGCGCTGGTCTCCTCCTGCGACCTTACCAGAGTGGGAGGGGAGGGAGATATATATCCGGCAAGCGCCGGCAACACCTGGGTATATTACGATGAGGTTTCCGAGAGAGGACGCACTTTCACTATGTTCGCTCCAGTTCAACACGACGGCGGTTTTCAGGTCTATCCCATAAACATTGAAAGCGATGGATATCTTCTCCAGTCCATCTATCTCTATCAGGATGATGCGGGGCTTTATTATTATTATAGCCTTCAGTCCACCCCCGACAACCGCTGGCAGTTAGCCAAATTCCCCTTAGAGGTGGGAAGCGTCTGGGAGTTTGATTATAGAAGCACGGTAGATTTTCAGTTGTATCACATTTTCGGCGCCCTGGAGGATGTGGAGAATGTTGAGAGTGAGGGGACCATCTACAATGATTGTTACCGCATCCACTTCTCAGGAGACGCCAATGAGACCCTGTGGTTCTGCCCCGGAGTGGGAGTGGTCAGGGATATCGGTCACTCCTCCTATGGTGGTTATATACTGAAACTGGAATCTTATACCCTTTATTGATGAACTGACGCCGACCAATTCAGGTCGGCGGTATATTGTTAGTTTGGCGTATATCCGCTCATTTAAGGTCCGGCTCGTCCTTGGACTCCTGCCACAATGCTTCCATCTCCTCAAGGTTTGACTGACGGGGCGAGAGACCGGACTCGGAGAGCTTTTTCAGCACATAGCCGAAGCGGGCGATGGCTCGTTCGGTGGTATGATTGAGGGCGTCGTGGGGATTGACCCCCAGATGGCGAGCCAGTTGCACCAACACGAAGAGCAGGTCCCCCAGCTCGTGCTCAATGGCTCTGGGGTCGTCCCCTTGGTCAAGCTCATTGGTGAGTTCGGTAACCTCCTCATTCACTTTGTCCAGCACCTGCCGGGGGTTCTCCCAGTCAAAGCCCAGGTTTGCCATCCGCTCCCCGGCTCGCAGGGCTCTCAGGAGAGAAGGAAGTCCTTTGGGGAGGGATTTTAACACCTCTTCTGGCGGTTTGCCCTTGGCTTTAGCCGACTCCCACAATAGCTCCACCTGCTCCGGGTCATCCGCCCGTGCGGAGCCGAAGACATGGGGGTGGCGCTGCCTCAGTTTTTCGCTTATGGAGGTGATGGCTTTACCGATGTCAAAACGGCCCTGCTCGTGGGCGATTTGGGCGTGAAAGACCACCTGTAATAAGATATCACCCAGCTCATCAACCATGTGCTCGTCGTCGCCCTCTTCCACCGCTTCCAGGAACTCATAGACCTCCTCCAGTAGATAGCGGCGCAGACTGTGGTGGTCTTGAGCGGAATCCCAGGGGCAGCCGTCGGGAGCCCTCAGGCGAGCCATAAGAGAGCAAAGTTTTGCAAAATCTTTGCCCCACTGGGCGGTTTTATCGTTTGAATGTTCGTCTTTTTCCATAAAAACTCCGGATTATGAAAGCGACAGTTGAAGAAATTTGCAGGCTCTTTGCCTTCGGTGCAGGATGCATTGAAGCGGAGGAGATGAAGGGTCTTGTCGCCCTCCGTGGATGGGGGATGGTGGAACAAGCCCTGGACTATCTCAAGAGGATAGGCTTCTCCTTCAAGGCGGAGCGGGGAGACCTGCTCCTGTTCTCCACCGGTCCCGATATTACCCCGGAGGCGATTCATGCCCGCACCCATACCAGGGAGTTCGGGCGCGGCATTCATCACTTATCGGAGGTGGACTCCACCAACAGCCAGGCCAAAGCCCTCGCTGAGGAAGCATGTGCCGAGGGGATCCTGGTCGTCTCCGAGACCCAGACCCGGGGTCGGGGTCGGATGGATAGGAAATGGTTCTCCCCGCGGGGGAAGGGATTGTGGTTCAGCATTATTCTCCGCCCCACGATTGCCCCCTCGGAGACTGCATCGCTGACCCTGCTTACTGCGGTATCTCTGGCTGAGTCGGTTGCAAGCACCTGCGGAGTGACCCCGCTCATCAGCTGGCCCAATGACTTGCTTCTCTCCGGCAGGAAGTTCGCCGGCATACTGGCGGAAGCCGCCATTACCGATAAGGTCTGCAAGTATGTCATCATGGGTGTGGGTGTGAATGTCAATATCGCCGAAGGTGGTTTCCCCGCCGAACTTGCCCAATCCTCCACATCACTGCTCATAGAGACTGGAAAAATGCAGGACCGAGCTCTACTCTTGGGCGCTTTCCTCTCCATTTTTGAGGAGCATTATCTGAACTACATCGCCAGCCTGACCTCCCTGACCGAGTTGCTTGCGGATAAGGAGACCTTGAGGGGTCTGTGGGTGGAGGTGGTGCTTCCGCCAAAGGAGGGGGAGACCGTCGTAGGGAAGGTGCTGGGATATGGCCAGGACGGTTCCCTGCATCTACAGGACGAGAACGGAAGAGTGCACCACATCACCGTGGGAAGCGCTCGCCTGCTCCCCTCCTAATCCCCCTCTATGCGCAGTTCACCGGGATAATGTCTCACTGAAGGACCCTCCTCCTCAAAAAGCCCATCTTTTTTAGGCTTCAGGTCCACCAATATCAGGTCAAAACGGCACTCAGGAGGACGGGAGAAGTTCTCTCGCAGGTATTCCTCTACCGCAAGCACCATCCGCTCCCGCTTAACTGAACCGGCACGGGCGGCTACCTCTCCCTTTTCTGCCCCCCGGGTGGTCTTAACCTCGGCGAAGATTAGGGTGGCTCCGTCCCGGGCGATGATGTCTATCTCCCCCCCACCACGAGTATAGTTCCGAGCCAATACAAAATAACCCTTATTTAATAGGTAAATGCAAGCCAAATCCTCGCCTTTGTGCCCCAGGGCTTGGGCGGAGCTTTGGTAGGATTTTCCCACCGGGGCGTAACTTCGGCGGTGTATCGGGGAAGGACCCAGTTGGTTGATGCGCTCCAGGTGCTTTTTTGTGGCGTAGCCCTTGTGGCTGGCAAAGTCGTAGCCGGGGAAGCGTCGGTCCATCTCCATCATCAGACGGCCCCTGCTGACCTTGGCGAGGATGCTGGCTGAGGCGATGGTGTGGGAGCGGGCGTCTCCGCCGGTTAGGGAGAGCCAGTTGCAAGCTATCTGGGGTTTAATTCTACCGTCGGCCAAAAGGAGCTGAGGTGGGCTGCGTAAACCCAGATAAGCCCGCTCCACAGCCAACATGGTAGCCTGGTATATATTGACCGCATCTATCTCTCCCGCTCCCACCATAGCCACCTGCCAGTCCAGGGCTTTCTCGGTGATGATAGGAAAAAGGCTTTCCCTCTTCTGGGGGGAGAGCCGTTTGGAGTCCGCTAAGCCCTCTATGCGTAACTTGGTGGGCATCACCACCACGGCGGCGGAGACCGGACCCGCTAATGCCCCTACTCCGGCTTCGTCGGTTCCAGCTAGTATGGTGTAACCGTGGTAAGTGAGAAGTTCCTCAATGGGGAAGGTGGAGGACATGGCAAGCACTCCACTACTTGACCTCCGAGGAGATTTCTGATTCGGTCTTCTCTTTGGTTTCGGCCTTGGCTTTTGGCTTGGCTTTAGATTGGGTCTGGATTCCCTCACGAATCTTGGCTGACTTACCTACCTTCCGCCGCAGGTAATAGAGCTTGGAGCGGCGCACCCGACCACGGCGGGTCACTTTTATGCTGACGATACGGGGAGAGTGGAGAGGAAAGGTTCGCTCCACGCCGACGCCGGAGGCTATTCGGCGGAGGGTGATTGTCTCCCGGCTACCGCTGTGCCGATGGGCTATGACCACACCCTCAAAGGGCTGAACTCGCTCCCTGTCCCCTTCTATAATTTTGAACTCCACCCGAACGGTGTCCCCCACCCTGAAATCAGCCTTAGGGGGTTGAGTGTGTTCTTTTTCCAACTCTCTAATGGTCTCCACCGCAAATCCCTCCAAATTTATCTATAAGTTCTCTGATTTAGCTCTCTTCTAGAATATCCGGTCTTCGCTCCCTGGTCCTCTTTAGGGCTTGCTTTCTTCGCCAAGCCTCTATCTGACCGTGGTCGCCGGAGGTGAGCACCTGTGGGACTTCATCTCCCTCAAATTCCCGGGGACGGGTATATTGTGGTGAGTCCAGAAGACCGTTTGAGAAACTCTCCGCCTCTAACGATTCCTCATTTCCCAGCACGCCGGGAATGAGCCTAACCACCGCTTCAATGATGACCAGAGCGGCAAGTTCACCACCGCTGAGGATGAAGTCGCCCAGCGATATCTCCCGGTCAATGTAATTCTGACGGATGCGCTCGTCTATTCCCCGATAACGTCCGGAGACCAGAAGCATCCCCGGTAAATCTGCCAGTTCCTTTGCCATACGCTGGTTGAAGGTTTCGCCCTGAGGAGTGAGGTAGATTCTCGGATGCTCTTTCCTGCCCAGGGAGTTTATCGCCTTAGCCAGGGGCTCGGGCTTCATCACCATCCCCGGACCGCCGCCGAAAGGGTAGTCATCCACCACTTTGTGGGGGTCGGTGGTGAAGCGGCGAAGGTCAACCACCTCCACCTGCACCAATCCCTTTTCTGTCGCCCGACCCAGGATGCTCTCGTTTATAAATGACTCTATCAGCTGGGGGAATATGGTAAGGACGGTGATATGCATTTCAGCGCTCCCATTCCTCCATCAGGCGGACCACGATGCGCTCTTCCTCTATCCCTTTGACCACCTCCCGACAGAAGGGGAGCAGTAGTTCCTCCTCTCCCACCACCACCAGCACATCGTTGCCCATGGCGGAGATGACCTCCTTCACCTGCCCCAACTCCTCGCCGTCCTCGTCTATCACCTTGAGACCCACCAGTTGAAACTCGTAATATTCGTCATCATCAAGTTCGGCAAGGGTCTCCACCTCCACCATCACCATATTTCCCCGATATGCCTGAGCCTGTTCCCGGTTTTCTATTCCCGCAAGCTGAAGTAGCACGCTTTTGGAGTGAGGTCGGAATTCCAGCAGGTCAAAGGGCTGGGGTTTACCTTGCGGTTCTGCCAGATATATGCGATCTAGTCCTGCGAAATTATCCGTATTTTCGCCGGTGGGTGCCACCTTGAGCCAGCCGTAAATGCCGAAGGCGCTCACCACCCGACCGACAGTGACCAACTTCTGTTCGTTCATTCCAAAATGCGCAGGGATGTGCGCCTGCCCTCTTTCGTAGCGATATTTTCCAGAAGGGTTGGGGTTGCCAGCATAGTGATTCCCCCTCTGACGATGGTTCTTCCGTTCTCTTCTTTACTTGGCTGCAATTTGATGACAATAACCCTTCCAGGGGTTTCGCCCTCCAGGTGCACTACATCCTCGTCCTGGACGGTTTTTATAACGATTTATTCTGATAACTTAATAGACCCTTTTAATGCCCGGGAGAGATGTATATCCTCTCCACTCTCCTCGGAGGCGGATATGGTTCCGTCGCTTTTCCCTAGCTCTTTGCCTTCTCCTTCGCTCTAGCTTCTTCCGCCTCTTTCCTCCGCTCCTCCTTCATTGCCATGAATTTAGCCATGACGCCGGTCTTAGATAGGATCATCTTCACCGTATCTGAGGGCTGTGCCCCAACTTCCAGCCACTTCAGGGCTTTCTCTTCGTTGACTTTCATCTGAGGAGGGTCGGTCTGGGGGTGATAGTGACCGATTATCTCCAGGGAGCGACCTTCGCGGCGCCTACGAGCATCTATGACCACCAGGCGATAGTGGGGATCGTTGGTTCCTCCCGTGCGACGAAGACGAATGCGAACCGCCAATTATTTCACCTCCTCGGCTGGATTGTTAAAAATCCCCCCAAAGGGGGGACCTAGTTCCTTCCCTCTGGTTTTTTCTTTATCTTTGATGGCTCTTCTTCATAGTTAGATTGGTGCTGAAAGCAAGGAATTATATACCCCCTCATCTTATAAGTCAAGGGTTTTTTATGTTTGGAAGTGGCTTGACGAGGGGAATAAAGTGAAAGGGTGAGTTTGAAGGGAACCTTCTAGGTTTTTGAATACTCCTTCTTGGTCGGCTCCCCGCCAAAGGCGGGGTCGCTGCGTCTTGAGCAAATATAGTGAGGGGGGGCAGATATTGCTGAAAGCATAAGTGTAGTTCCAAAAGCGTCTCAACCATTTTCTTATCCTGAAGAACCATAATCAGAATTTGCTGTTATATATGCACTAAACAACGAGATAGAAAGTAACCCAGCAAAGGGACCAAAGGAGGGAGAGGCACAGACCGATGATTGAACAAATAAATCCGCCCTTCGCCACCTGCTCCTTGGGGATTTCCTTGTCTTCGGCTTTATTTTTTGTGCTAATCGCCACCACTAATCCAATGATTCCCATTATAACGCCGATAAATCCAACAAACGGTATCAGCCCCAATACAATGCTGATAATACCCAGGACGAGAGATGTGTTCTCCCCCGGTATCCCCGGTCTGGTAGCGGCCCCGCCGTAGCGGGGGGCTGTAGTGGGTGGTTTTTGCTGGGGGGTGGGAGTTTCCGGAGGGGGTGGGGTCTCCACCGAGCCCTTCACGCCTGAAGGTGTTGGTTTCACTTTGGGTTTTACATCCGCCATAGCAGGCATGGCGGTTGCGACCGCACCCTTAACCTGAGACCACTGCTTCCACTTTTTATCCTTGCCCAGGAGGAAATCTATGTCGGTAATCTCGCCGTTTTTATATCTCTTGAGAAACTCCTCGGCGGTTAGAGGACCTATCTGCTTGTGGGAGGAACTGATGAAGAGGACGATTTTTGCCGGGTCAAAGGGAGCGATGGACTCATCTATGACCACTTTGCCACAGACCGCACAGTATTTGGCGTCGGGTTTATTTACCGCACCGCAGTAGGCGCAGTTCATACATCCTCCTTAAGGTATGTCTTGTTGCCGGAAAGAATATTATTAGGCTGATAAGAGAATATACCACATTTATGCGGGGATTGACAATTGATTTTTTCTAATAAAGGGTGTTTGAAGACGGTGGAATGCGAAGGAACTGGGCAAAAAGACGCTTTTTTGTGAAATATTACATTCTACGTGTTATAATTTAGGGAGCTCTTCATTTCAATTCAATTGGTGGGATTGCCGGAGTTTGACAGCGGCAACTTCAAGGAGGAAGTCTGTTGCTCAAAAAAATGGCGTATTACTTTATTGCTTTGGCTTTGCTTTTTACCACTACTGTATCGTTCGCCGATGAGTTGGCTTTGGTGCCCATAGAAAGTTACGCCGACGCTGAAAGCATTGCCGAACTACCTGGTGTGATGGTCATCCGTTTGCTAGGCGATCGGGCGATTCTTCTAATTGCCGATGACTCCTCAGGGAAAAATGAAATTTCCGATTTACAGATACTTGACCGGAGAGCTGAGGAATTTGACTATTGGATGGTTTTTGTTATCAGCGAGGAAGCCCGCCAGAAGCTCTATTCTTATGGTAGGGTGGTTTATGAGCGGGAAGCGGAGCGGGGCTGCCATGTGATTCTGGCGCTACCTCACGATTTTGATTATAGTCGGATTAACACGCAAGGAATTTTGGGCATTAACCCCCTGCGCAAAGAGAGCGTAGTCATCCCCGAAGAGACGGAGGGAAGCTGTATCCGTCTTCCTGACGCAGACCCGGATATTCAGGAGATGGTGGACCAGATCAGCCAAGACTCGTTTCTAGCCTACGACCAGATTTTAGAGGATTATGTAACCCGCAACACTTTTACCGATGAAAATGTAGAAGCGGTAAAATGGATTAAAGAGCAGTTTGAATCTTTTGGTCTGTCCACCGAGTTGCACAGCTTCCTTATCTCCAGCCTTACCCGTTATAATGCCGTCGCTGAACAACCTGGAGTGGTCAATCCGGAGACTATTTATATAGTCATTGGTCATATGGATTCCACTGTCGGCGATCCCTATACGCCTGAGCCGGTAGCCCCCGGAGCCGATGATAACGCGTCCGGTTCAGCGACGGTTTTAGAGGTGGCTCGGGTGCTATCCCAGTATGATTTTGTCAATACCATTCGCTATGTCTGTGTCAGTGGTGAGGAGCAGGGTCTCTATGGCAGTTACTACTATGCCCGGGATTGTTACCTTAACGATGACAATATCGCCGGGGTGATAAACCTGGACATGATAATGTATGCCCCTCAACCATATGATGTTCTTACTGCGTATTACGATTCCCAGTCCACGGATTTCACTCAGGACTTTGAAGCCTACGCCGAGTTGTATTCCCCGGAACTGAGTGTGAACCCGGTTTTTGACCCAGAAATGTATTATTCCGACCACGCCTACTTCTGGGATTTCGGCTATGCCGCTTTCTGCGGGATAGAGCAGAGATATTGGGAAAACCCTTATTACCACACCATCTACGACCTGCAGGAAAATTATCTGACTTATCTTCCTTTCCCCACATTGGTAGCTAAAGGTGTATGCGGAGCCTTAGCCGCTTTTGCAGTTCCCAATGGTACCACACCGATACAGGTGGCTGACTTTAGTGCCATTGGTATAGAAGACGGCATCAAACTCTCCTGGACTGGCGCTTATGAGGAAGATTTGGTGGGCTACAATATTTATCGCACTCCTTTGGAGTCAGATAACTCTCTTATTGGGCTTAATACATATGAACCATCGGATTCGGTCAAGGTAAATTCCTACCCTATCGCAGGACATAGCCCCTACACCTTTCTGGATGATACTGCGGTTTGTGGAGTTAAATATGTTTACTCACTAAGACCGGTCTATCTGAGTGTTGAGGGTGATATTTTGGCTCAGACTGAGGGAAGCTTCTATGGTGCGGTTACTTTCTCCCTGGAAAAAATCTTTCCAAATCCAGCCGGTGATGTGGTCAACATCTCCTTCATAATACCCCAAGGTCATGATGGGGAGGAGGTCAGTCTCGTCCTTTATGACCTGAGCGGAAGGCTGGTGGCAAACATCTACACTGCTCCTGCTCTAAGCGGGGAGTATTGTCTTGTGTGGCGGGCGGTAGATGATGATGGAGTGGCTTTCCCCAGTGGTTTGTATCTACTGCAACTTTGTTTGGGAAGTATCAGCGAAAGCGGAAGATTGATCCTCTGCCATTAGGAAGATATGACACCGGATAAGGTTGAACGAATAATAGTTGCTGAGAAGGACCCCGCTCTACGCCGGTCTATGAGCGAAGCGCTTATCAAGGAGGGGCGAGATGTGGTCCCGGTGAGCAACGGGACAAAGGCGCTGGATGAGCTGGATGGAGGGGGTGCTGATGTGCTGGTCTCATCCCTGAAACTGCCTCAGGTGAACGGGATGGAGCTTCTGACCACGATAAGCGAGCGAGACACCTATGTCCCGGTAATCCTGCTCACCCCTCAAAGGGAGGTGGATGCGGCTGTTGAGGCAATGAAGAGGGGAGCCTTTGACTGTTTGACCAAGCCCATCAATTTGGTGGAGCTCGGCGAGGCGGTGGACAAAGCTCTCGCCGAGCGGCGCAGGACGCTTAGCGCCTCCCTGGCTGTACCGGTTACCTCCCTCTTCCCGGAGATCATCGGCGCATCCCCCCAAATGAGGGAGATATTTGACACCATAACTAAAGTAGCCCCAACAGATGTAACCGTGCTGGTCAGCGGTGAGTCCGGCACCGGCAAGGAGCTGGTCGCCGACGCCATAGCCGCCCACAGCGCCCGTCGGGATAAACCCTATGTCAGACTGCATTGTGCTACCCTCTCCGAGGGGGTCTTGGAGAGCGAGCTCTTCGGGCATGAGCGCGGCGCCTTCACCGGTGCGGTCTCCCGCCACATCGGGCGCTTTGAACGTGCTGATGGGGGTTCCATCTTCCTGGATGAGGTAACCGAAATTCCCCCATCCATCCAGGTCAAACTGCTGAGGGTGTTGAACGACGGCACCTTTGAGCGCGTGGGAGGAAGGGAAACCTTAAAGTGCGATGTTCGTCTCATCTGTGCCACCAACCAGGACCTGGAGCAGGCGGTGCGGGAGAAGTCTTTTCGGGACGACCTCTACTGGCGCATCAATGTAATCCGCATCCATCTCCCCCCTCTGCGAGAGCGGCGAGAGGATATTCCCCCTATGGTTGAGGCTTTCATCGCTGAGTTTGCGGAGAAGAACCGGCGGGATGTGAAGGGAATAAGCAAATCAGCTCTGGATATATTGGTTGATTATCCCTGGCCTGGCAATGTCCGTGAATTGCGCAATGTCCTGGAGGGGATGGTGGTGTTGGCTAAAGGTAAACAGTTGACCGAAGATGACCTGCCCAGCGGTATCCGTGACCGCCCAACCAGAGAGGCTCAGGTGATGTTGCCGGTAGGAACCACCATCGGTGAGGTGGAAAGGGAGCTTATTCGTCGCACTTTGATGGAGACCGATGGAGACCGAACCAGGGCGGCAAAGATATTGGGAATAGGGGAGGCGGCGCTTAAGAAAAAGTTGGAGGAGTATGGTCTTGAGGTTTGAAGGAATTTTCGCCGGTTAATTCGGGGAGAAGATGGATTGATTTTAAAGGATTTTTCCTAGAAAGGAGACAAAGTGGATAGGTACCCCGTCAAAGATATAGAGGGTATAGGTCCGGTCTATGGGGAGAAGCTGGAGGCGGTGGGTATAGGGGATACCATGCAGTTATTGGAGCGATGTAAAACCCCAACCGACCGCACCAAGCTGGAGGAGGAGACCGGCATAGGGCATGCGTTGATTCTGGAATGGGCAAACCTGGCTGACCTGATGCGGATAAGCGGTATCTCCGAGGAATACAGCGACCTTCTGGAGGAAGCCGGCGTGGACACGGTCAAGGAACTTGCCATCCGAAATGCACAAAATCTCTATGAGGCGCTGAAAAAGGTAAACGAGGAGAAGAATCTGGTGCGCAGATTGCCTTCCCTTGAGGATGTCACAGGATGGATAACTCAAGCAGGTGAGCTTCCCCCGATGCTGGAGTATTAGGAGGAGGTGGAAGCATCGTTTTGAGGGGAGAGGAATGTGTGCCCCTCTTCCCTGCCGGATTTTGTTGACTTTTTTGGCTCAATCATGATAAGATGTCAATAGAGTGGATTGTATGCTTATGATAATAGATGGGCATATCGTTTGACCTCCGCCTCGAACCGAAGGTTCGGGGCGGTTTATTTTTTTCATTGATAGTGTGGTTTCCAGCCAGATGCTCCTTCCATAGCTTGGACGGGGAACTTGGGAATTTTTGGGGAGTGGAATGATGTAGGGTGAAGTATGAGAGGGAAATTTCTGGCGCTTTTTGGGGAAAAATTGATTTGATTATAGATTCCTTCTCCCCTTTGGAGGTTTTCAATGGTTTTTTCCTACGAAAATCTATACTCCAGTTCTACAGCCAGAGCAAAACGAAGCGAGATTCGTGAGCTTCTCAAGCTCATCGCCAGACCGGAGGTAATCTCCTTCGCCGGGGGTCTTCCCGCACCGGCCAGCTTCCCGCTAGATAAGATAGCCGAAATTACCCGGCTGGTGATCGAAGAGAACGGACCGCAGGCTCTGCAGTACGGTCCCACCGAGGGAGACCCTAAACTGCGGGAGGAGCTGGTCAAGTGGGCGGCAAAGGACGGCATTGAGGTGGATTTGGAACAGGTGCTCATCACCAGCGGCAGTCAGCAGGGTTTGGATCTGGTGGGCAAGATCTTTCTGGATGTCGGTGACCCCATAGTGGTGGAACTGCCCTCATATATCGGCGGATTGCAGGCTTTCAACAGCTACCAGGCGACTATGTATGGTGTTCCGCAGGACGATTTGGGTATGAGGATGGATTTGCTGGAGGAGAAGCTCGCAGAGCTTAAAGGAAAAGGTATCATCCCCAAGTTCATCTATGTGGTGCCGGACTTCCAGAATCCCTCCGGGGTGACCATGCCCAACGACCGGCGCAAACGTCTCATTGAGCTTGCCATGGAATACGATACCATCGTCATTGAGGATTCCCCTTATCGGGAACTGCGTTTTGAGGGAGAACAGCCCGAGCCCATAATCAAACTTGATAAAGACGGGCGGGTGATTACCCTCTCCACCTTCTCCAAGATATTCTGTCCCGGACTCCGTCTGGCTTGGGCATTCGGTCCTGAGGAGCTTATCTCCAAGATGGTGGTGGCAAAACAGTCCATGGACCTTTGCACCCCCCCGTTCAACCAGGCTATCGCCGCTACCTTCATGTCCTGGGGTCTATTGCACAAACAGATAGACATCATCAAGGAGCTCTACTACAAGAAGCGTCAATTGATGCTTTCCGCGCTGGAGGAGCATATGCCCGAGGGTGTCAGTTGGACCCGCCCCGAGGGAGGGCTGTTCCTTTGGGTGCGCCTGCCGGAGCATATGAATGCCAAGGAGCTCTTTGAGGAGGCGATTGCCAACAATGTTGCTTATGTGGTCGGCTCCGCCTTCCACTGCGACGAGGGTGGAAAAAACACCATGCGTCTGAACTTCTCCTATCCCAGCGAGGAGCAGATACCCGAGGGTGTAAAACGCCTGGCGACGGCAATAAAGGAGATGATGTAGCCGGGCATCAGTTAAGAGGTTAAATGTTTACGCTTTTTAAGGGTGCAGAAAACTGCGCCCTTTTTCATCCCCTTGTGGTTGGACATTGAGCCGATGATTTCGTATAATTTTCCTATGCCCTCACATCTGGACAGTCTTCAAAGGCGCCTGGAGGAATCCGCCCGACAGCATGGAGCCAGCCTCTTCGGCGTAGCCGACCTGGCGGGTGCTCAGGCCTCGGGTTTCAACGAGCCTCCTCCCATAATCGCCGGTTATCCACGAGCCATATCTATAGGGGTGGTTTTAGCCCCCTCTATAGTTGATACTTGCTTAGACAGCCCAACCCGCCTTTATGCCTTCCACTATCGGGTGGCTAACTCCCGCCTGGATGCTATAACCTTTATTATGGCTCAGATGCTTTTAGATGCCGGCTACGATGCCATGCCCATACCGGCGAGCCAGGTCGTTGACTGGGATAAACTGACCGGTAGCGCAAGCCACCGCATAATCGGCTATCTTGCCGGGCATGGTTTTATCGGCAGAAATGCGTTGTTGGTCAACCCCCGTTACGGCGCCCGAGTGCGCTACGCAAGCCTTCTGACCGATGCGCTCTTCCTGAACGATGTGCCTCTATCGGGTGCGGACTGCGGGGATTGCAGAGAGTGTATCGCCGTCTGTCCCGCCGGGGCTATCGGCGAGACCATAAACGAGTTCAATCTGGAGGCGTGCAAGGAAAAACTGGACTATTTCAAAAGGCATCTGGTAGGGCATCACATCTGCGGGGTATGCGTGCGGGTATGTCCGGGAAAGGTAAGGCAGTGACCATGCCGAATATATATATTATGGCGATAATCACCACCTTCACATTACCCCCCACGATTCAACCTTGACCAGTATGGTTGTGTTGTTTATACTGATTTTTAGATGTGATTTCTCCGTATGAGTAAGGGATTTTGGTAACCATCATTGATGTTAACGATATAGTATTGGCAATAGGATGTGTAAAGCCAGAGCTTAAAACCACAAGGAAAGGAGCAAAGATGCACGAGATATGCTATGTTGAGATACCCTCAACCGACTTGAAGAAATCCAAGGAGTTCTATGAGAAGCTCTTCGGGTGGAAGGTGGAGCTTATGCCGGAGATGGACTACGCAGTGTGGACTCCACCGGAGGGTCCCGGCGGGGGCTTTAATGATGTCAAGGAACCGTGCACCTGCGCTGAGAGCGGCGTGCTGGTCTATATCCTGGTGGAGAGCATTGAGGGGAAGGTGAAGGAGATAGAATCCGCCGGCGGGAAGATAGTGAAGCCCAAGACCGCAGTTACCGATATGGGCTGGTATACGATATTCCAGGATACGGCGGATGGTGTTGTCGCTCTGTGGGAATCGGCAAAGAAGGGATAGGGGAAAGATAAAGCAGTCCATCACCGTTCCCCGGCGGAGGGTTTCTATTAAAGGGAATCCCCGGATGGGGGGGTTTATGCCCGAATCCCGGGCAAGGATGACCGAAAGAAAAAAGAAGGCGGTTTAATCATCACAGTTAACACCCTGTTTGCGGTGGTGGAGTCCTGAAACAGATCGTCTCTTGGTTTTGGGGGGGAATTACGGTCAGTTTTTTGCGATTATAACCCTTGATAGCTTGCTATATTTATGATATAATGAAATGTTGATATTATGGTAATATGTGAGACTTTGTAAGGATAATAGACAAAGCTTAGATGGGACATTCCGTTTATCAAAAAATTTTAAAATAAGTCAAACGGATATATTTCAGGTGTGTCTATCTCTTGATTGGGCGATATTTTAGGATGATAATAACAGGGGGGAAAAGATGATTCGGATTGTTAGGGTGGAATCCGAAGAAGAACTGGGTCGTGTCCTGAAGCTGTTTACAGAGAGTTTCTACATTTTTGGTATTGACCTGTCCCTTCAATATAGAGAAGGTAAGACACTCAAACTCCTGCCGCAATATGCTCCGCCCAAGGGTCGCTTCCTCTTAGCCCTATACAGGAACCAGGCAGCCGGATGCGTAGCTTTGAGGGAAATTGCCGAAGGTGTCTGTGACCTGAGGAGGATTTATGTCCGACCCAGGTTTCGCAGAAAGGGGGTGGGTAGAGCGCTGGCGCTTTCTGCTGTAGAGGAAGCCCGTCAACTCGGTTATAAGCAGATAGTCCTGGACACCCTTCCGTTCATGAGGGAGGCGGAATCCCTCGTTCTCTCCCTGGGTTTCCGGGAGATAGAGCACTACTACCTAGACCCCATTGAGGGCTCCAAGATGTTTGGGTTGGACCTGGTGGATGAAGGCGAAAGCCCTTAGAGCTAATAGGGCTCTCCAAAGGCACCGATGTCAGGGTGAGACCTTGTTTTTGGCTTTGGATTTGCTTGGGCTATCAGTAGGTCACTTAGTTTGTCTAAGTGACCTGCTAACAAGTAGAGATACGGGGATTCAGGCGAAGCCCCAAAAAGTTCGGATACTACTCCCGGGAAACGACATCAACCCTTCTGCAACTTCCTCCTATTGAATATACCCCAGACCCCGCAACTGCTCTATCATCTCCTCATCGCTTGCCGTGGCTGAGGGCAAGGTGGTGCTAGGCGGGGTTATTCCCTGGTAAGTGGCTATCTCTGTGAGGGGAAACTGTTCCAGAAACTCGGGCGTGAGTGCGCCCTCAATGGGGGAAGCTACCATATCAAAGGCTACAGGATAACCCATCAGGGTGAGGATGGTGGGGGTTATCTGGGTAAGCTCGGCGGGCTCCATGGGGAATGCTCGCTTTATCCCTGCGCCGGCGAGGATGAAGACGCCCTCCTTGCGGTGGTCGCCGGAAAGACCCCGGGGCAGTAGTATGTTGGAGGCGGGATATTCACTTCCCCCCACCAGCAGGATGTCCCAGGGTTCAATCTCTGGGTTGACCCACACCTGGATGTCGGGGGTGGCTCCTTCCTCCGCCTTCTCTGAGAGCTTATGTTCCTCCACCTTCTCAAAAAGAGGTATCCCGTCGGTGGTCTTTATCTTTGCCAGAGCGGCGGCTATCTCCTT
>Ga0114919_10001944_pt1 | contig 16656 bp, 34 predicted proteins | sample BlataG_FD_88682 | JGI IMG/M metagenome (GOLD analysis project Ga0114919, IMG submission 88682) | Deep subsurface microbial communities from Black Sea to uncover new lineages of life (NeLLi) - Black_00105 metaG | ecosystem: Environmental > Aquatic > Marine > Oceanic > Sediment | place: Atlantic... | reverse complement strand
CTGTAACAGTAGTAACACCGCCACTTACGTCTAATATACAATTATAAAGTTCTTTATCTTCAATAGCTCCTGATCCATTTACAAAGCTTTGGTCTTCACCTTTACAATAATAATATTTAGGAGCTGCACCTTGAGTACCTCCTGTAAAACATTGTTTTGTTCCGTTACAGTATTCAAATCTTTCACATTGATTATTAAAACAACCCGATCCAAATGAACTAGTACCTGAGTTACATGCATAGAATACAGCACTTGATGCTGCACCTTGAGTACCTAAAATAGCATCTGCTGAATTAGCAAAACAAAATACATATCCTTTACAAAAATAGTACTCTGCTCTTACGCTTAAAGCTTGTCTACCAAATGAATATTGGTTTGCTTCACAGTTATAATATTTTGCGTTTTCATTGTTACTTTGATGACCAAAACTATAATCAACACCTTTACATCTATAATATGTAGCATTATTATTATTTCCAACTCCTTGACCAAAAGAGTAAAAACCACCTTCACAATCCATAATTTCATGAGTAAGACTTCCTGTATTCCCCGGTTTAATAGAAAACGAATTCCATCCGAAAGATTTGCAATTTGAAACAACAAGTCTTGTTTTGTCGGCTCCTATAAATATAGAGAAAAAACCGACACCTGTCATATCGTAATTACCGGGATTTATTGTTAATACTGTACTTAATCCATTTATATAAGTTTTATTTACAGTATTATATATGTTACTTGTGTTACCTCCTGCTTGAATATCTAAGTTGGCACCTTGTATGATAACGTCAGATTGACCTGTTGATGAAGTTACATTTACATAATCTCCATCTAAAATCCAATCTTGTTCTATCTCATAGATTCCGGGTTCAACTATTAAATTTGCAGATACAGGTGCTAAAACAGGAATAACTCCTGCTGCAAAAACCCCTCCTGTTGTAGATGATATTGGGAATGGAGCCGAAGTGCCTGATCCACCTGTGCCTACAAGCTCAGTTCCATCTTCCTTATAAAATCTTACTGCCCAACCATCAGTTGATGGTGCAGGAATACCACTTCCACCGGCTTCTACTACTGCTGTAAGTAATATCATTTCATTAACACCTCCGTTATCTATAATTGCATTAGCTGTATATGTCTCTCCTGCTTCAGGAATCAAAGGAAGGGGAATGAATGGTAACCATTTTGCTATACTCCAAACCCCGTATGGTATACCTTGATCAGCACCTACCCATATCATTGTAGCGGGAGCATATTGCGTTCCCGTTTGTACATAGGATACTTTCTTTTTAGCTTCTTCATAACCTTTTAATAAAGCTACTCCGTTTTCTTTAGTTGTACCGTCAGTTGCAACATAAACATTGTTAGTTCCTGATAGCCCTGCGGTATCTATAATATCTTGCATGGTAAAAGACTTTCTATCTGCGTTAGCTAATCTTGAACCTTTATTAGAAGTATCCACATCACCTGATTGTGTGTGGAACTGTTGATTAAGTGGTATTAATGCCATATTATTTTTTATTTACTGCAGCCAAAGTTTTTTGCAAAATTTGCCATCTTGACCACACTTGGGTTGTATTTACTTTTTCTTTTCATTACAGCACTTGCTGCACTACAGACAGATTTGTTAGGCATGTTTTTCTTTGCCCAAGCTGTAAATTTACCTGCGTTGGATTTTTTAATTTTTATGTCTGCCTTCTTTGCCATATTATTTTATCGTACAAAGATACTAATATTTTCCTTGTTTATTTTTCGGAGATGACTTTGTGCTTCCTCCTTTTCCTGCCCATAATTTTTTACATGCCCAATAACGAGCTGTAAGTTTAGACTTAGCAGTCCCACACTTGTGTCTAGCTCGGAACGATTTCCTAGCTGCTGCACTATAGTTATGACCATAACCTTTAGCACCAAAGTGAATTAGTTTTTCTTTTCCACCTTCACAAGCCTTAACCATTTTTTTCTTACCGGCTCTGTCTGAAGCAACAACTCTGTTGCATTTCATTTTACTTTTATCTGCCATTTTTATTATGAATAAATTCTAATTTCAAATGGAGCAAGCTCAAGATTATCATCACTAACAGTACCGCTAGCTCTTGTTACAACAGTAATTAAATCAGGCTGCGACACTTTAGCCCTTGGTTGTTCTGCATTAGGGTTAGTTGGAAAACCATAGTTGATCCAAATCTGAACTTTAGTTGCAGGATCAAAAATTGGACTATCCGCTGTAAGGGTATATACACCCGGACTAACTCTTCTCCATGTAAGGATTGCACCTGTACTATTCTCAAACAAACTTACGACTTCAGGATCTTGAGTAGATTGCTGAGTTAGTAATGCAGAATATACATTATAGCTCACAGTACCTCCACTTTGAATAGATCCTACCGTAATATTTTTAGTTGCATCATTATCTGATTTATCGGTTATAACAATCAAATCATCGCTTGATGCATTAACGATTGGATATGAACCTGTGTTACTTATCTTTGCCATAGTTTATCTTTTTGTAAATTTTTTTGTTACTCTTCCTGCCTTAGTATTTGCTACTACCGTTTTACCTTTACGACCTGCAGCTTTTTTCTTACGAGCTGTCTTTGCTCTTTCTGCTTTGGTCATGGACTTAGCTTTAGCTAATGGCAAACATCGATCAGGGTTCTTTTTATTTTTACTTGTACCACAAGCTCCTTTAATAGAACCATCAAGTCCTATACGGACCCATTTCTCTTCTCGCCATTTTTTAAGTTCACCCATTAATATCCTGAAGATTTAGTTTTCTTTTCCATCCCATAATTAGGATTGTTCTTCATTTTGCCTCCGTACATCTTAGCACATGATGAGGCTTGAGCTTTACCTACTGCATTGTAAGGAAATACTTTCTTTTTTCCGCTTGGTAATTTTACTGTTGGCATAATTATTATTTTATAAATTTAGCTATACGGTCAGCTGCGGTTATCTTAGGATTATTATCTACTCCATGAATAACACTTTGCCTTCCGAGGTTATTACTCTTTCCACCGTTTTTTACTCTAGGACGGTTTCCTTTTTTTAACTTACTCATTTCTTTTTACCTTTTGCACCCTTAGCGTAATTAGGGTCTTTACAATATTTACTTGCTGCCATATTCGCATACGCTGACGGATATGTATCAAAAGTTCTCTTTGCCCAAGCAATTCCTGCTGCACAAATTTTATTTCCTTTTTTCTTTGTTCTTCCTTTTGCCATTAGTGTGCTTTAGCTTGTATTACTACCCATTTTGTACCATCAGGTATTGACATAACTACGACTTTTTCTTTGTTCCTTTAAATCCTTTGAAGCTAGCAAGTCCTACTAAAGTATTACTCGCTGTCTGTCTTGAACGTTTTCTAATATTATTCTTGACATTGTTTTTACCTAGGATTACATTTTCAGCTTGTGCATTTTTGACTGCTAAATCTGCAACTTGTTTGAAACTCGCAAGGGATTTATTTAAATTAGCAGATAAGGGACTCGACCCTATCTCTGTTTTATTTTCGTTATCTTTGCTCATAGTGCAAAGTTAATTAAATTAAATTTATTAGTGGATTCGCAAAACTACCTTAAATATTGGAGAGTAGTAAGATACTACATCAAAAAAAAATACAACCTTACCACAGCTGAGTTAGAGGTACTTTTGTTTTTAAAAAGTGAAGGACGATTCTCTCGTGATGACTTTCAAAAATTTAATGAAGTTGTTAGTTGGGACAAGAAACGTTTTGAGAAACTAAGACAAGAAGGGTGGATAGAAAAGTTCAGAAACAGAGTAGGCAAAAGAAGAGCTTTGTATCAACTGACCTACAAATCTAAAAGAGTTATAGCTTCAGTATATTCAAAACTAAACGGAGATGAAATACCTACATCTGTATTTCAAGATAAAAGTTATATGGACAAAGTATATAGAAACTTTATAGAACAACTACGACATCCCTCTCCTGAATAACCGTAATCTTTTTTCCTTCTATTAAAAGTGTGTGAGCATTTCTTACATCGTAATATATCTCATCATTAGCATGTATGGTCTCTACTTCAGTTCCTACAGAATAGACTTTACCTTTTTGATATCTTCTTTTCTGAGCTTCTTCATTAGTCAGTAGTATCCCTGACTCTGTTTTTAGCTCTTCTTCTATAGGTTCAATTAAAATATATTTACTTATTGGTTGCATTCGTATTTTGTATTTTTATAAACATCTCCTTCAAATTGGCAACGTAAAAAACGCTTTAAGTTAGATTCTAATGAAAGAGCCTCTCTTATTGTAAGAAGTGATTTTTTAGTTCCATCTTTTTCTTCATAAAACATAAATGATGTAACTAATTTTTCTGAAAGTATATCTATCTTTCTATCTAACAAAAAAGAACGGTCAAGTTCTTCTTGTATTTTTTTAAGCCATCTTTCTTTTTCCACTATTCCCATAATTTTATTTTATTAATCGATTTTTTTTCTTGCTATAGTAATTATAGCATTGGTTGAAAGTAAAGTAACTGCAACAGAGATTGCGTTTTGCAAAGCTGACCTTGTAACTTTAACAGGATCTATAACTCCCATCTTTATCATGTCACCCCACTTCTCATTTTTAACGTCATAGCCTTCACCCCACTCACGAACCTTAGATTCATAAGATTGGTATATGAGGTTGTCTGTTCCTGCGTTACTTAAAATTTGAGCAAGGGGTGCTTTCAACGCAGATCCTAAAATTGCGTAAGCAATTTTTTTCGCAGAATTTTCATCCATGTCCTCAGACAAACCTTCGTATCTCTCACCTATTGTAAACAAAGAGAGTCCACCGCCGGGCAAGATTCCTTGTTCAAGTGCAGACTTTACTGCACACACCGCATCGTCCACTCTATCGTAGAGTTCTTTTTGTTCGAGGTCTGTATTTCCGCCAACGTATATCACACCTATGCCACCGGTTAGTGAAGCGATTCTTTTCTCTATAAAGTTTTTAAGTTGCTTTTCTTTGGCTGCCTCATGCTGAACCCACAGCTCTTCTACTCTTTTGTCTACAGCTTCTTGATTGTCTGATGTATCATCTTTAATGATGATACTTGAGTCACGCCCAACTATCACCTTGGAGCAATGACCCAAGTCACCAAATTTTATTAAACTCAAATCATCTCCTGTTTCACCACTAAAGTATGTGGCACCTACTGCAAGAGCAATGTCGTTCATCAGCTCGTGCTGTCTGTATCCGAAGTCAGGCGGTGCAACGTTTACAATCTTGAGATTGTTTTTCATTACATTCGCTGCCATTGTATTTATGAATCCTTGAGAGCAAGGTGCAATGATCATTAGTTTCTTTTGCTCGTTGATGATTGGCTTGAGTACGTTTTCTATTTGTAGTATGGTATTGATCTCGGTATCACATACAAGCACATGCACATCTTCGTATACACATTCGTCATGCTTGTGGTTGTTGATAAACAAGTGCGATGTCCAACCTCTGTCGATCTTAATCCCTTTAGTACTTTCGAAAAATGTTTCGTGGGTTTTCGATTTCTCAACGGTGACTATCCCATCCTTACCAACTTGTTTGTAGATGTCAGCTATTTGTTTTCCTATCTTCTCATCGTTGTTCGCTGAGATGATCGCCACATCTTTTAATTTATTGCCCGATACTTTCTTACCTTTCTTTTGCAGCTCATCAATTATAATCTCACATTCAGACTGAAGTATCTTCAAAACCTCTGTACGGTTCACACCGTCCTCTATCTTTACCATACCCTCTTTGACCAAAGCCTCGGTGAGTACAATGGCTGTTGTCGTTCCATCACCTGCTGAGGTTGCGGTCTTGTCCGCTGCTTCCTTCATAATGCGAACCGCTAGGTTCTCTACAGGATCAATAAGGTAAATGGACTTGGCTACAGTAACACCATCTTTGGTAACTGTAATGCCATGAGTATGTTCTTGGGATTCTATAAGGACTGTGTTTCCTCGTGGACCTAAAGTAGATTTAACTGCCTTGGCTATTTTAGTAATACCGCTTAACAGTTTCTCTCTGCCTTCAGAGTCGAAGTGTAGTTGTTTTGGATTCATTTTAAATTTAATTAGATTATCTTTAGCAAATATAAAAAATAATTTTTTAATATGGACGATTGGATTTTAGAGATTGCCTTTCACCATCCACACGATAGGTTCTTAGCAGGATGGGAAATGATTGAACCCGATGAACAATATAACTACTTTACCTTCAAGCTCTATTTGTTTATAGCCACACTCACATTAGACGTTACCCCAAAAGAGTAATGTTTACCCCCGTTGGGTAATCAAGGGTAATATGTCGAGATGTCGACTTTTTACCTCCCTTACTCTCTCTCTCTTATTATACACATGAACATTTTATTTCCATATACGAGGCTTCAAACTTAACATTCTTAACATTTTATAATTAATATATTGATAATCAGTTAGTTACAAAATTAAAGTCAACATAAAGTCAACATAAAGTCGACATAAACATTCAAAAGTCAACATAAATTAAAGCTAAGTACTAGATAAAATACTGCAGGAACACTAGAATATATAAAATCTAATACCTCAGGATTTCCTTTTCCTAAGTACCAATCGTATATAATTTCCTTTAATCCATATATTAATATAGATATAAAGAAACCATTTACGGAAAATAAATATACCATTGGGAAAGCTGTGATCCCTCCCCAAAAGAAATGTAATAACTTGTCATTTGGAATCTTATTCATAATTATAATATTAAGGTTAAAAAAAAGAGGAAGCCTGAGAAGCTTCCCCCTTAAATATGGTTAGTCAAAACACTACTAAAAACTAACCGAACACAAACCACTCACTAGTCTATCTTTTAAATAAGTCAATGTTAGCTTGGGATAACTCATTACCCTCTGCTATCATTTGAACCTTATCATATCTTTTCTTTGAAGCTCTCATTTGAGCTAACTTAGTAATACCCATCTCAGGAGACGGTGCCATATTAATTAATCTACCATCCTTAATAGTGTATCCTTGCATTGATGGTGGAATGTTAAACTTGTTTTTCATAATACCTTTGTTTGTTTGTAACAAAGATAATAAATTTATTCTTATGCTTAGAGTATTTGGGTTATATATAGTCACACACAATACACCCCCCTCAGAAAAGTCAGATTTTTTTTCGATCGATTTTACAAAACCAAAACTGCAATGCTGATTTTTTTAGCTTTTTTTTTGACGTACCCTGTACCATATCTGTTGTAGCTTCTAATTTTTTAGCGTTTCCCCTGTACGCTTAGTTTATCCTAAACATATGAGTGCCTTCCCTCGTATAACCTTCCCCTAAACCACCGAGAGAACTGAACAAAACTCTTACAGAGTAGCCTTCCCTCGTTAACACACCTACGAAACGTTTGACGCTAAAACAAACGTAAATAATTTTACGCTTATAACTTACTGACTATCAACGATTTAAAAAGAAAATAAATAATATGATAAAAAAAACTTGCATAGTATTATGAATTGAACTATATTTGATAAAAATTTAATAATAATTTAAACTAAAACATATGGAAAATTACTCAATTTTAACAGAAAACAACAGGTTAGTAAGGCTAACTAAAGCAAGGGATTTAGATTCTCTTGCTCTGATCTACCTCAAGTGGTCATTAAAGCAAGATGGCTTCAGCACATCACTATCATCAGAGAACATCTCTAAGTATCTCGAAAGTTGGGTAGAGTGGTCACAAGAAACAGAGAACAAGTTTGAAACGACAGAAGAAGCCATTGATGAAGCGACATCTAACCTTGTGTACTCGAATATTCATTTCTTAAAAAACAATACAGAGATTTCATCTAAAGATCGAGAGTATATATTTGAAGTTATCTATAGTCGTTTGAGCGACTCGAAATAGGCATTAGGCTCAAAGCGTTCCACCCAAATGGGTGGGAGTTGTAAAACAAATAATAATTTAAACAAAACAAACAATATTATGAAAGTTACAAAATTAGGAATCGGAACATACAAAGTAGTAGACGCTCAAGGTACTTGGATAGCAAGGGGTGGTCAAGCTACATTGAACGGAATGTGGACAGCTAATGATTGTGACAATGTCAATGACTTAAGTAACGAAAACAATTGGGCAGTAGAGTTTAAGACATTTGCTCAGTTAAAAAAATATTCACAATCTTTATAATAAGAAAAAAAACAAATAATAATTTAAACAAAACACACAATGAGAGTACAAATTTCAGCTACGGCAACACAAAACGTAAAGTCTAATTCTAACAAACTTTGTTTTCTTAACATAGAAGATATTGAATTTCAAATGTCTGTTCTAAAATTAGGTATTGCATACCATATCACAATGAGAGATAGAGCGAGAACAAATAAAGACTTTAATTTTCACGACAAAAAACAAAGTCTGTACGGAACCGTTTATGTATGGTTACAAATGACTGACGTTTATAAGAGTGAGGTAACAAGACAAATGATGGAGAGAGATATATTAAAATCAATGTAAAACCACCTTACACCAATTCGCCTCACTATGAAAATAGTGGGGTTTTGGTGGTAAAAAAAACAAATAATAATTTAAACAAAACACTAAAAAAATGAAAGAATTTAAAAAATTACTGATAGAGTATAAAACCATAATCGATTTAGGTTATGACATATCGTCTTCGAAAGATTACACACCTGATTATATGACTTATGATTACAGAGGTTTTATTGAAACTTATGAAGAGTTGAAAGAAGAAAATAATCAACCATATTTTATTGATATCTATATGCCAAAACTAAGAGATGCAGTAAAGCATGCAAGAAAATATAAAAAGTGGTTAACATCAGAATACAACTATACGTTTGGATGATCATAAAAAGGGGAGTTGATCTCCCCTCTGTTTATCGGTGTGTGCCGATACTGATGAAGCCAAAAGGCAGAAACAGAAACATAAATTAAAAAAAACACTATGAATGCAAAAAAGTTAGGCAAGTTAGCCAAGAAGATTCAAATCAGTATATTGGTTGTTACTCCAATATATTTCATCGTCAGAATATTAATATCAATAATACATTAAAATATGGAAACATACACACCAAAAGAAGCAATCGAAAGAAAAATTTCAGACTTCGAATTTAAATATAGATTAGACATTGATCTAACTGATCCATCATTATGGGAAGGAATGCAAGACGAAGATCAATTTTATGAGTTCTTTGATTTATTAATAGACAGAGTACACGAATTAGAATTCATTTACTATGGTAATTCAATAAAGTATCTAATGGAAAATGATGCAAGTTTAAACGAGTCTATCCAAATGGCAATTGATTGTGGGTTTGAGATCGAGAAGTTAAATAGCGAATTACTTGCAACCCTTCATCATCAAGCAACTCAGTTAAATGCTTTAGATCAAGCCTTCGAAGAATTAAAACGTTTGTTTAATGATTATTTGAAAGTGAAGTAGTATTTTCTTCAACTTCAACACCAACCTCACTATGACGATAGTGGGGTTTTGGTGGTAAAAAACGTAACGTAATGATATATACAATAACTTTAAAAACCAAATGGTACGGAGACTTCTCCACATTTGACAGAGAATTTAAAAACGACAGACATTTTATTAATTGGTGTAACTTTATGACTAAAAGAGGTCACAAGGTCATAGGCACATATTTAAAAACATCTGCCAAGCATCGCAAAGAAGTTCAGTTAGATCACACCTTAAATAAAATGAAACAAAAACGAAAATTTAACATTTAAGATTTGGTTATTACGAAATCTTTACTTATTTTTGATCAATTATTTATTAAAACACTACAAATGAAACACTTTAAACACTTTAACTTAATCGAGAGACTCATTGTATTCTCTCTATCAACATTATTGATATTATTCTTTTCAATGTTGATCATTCGTTTATTTATTAACGGAGTTCCAAACTCATTAAGCCTTGGTATTTATGGATAAGCATTATATTTTTGACTACATACAGACTCGAGATGGACACAATATAGGTTGGATCTATCCGAGCAATCAAAATGAGATCGTTGATCCTTGCAATGAATTGTACTACGACATTGACAATATGCGTTTAGATGCAGAGCAGATCATAAAAGATGGTCATACCTTCACAAACCATTTCTTTGATGAAGATGAAATTGAAGAGTGGGAAAAAGAGCGTGACCGATGCAAAGAATGTGACGGAGACGGATTTATAATGTCTCCCACTTATGATGATCCTTTTTACGAAGAGCCTTGTCCAAATTGTAATGACGAAAGCGACTTTGAATACGAAAGATCAAAAGACAAATAATTTTTTGTGTGTTTCAATGGGAGAACACAGATGAAGATTGGATTGATTATGCTAATGAATATGATCTTGAATAATAATTAAAAAAAACTTAATAAAATAACAAATGAGAAATTTAATAGACCAAGTAGATGATGGATTCAATTATTTCGGATACAGACTCGAAGAACTAAAAAGAGATGATGTGTATTACATAGAAGCATTTATGAAATACATAGAGGTACTTGAAAGTAAACTAAAAAAACAAAACAAATGACTAGAACAGAATTTATTTGGCTATGTTGCCTACACAACGTTGATCCTTCCATAGCTTTGGAAGATGACAGAGTAAAAGAAATACTAAAAACAAATAAAGATAGTACGATTCAACACCTAGCGTTGAGCCAACATCTATCAATTAACTTTTAAAATTTAATAAAATGGGAAGATATTATTGGGGAGATATAGAAGGCAAATTTATGTTTGCAGTTCAGCCAAGTGATGCAGGAGAAAGATTTGGTGCTGAAATGGTTGAAGAAAGAATATTAACAGATGATGATCACTGCATTGATTATGTAGTAAAAAGAGACAAGTATGACTTTATCAGTAAAGAACTTGAGGATATTGAAAGCACAGGTATAGTAGATCGTATTAATGATATGTTTGAAAAGCATCAATATGGATACAACGACAAGATTTTAAAGGAGTTTAAAATTACAGATCAAGACATGCAAAACTATGCAGATCATAGATTAGGTAAAAAGATAATCGAATATTTTGATAATTTTCCTAAAGAGTCAGCTTGTTATTTTGAAGCAGAACTTTAGGTAATGTCGAAATTATTTCGTAATTTAGTTTAAATTATAATTAAAACACTATGGCTGAAATAAAATTTACAAAAGCACAATACAGAAAAGAAGCACTAAAGATATTAGAACTTAGTGGTTTTTCTGTTGACGTTTTATGGCACACAGATGATGTCATAAAAGATTATCCTTGGCTTGATAAAGAACAAGCACTTGAGATCTTAGAAAAAGCTTTGTCAAGTGAGAGAGTAGTTGAGGAAATAAATATTGAGATACAGAATGTTATTTCATCTGAATATCCTGAAGAAAAATTTGATGAAACATTGGAACTATCAAAGCAAGAGATCATGAAACCAAATCTAGCTGAGATGATCCTTGAAGCAAAGAAACAAGGCTTAGATAAGAGGTACATTCAAGCACTTCAAAATAAATTTGGCAATGAGTAGGTTAATTAAAATGAATGATGGATTTTGTTGGTGGGACGTAACCGACAAAGCTGAACAGATCTTTGCTTCTGATTCGATTGAGTTGTATATTTTATACGATGATCAAAGCGAAAGTTTAATTGAAAGTATTGATGAACTTATAATGGCTAAGTCATTGAATCTCAAGGTAGTAATGGAACTAGGTTTTGTCAACGACAAACCAAATGTTTGGAATAAATGTAAACGAATACTTAACAATGGGCATTGGTACATTAAATTATCTGATGCTCTTAAAACACTATAATTAAATGGCACGAATAACACATTGGACAATTAAAGTAAAGTGGGATAATGGAACTGAAGAGTTTCTTGAAGACATACCAAACTATGTAGCATCTGCTGTTGATGAGATGTTAGATGAATTAGAACAAATAAAAACTGAAGAAGAACACTATGAAAACTACGGAAGAATTAATAAAAGAAGTAGCGAGGGACGTAGTCTTTCTCTTGCTTGAAAAGAACAAGGCGTATGGAGATACTGCCAACAATCCGCCTAATATTTTTAGTAAACTTTCTCCAAAAGAAGCAATTCTATGTAGGCTTGATGATAAGCTAAGCAGAGTAAAGCACAGAGGTATTACAGATAAAGTAGAAGACACTATTACGGATATCATCGGATATTTAATCTTATATAAGGTGCAAGAGAGAAAAGAACAACTAATAAAATCAAATGAAAAATGAAAATAAATATTTTTAATGAATATGTCAACAGGGTTTGTGGTTTGTATGGCATAAAGGAACAGGAGTTATTTAAGAAAACAAAAGTCAGAGAGATTGTTGATGCAAGGCATCTTTTATATTACCTATGCTTCAAGAGACCAATGAAAATTATATATATAAAAACTTTTATGAGTGAAAGAGGATATGATATCGGACATTCAAGTATAAGCCATGGCATACAATTGGTTACAAAGCTTCAGCAAGATGATGCTGATTATAAAAGATTTATATTAGGCTTACAAAATGCATATGAGTTTCAGTAGGCTTTCATTAAGAGATGTTTGGGAAGAAGCAAAGCACGATCTTTATTCTTCCAATTTAGATGCAGATGGGTATGAAGCTCGATTAGTTTATGGAATAAAAATAGTTTATGACATTGAAACTAAAAGAATAAACATATATAATACTGCAAGAGGTGGGGATTTTTATAATGAAGTAAACAATCTTTATCCATTCATCGAGGGTGGTTGGAGATATGGAGTTTACATAACCACACTAGAGAATTACAAACATAAGTTAGACAGGATCGAAGATGCCATTCGTGAAGAAGTAAATGCGACCAATAATCCAAAACAAATAACTTCTTTAAAGAATGCAAGGGTAAGAATATTAAATAAGTATAATAGAATAAGTGATAAATTAAATAAATTATAATAAAATGAAACAATTAAAAACAGTAAACATCAAAGGAAAACAATACGTTGAAGTAAATGAAAGGCTAAGATACTTTCGTGAAAACTATCCAAACTATTCATTAACATCAGAAGTATTAGACAAGACGGAAAACTCTATCTTAATTCTTGCTTCAGTTATAAATGAAGATGGTAAAATTTTAGCTACAGGTATGGCTGAAGAAGAAAAAGGAAGTACATTTATAAACAAAACTTCTTACGTTGAGAACTGCGAAACTTCTGCATGGGGTAGAGCTTTGGGTAACTTTGGAATTGGAATAGATACATCGGTTGCTTCTGCAAATGAAGTAAACAATGCTATTACAAACCAAAACAAATCTACTAAAGAAGTGACAATGGATCTTGATCAAGATAAGATGCAAGATGTACTTAAGTATGTGGTAACTCACAAATCAAAAGGTCTTGATTGGATTGTAAGTAACATCAGTAAGAAATATAATGTTACTACTACTGTAAAGAATAAAATTAAAAAGACTTTAGAAGATGCAAAGTAAGATAACAAAAAAAATTATTAACTTACTGAAGTCTGATGCAGAATATTATGGAGGGATTGGTAAACAATTCCTCTCTAATTCTGACATAGGAACTCTGTTAAAAAATCCTACGATGTATGGTGTACCTCAGCTTGATAACAAGGCTTTTATTATGGGTAGATACTTTCATTGTAAAATGCTAGAGCCTGAAAAAGTAGACGAGTATTTAATTGCACCTGTAATGAGTAGAACTGCAAAAGCATACAAAGAATTTTGTGCTGATCATTTAATTCCTTTTGCTCTGCTTAAAAATGAAAAGCAAAAGGTAGATGAGTGGTGTGATGTAATGCTAAGCAACTTTGACTTCTATGAATTGATTCAAGATAAAGACAATAAATATGAAGAGCCAAATGTAAAAAACATTGGTGAGTTACATGGTGGTGCATTATGGAAAGGCAAAGCAGACATAGTTCACAAAGATTATATCATTGATCTTAAGACTAGTGGGGACATCACTAAATTTAAAAATAGTATTTACAATTACAATTATGATTCACAAGGTTATATATATCGTGAACTCTTTGGTAAACCAATTCTGTTTCTTGTTATCGACAAGTCGACAAAAGTTTTGGGAATGTTTGATTTATCTGAAGAGAGTTACGAGAGAGGTAAGTATAAAGTGGAACAAGCTCTTGAGGTTTACCACAAATACTTTTCAGAAAACAAAACAGAAGATATCAAGTCACATTATCTACGACATACTGTGTAGATTGGTATATAAGTTAAAAAGAAAAAGGACATATTATGTTATATACGTTCCATTGGAACATAATAATGTCCTCGATTACAACAAGTGTGTGATCCAAACTATAGAGCTGATGGAACAAAACTTAATAATTAAAAATAAAAATTATGGCACAAGCTGAAGAAAAAATCTTTGCTGATGGATTCTCATTCAAACGTAGAGAAAATGCACCTGACTTTGTAGTAGGTAGAATCAATGTAAAAGTTGACGATGCAATTTCTTTCTTGAAAAAGAATCAAAAGAATGGTTGGGTAAACCTAAATTGTAATCAAGCTAAGAGTGGTAACTACTACTTAGAGTTAGATACTTTTGTTCCGAATACCAATCAGAACAAAACACAACAAGCCAAGGTCGAAGCCGATCTTCCATTCTAATTAATTAAGGGGGAGAATGTCAAGAATGTAAAGATTTTTGTTCCTTCTTCCCTTTTTTTATTTTATTTTTTTTATTTTTATTTTATATATACGAGGCAAAAAAGTTAACATAGTCGACAACTCATTGATAATCAGCGAGAAACTTGACATAAAGTCGACATAAAGTCGACATAAACACTACAAACATGACATTAGAACAGAACATAACTATCTTTAAGAACATAAAAGAAACCGATACTCCGTTTCATAGACCAATAGAACACATACTACAAAGAATTAAGGATGGAGCTACTAAAGAATTAGTAAAACAAATTCGAGCAGATAAAAGAAAGTCTGAAAGAAACGAACTAAAAAAATTATTACCTGCCATATGTTTTTCAGGTATATTCAACAAGAGAAATGACAGCAGTCTTCAAGAGCATACAGGAATTATATGTCTTGACTTTGATGGGTATGAAAAAAACAAAGAGTTATTACAGGATAAAGAAAACTTAACTAAAGATAAATATGTTTTCTCTGTATTTATTTCTCCATCAGGTTTAGGCTTGAAGGTGTTGGTTAAGATACCAAAAGATGCAGAGAATCATGTAAACTATTTCAACTCTTTGGCAAATCATTTTGACAACCAAAGGTTTGATGTAACATGCAAGAACTTGTCTAGGGTATGTTATGAAAGCTATGACCCTTTAATCTTTGTAAATGAAAACTCTAGTGAGTGGGATAAGATTGAAGAGAAAGTATATGAAGAGAAGCATTCGCTTAGAGACCTACCAACTCTACCAATCACAGATGAAAATAAAATAGTAGAGATACTAACAAAGTGGTGGGTAAAAAAATACCCAATGATCGAGGGTCAAAGAAACAATAACACATTTGTTTTAGCTTCAGCATTTAATGACTTCGGTATCAACAAGTCTTTAGCAAGTTATGTTTTAAATAATTATCAAACCAAAGACTTTGGACAAAGAGAGATACAACAGACTATAGACTCTGCGTATGCACAAACTCAAAACTTTGGGACGAAATACTATGAGGATGACGAAAGAATAAACAACATCAAGATTAAATTAAGACGAGGTGTTTCCAAAAAAGAAATCAAGTCTCAATTACTTGACTCCGAAATTAGTGAGAATGTAATTGACTCAGTTCTACAAAGGGTTGATGATGAAAACAAAGAGCAAAAGTTTTGGACTAAAAGTGACAAGGGTGTTATCAAAGTAGTACACATTCTGTTCAAACAATTCTTGGAAGACAATGGATTCTATAAGTATTGTCCTGAAGGTAGCAAGAACTATGTATTTGTTAAAGTGACTAACAACTTGATTGATCACACAGATGAAAAACAAATAAAAGATTTTGTACTAAATCAATTAATTGAATTGGATGATGCAAGTATATACAATTACTTTGCAGACAATACAAGGTTTTTCAAGGAAGAGTTTTTGTCTTTGCTATCTACAATAGACATTTACTTTATTGAAGACACCAAGAGTACCTCATACATTTACTTTAAAAATTGTGCAGTTAAGATTACCAAAGACTCTGTAAATATATTAGACTACATAGATTTGGGTGGTTACGTTTGGAAAGACCATGTCATTGACAGGAAGTTTAATGTATGTGATACCAATTCATCTAACTACAAAAAGTTTATATCTAACATCTGCAAGAACGAACAAGACCGAGTCGAGTCAATGGAATCTACGATAGGTTTCTTAATGCATGGTCACAAGAACTTAAGCTATTGTCCTGCTGTGATTTTAAATGATGAAGTTATTTCTGATAACCCTGAAGGTGGTACAGGTAAGGGAATATTTATGAATGCACTTAGCCAAATGAAAAAGGTTGTAACTATTGATGGTAAGTCTTTTACTTTTGAGCGTAGCTTTGCATACCAACTTGTATCTGCTGACACACAGATTCTTGTGTTTGATGATGTGAAAAAATACTTTGACTTTGAAAGATTGTTTAGTGTGGTTACTGAAGGTCTTACATTGGAAAAGAAAAGCAAGGATGCTATTAAGATTCCATTTAGTAAGTCACCAAAGATAG
>Ga0114919_10001943_pt1 | contig 16659 bp, 19 predicted proteins | sample BlataG_FD_88682 | JGI IMG/M metagenome (GOLD analysis project Ga0114919, IMG submission 88682) | Deep subsurface microbial communities from Black Sea to uncover new lineages of life (NeLLi) - Black_00105 metaG | ecosystem: Environmental > Aquatic > Marine > Oceanic > Sediment | place: Atlantic... | reverse complement strand
TAATTGGGGAGCATCCTCGTGGACGCCGCACAGAACACGGCTGGGAGTTTGTGTTAGTCACCGCAGAAGAGAGCAGCAGTGGTCGAGGCATCAGTATCACCCGACATGATATTGAGGAAATCCTATTGGCTAAGGCAGCCATCAGAACCGGCATTAATATTCTCCTCGCTGAGGTCGGCTTGACAGCCAACGATATCTACAAGGTTATTATCGCTGGAGCCTTTGGTACATACCTTGACGTCACCAGTGCCATCACCATAGGTATGTTTCCCCAGCTGCCTTCGGAGCGCTTCAGCCAGGTGGGTAATGCCGCCGGTATGGGGGCTAAACTAACCCTTATCTCCAAGGAACAGCGCGCTAGAGCCGAAGAAATCGCTCGACAAGTTCAGTATATTGAGCTGGCAGCTAATCCTCACTTCGCCGAAGAATTCACCCGCGCTATGCTCCTGTGAGATAAATAATCCTACCGAGGGAAGGCAAACAGCCCTTACTCTGGATATCGGGGTGGCCGGATTTGAACCGCCGACCACCTGAACCCCATTTGGCAAGCATAAAAGCCAGCTTCCGCTTGCCTCCTTTCTTGGGAAGGATTATCAAACTGAGGCTCAGATGTCAAGCATGTGGACTTTTGCGCTAAAGTAGCATGACTTTGTCCCTTTCGGAGACGTTAGATAACAATCCGATGGATTGTTATTGACAAGCATTGCCATATAAAATATAGTTACCTTGCGGGCCCTAAGAGATAAGTAGTTGTTGTCGATGAGGAGCTAGCCATTCAGCGACTGGGTAGGTGATGGGTTATCCGCCTAACTATGACAAGCAAGCAGGGAGAAACATGATTAAAGTAGCCTCTATACAGCTCTGGCACAATGACGATGAGTCAAAGCAAGATAGAATAGCTCATGCCGAGCAGTTGATCGATTCAGCAGCTGATTGTGACCTCATTCTCCTACCCGAGCTCTGGGATATCGGTTGGTGGTCTTTCGACATTTATCACCAGGCAAGTGAGCCCTTACCCGGGAAAACAGTCTCCAGAATAGCGGAAAAGGCAAGAAGGGTAAATGCCTACATTTTGGCGGGTAGTATTGTGGAGAGGGACGGAGACTCTCTCTATAACACAGCAGTCATGCTGGATCCTAAGGGGCAAATCATAGCCACCTACCGCAAAATACACCTAGTGGGATTTATGGGGGCCAGGGAGGCAGAATTAATGAAGCGCGGGAAGGAGATTGTCGCTGTCAAGACAGATGTTGGTGTCCTCGGCCTGAGTATTTGCTATGACCTGCGTTTTCCAGAGCTCTTCAGAAAGATGGTGGCGCAACATGGCGTGGAGATAATTCTGCATACCACAGCTTGGCCTATGGTAAGACTGGATAATTACCGGGAGATGTGCCACATCCGGGCCAACGAAAACCTCTGCTACTTGGTTTCCTGTGACTCGGCTGGTTTCAACTGTGGCAAGCAGTACGTTGGCCACAGTGTCATTGTCGATCCGTGGGGTATACCTCTTGCCAGTGCCGGTATTTACCAGAGTGTGGTCAAAGGTGAAATAGATACCAGCGAGATGTACAAGATAAGAGAATTCATACCTCTACTCGAGGATAAGTTCTTCCCCGTGTAGAAAAAGTAGAAGAGAGGCACCATTAGTACTTCATCTAACTGTAGACGATGGTGCTAAACTTGATTTTCAAGTCTAGAAGAGAGCTGGACAAAAAGACTGGGGCAAGTTTTACCGGTTATCAGGGAGTTGAGACCTTCTAACTTTTATTATTTCAGCTAAGATGCTAACAGCTATCTCCTCCGGAGTTTGGGCATATATTTCCAGACCAATGGGGGTATAGACTTTATCCAATTGCTCTTGCGGTATTCCCTTAGCCAACAAGTGAGAGAATATAACCTTATTTTTAGTTTTGCTGCCTAGCATACCGATATATTTAGCTTGTGTCCCCAAAGCCCATTCTAATACCAGCTCGTCGTACTGGTGATTCCGGGTGACGATGACTATGTAACTCAATTTATTTATTTGTAGCTTGGAGAATGCTTTATTAAAGCCTTCAGCTAGAGTCAGCTCTGCCTCAGGGAATCTCTGGAGGTTGGCAAACTCAGCCCGGTCGTCGATTACCACTATTTTGAAGTCTACTAGCTTACCAATTTTAGCTACTGGCAGCGACATGTGGCCACCACCAAAAATGTATAAGGTTGGTGATGGTAGAATCGGCTCAATAAAGACTTCTATATCGCCACCACACACCATTCCTAGCTCCTCCCCTTGTTTAGCTGTTAAACTAATATGAGAACGTTGTGGCTTACCTTTTCTTATTACCTCCATTGCTTGGTCACACACCTGAGCCTCCAAACCACCGCCACCTATTGAGCCAACTATGCTCCCATCAGCCCTGACCAGCATCTTGGCTCCCTCTTCTCTAGGAGTGGAGCCAATAGCTGAGACTATGGTGACCAGGGCTGCTTCTTCTCCCCCGGCTCTAATTCTGACTATCTCTTGGTAGATATCTGTCATCCGACCTCTATTGAAATAACTTCCACCAGTGGCTCTGGTAATTGAGCTTGTCCCAATACAACTTGCTTAATCCGAGGGTGTCTCACTGCTAAAGTCTTACTAGCTAAGTCTCTCGCTTTTGATAAACCATTATCTAGGTCCACCTTGTTGATGAAGGGGACAATTCTGGCCTGGTCAGGACTCCCTTTAATTATACCTTGGTGGTGAGTTATTAGAAAGGCAATGGACTCTGCTGAGATAACTTCATCTAATGGCACCCCAATCAATTTGGAGACGATTTCAGGTCTGAAGACATTTTCTTCAGTGAGACGGCAGCCCACGGCGTCAATCCCGACTATCGGTATCACTAGAGATGTATTATATGGGATTACCGGCTCAGTGGCATTTGGTGCCTTCAAAGACTTCTGAGCTGCCCCATCCGCTTCCGCTATAACGTAAGATACCCGATTTACTTTGGCTAACTTGACTACTAGATCTGGGCTAATTCCATTTAACTTCCCCGAAGCTAACCTCTCACTAGCTAGAGTAATATGCCTGTACTTATCTATATTCTGTAGAAGCAACCTTATCATCTCTTCCTCATCTACTTCTAAGAGAAGAAGCGGGGTTTGAGATGGTAACGGCTCAAGAATCTTGGTGGTGGTAGTAGTAATGACACAACCACCACTTGAAGCTAACTCCCGAGCTAGAGCAAACATAAGGGTTGTTTTACCCCCACCACCAACCAGGCTTATTACTTCACCAGGCTTAATATCTAAAGCTTCCCCGAGTCTCATAACTAAGCGTTAAACCTTATTAGTATCGCCTCCAGGACTCCCCCGGCTATTGCTCTCATCCTAGCTCTAATACTGTAACACGTTTCCTTATTTCCTACCGGATCTATTTCACCTAGCTTGGTTCCTTTTTCTACTTGTAGCCCGCTCCTGAGCAAGGCTCTAATCACACCACCAATCTCTGCTATGACTGCTTGCCTCCCCACTAAGGCAATCACCTCACCGGCGGCAACAGGGTCTCCTATTTCTTTGTTAGCTAGAAATAAGCCATCTTCGGGTGAATGTAGCGCCCTCTCAAAAGTCAGGCCGCCGATGGGAATGGGAACCCCTGTATTTTTTTCTGCTTCCCCGTCAAAGATTACTTTGCCCAGGCTCTCACTATTGTTGGTCTCCACTACCAGGTGAACATCTTTGCCTGCCTGGAAGCCAGGACCCAGCCCAATTACTAGGGGAGCATCAGTTAACCTTGTCCCCAAGTTTCTTTTGGCCATTATAGCATCAATTAATATGTCGGGGTGGAGGGTATCCCTAATTCTTGCCTCCGGGTCAACTACGATAGGCAGCTTGCTCTCTTGCCACACCCTCAGTATGTCACCTGCAGATTGGACTAATTTGGCTACTACCCCCTCAACTTCTTTTGTACCCTCATATATGGCTTCGGAAAAGGCGACTCCTCGGCTAACTGCCTTGGGATGGGGTATCTCAGTTAGGCAAACCTTAAAATGGGCACGAAATAACCTGTGAGCTACCCCGCTGGCTACCTCACCTCCGCCTTTAATTAACACTATAAGTTCAGAAAGCTTCGTCATCCTTCACCGCAACTTCTCGAGTAATACTGAACCTATCTCCTGTGGTAGCTGATTGCGACTATTTACAGTGGTTTTGAAGACTAACGGTGTAGTGGGCAACTGAGATAGAAAGGCGGGTAATAACTCACTGCGTATAACCAGAATACAGTCCTTAACCTTGCCGGCTTTAATGAGTTCAAGAACCTTGGCAAAGCCTTCTGCCCTGAGTTCTAAGTGACCAATTTCATCAACTACGAGGATTGCTGCGGAAGTGCCCTTATCTACTGCCTGAATCCCAAAATCAATACCCTTAGGATTGAAAGAATATTTGGCAGTACGCGGACCATGATACACATTATTGACACTGGCCAGAGTTTCCTTTTCACCGGATTGAATATCTTCTATGATAATACCTTTGTCCGCAGCTTTATAGGTTAAGATACCACCACAGGTATACCCCTGATTTCGGGCTAACTCTATAAGCTTCCGGCAAACCGTAGTTTTACCAATACCTATGGCGCCAGTAACAATAATGTTCATTGCTTTAATTAAAGTCCTGACACAATAGCTATAGCACTCACGCCCCAGCAGATAAGTATGGTAGCCACTGTGGTAGCATAATAAAGCGATTTCTTTCTTGTTAATAGGGGGAAAGTCTTCAGCTCAAGCTTCATACCTGCCAAATAGCCTAGAGGTAATAAACTGGCTGAGAAAGCTGCCCAGATTAAGCCTTCGGTAACTATAAATCCCACCGGGCTAAAGGACAACAAGTAATCACAAGGTGCTACCTGCATGCCAATAAAGTAAAAGCCGACTGAGGCTATAATGGCAACCAGGGCTCCAGTCCCCATGCGGGCATGGACACTTTTGCCCATTTCACTCATCAATAAGAATGCCACTAGGCTTAGGGCAACTGCCTCTGTAAAAACAGCAATGCATGAATTTGCTTTGCACATCACCGAAATGTGGAGAATGGGCACAGCTAGTAGTTTAACTAACACGGTAACTAAGCCTATTCCTATTAGCATAGCCGGTTTCTTGTAGATAACTAGGGCCATGCCCATAAGAGCCATTCCAATGCCTATCAATAAACCAGCCCGGTAAGGAAAATGTGCTGCGTGTAGGCCACCACCTAGGGCAACTTCAGACAATCCCCACATAGAGCCAAAGACCAAAATGCCAATAAGAATATGAATTGCACCTTGCCGGTCAATTTGCTTGCTTTTTGTGTTTGCTGCCATTTCTCCTCCTTTGTGAGATAGAGTGACCAATGATTTAATCAGCTTACCTTCATTTATACTACTTCCTGCCTCAATCAGCTGGAAATGCTATATCATAAGCAATATAACGCTCTTGTCAACCCCCAATGTCGGTTTTTGGTAAGTAATCTTGGCAACACCGGGCAAGAAATGCCGCTGAAAGCTTAAATTAGCCAACATAGAACTGATAATCACTTATGGTATCAATATCAGTGATAATGCCTCCAGCATTAACGGCTACCTCAAGGATGTCATCGGGATGGTCTTTAACTATCTGCCTTCCCCCTATATCACCCTTTAGCTCTAGCAGTTTCTCTTTATATTTGATGGCAAAGATAATCGGATGTCCTCTCCTACCCTGGTATGTTGGGATAGCAATGCCTCTATCATGGTTATGGAATTCCTCTATCAATCTATTGATAGTCTGGCTATTTATAAGTGGCTGGTCACCTAATGTTAGCATAGCCGCTTGGGCTCGGCTATCAACCAGGTTTAGTCCAGCTATTATAGATGTACTCATCCCCTGCCGGTAATTTGGATTTATGGCTATCTTAACTGGTTTACCGACTATGCTCTTTATCACTTCTTCAGCCCTATAACCCACCACCACAATAACCTCATTTACTGCCGCACTTAAAAGGTTATCAATGGCTTGTTCTACAATAGTAGTATTTTGGCCAAAGGGCATCAGTTGCTTTAGCTCACCCATGCGCTTTGATTCGCCAGCAGCCAGGAGTATCGCTGATATCATTATAGGTTCATTTTGTCTTATTGCCTTAGGGGTTCTGTCCGGGAACTTTGAGAAGAAGCAGCTTATTCCAGCTTTACCAGAGTTACTTATCCCCTACTCAAGACCAACAAGTTAACTCTATCTTATCCAAGAGTGTTCGTCAAACAGCAGGTGCTCTAAACTACCCCGGTCGATGGAATGTGCAATTGGCATCAACTATCTGCCCCAAAGTCCTGTTGCCTGTGGATGACAAGGCGCCACTAATATAGCTGCCACCAGCTAAATTATTTTCTCCGGGTTTTTCCACCGCACAGTTGTTTATAGAGGTCTCCATCTCTTGACAGGTGGGTAAACCCCGCTATAATTACTTGGACTCTACTTATATCAGGGATACCCCTAAAACCCAGGCTAGAGTTTTTTCCTCCCTTTCACTGAAGAGGTCAGGAGTTTAGGAGGGGATTAACTTGCAGGCGTTGAATAAAGGCTATAAACTAGGGGAAAACAAAAACAAGGAGTAAAATATGGCCAAAGAACAGCAGGAAATTCATGAGACAGAAAGTATTCCTTGGAAAGCGATAGAAGGGTACCCAGGGGTATACGAGAAGATTCTCAACGAAGATCCGGAAACAGGAAGTGTTACTCGACTGTTAAGGTATGAGCCGGGTACAGTATTTAATGAAGTTTTGAGACATGATTTTTGTGAGGAGATTTATATTCTTTCAGGAACACTGATAGATTTAGGGAAAAATTTGACTCTGAAAGCAGGGTATTATGGCTATCGTCGTCCTGGCATGGAGCACGGACCTTATAGCTCCCCGGACGGGATGATGACGCTTGAGATGAGAACACATGAAAAATAGTCCCCTCTCTGATAAAGGATGCTTATGAAGGTTTTAAATCTCACACTGAGCGAAAAGGGTGGAACCGAGCCGGTCAGCTTCTCGGTGAGGCGCATGGTTAACGCTGGCTATGTAGGCAGAGACCGGGAGGCCGTTAAGAGACACATCGAGGAACTAAAAAAAGAAGGCGTCCCTGTTCCCGAGGAAACCCCTACTCTTTACCCTGTGGCATCTTACTTGATAACCACCGGTAACCTGTTGGAGGTAGTGGATGAATCCACCTCTGGAGAGGCAGAATTTGTCCTCCTGTTAGAGGAGGGAAAAATATATGTGGGGGTGGGGAGTGACCACACGGATAGGAAGCTGGAGGCTTCAAGCATTATCAAAGCCAAGCAGATTTGCCCCAATGTGATTTCTTCAGTTGTCTGGCATTATGAGGAAACTAAGGAAGTCTGGGATGATCTAATTCTAAGAAGCTGGACGGAAAAGGGTGGCCAAAGGATACTCTATCAAGAGACAAAGCTATCATCAATTATGAGTGCTGAGGATATTCTCGCCTTTGTTAGAAGCAAGGTAAAGGATGAGGACTTAAACGGCATGGTCATCTACTCCGGAACTGTCCCCGCCTTAGGCGGAGAAGTAATCTACGGAGACAGCTTTGAGGTGGAATTACATAATCCCAAAACCAGTGATTCGTTGTGGTGTAGATATAAGGTTAAGCTTCTGGATTACTTGGACTAAGCCTTATTATCAAAGGAGGTAAGGAGAAAGAGGATGGCTGATTTAAGGGTAAACTTCTTGGGAGTGGAGTTTAAGAACCCGGTGCTGGCTTCTTCAGGTGAGCCTACGTTTTCCTTGAGAAATATGCAGAGAGTGATAGAAAACGGAGCCGGCGGATTGGTGGTCAAGACCCTTACCGACTCCGAATCTATGAAGAGGCTGAGTGCCCAAACAAGATGGAGATTCTTGGATGAGAAGCACCAGGTCTGCCAAGGGGCTATCCCGCGTCTTTTTACGATGTACGGTAGGACTGGGTTACAGGATGAGGCGACTGAAGTATGGCTTAAAGAGATTGAGCAGGCTAGAGAGATGGGCGATAAAGAGGGTTGTGTGGTGATTGGCAGCATTGCCTCCACCGAGGTGCCGGGTTGGGTTAAATTAGCCAGGATGACGGAAGAAACCGGCGTTAGGATGATGGAGTTGAACTTCGGTTGCCCTCATTCCTCTCAAATAGAAAAAACTAAAACCGGGATGCTGGTGGGTCAAGATAAGGAATTGGCCTCAGATATTGTTAAAGCCATTACCCAAAATGTCTCCATTCCCATAATAGTTAAGCTCACCCCTCAGGTTGCCGATGCAGTAGAGATAGCTGAAGCAGTGAAGAAGGCTGGGGCTTCAGCAGTCACTGTGATGAACCGCTTTGTGGGGTTCTCTGTGGATGTGGAGAAGGCTGAGCCTTACCTCTATGGCTCAGCCGGAGTAGGTGGACCCTGGGTAAAGCCCCTGAGCCTAAGGTGGGTCTATCAAATTTACAGAGACCTGGGCATTCCCATAAGTGGTTCAAACGGCGCCTACGATGCTCAGGATGTGGCCGAGTTTATGATGGCTGGAGCCACTGTTGTTCAGATGTGCTCAGTCATTATGGCTGAGGGTTATGGGTGGATAGCTAAGACTATAAGGGAACTGAATGACTTTCTGGATAGAAAGGGGTATAAGACTGCAGGGGAAATAGTTGGCATAGTAGCCAAAAAGGCTCTTACCTATGCGGTAATGGAGGAATTCCCTAAAGAGAAAGCAGAAGTTGACCAAGACCTGTGTACCCTGTGTGAGAAATGTGTAGAAACTTGCTTTTACAATGTTCTTAAGGTAGAGGATGGTAGGTTGGTAGTTGATGGGTGCCGGGGCTGCGGGATTTGTACTTGTGTTTGCCCTGAAGGTGCCATTTCTCTGAGAGGTGGCTGAACTGAGCAATAAAGATTCAGTCAGATGGAAGCACGGTTATTGAACAACCGATTTCCAAGCCAGAGGATTTTATCGCGCTTCGTGCTGAAATGGACGGTATTATAGCTATTTTCAACTGCCCTCAAGAGCCAACCCTTGTAACGCTTACAGGCCGACCAAGCTTGGAGTCATGGTTTACGAGCCCAAACCGGTTCCTTTTAAAGACCTTAATGATTAGTGTTGAAGGCTTTTCCATGTTCTGCTTGGAGATAAAAGACACCCCGGAAAGCGGTAAGAGGAGGCAGTGGAAAACGGCAGATGAATGGCGATAGCTTGCCAGTTTTCCGCCAAATCACTTCTTAAGGAGGAAGATGATGGAAGAAAGGGAAAGGCGTCTTGTCTCAGGAAAGGGATTTTATGTTGACGATATAGAATTACCGAACATGGCGCACTGTATATTTGTTGGCAGCCCATATGCTCATGCAAGAATAAAGAGTGTTGATGTTAGTAGGGCTTTAAGGCTGAATGGGGTGTTGGCAATTATAACTGGCAAGGAAGTTGCCAAATTAATGGATCCTTTGCTGGCAACCTCTAGCTACGGGGCTATCGGTTGGCACTGGCGAACCCCAAAAGTATATCCCTTAGCTGTTGACAAAGTGAGATTTCAGGGTGAACCAGTGGCAGCAATTATAGCTGAGCATCCATATATTGCTCTTGATGCTGCGGACCTGATAGACATTGAATATGAACTTCTACCTCCTGTAAGCGATGTCAATGAGGCTATGCAACCAGGGAGTCCATTAGTTTATGAAGAATGGGAAGATAATATGCAGGTGCATTTAGAGTTTAACTTCGGTGATATTGATGCAGCATTTAAGGAAGCTGACCGCATACTCCGAGTCTCGTGGCATGAGGGCAGGGTTTCAGGTTTTCCTATAGAGGCGAGAGGCTGCATTGCTTCATATGATAGGATAACAGGAATGTTGAATATGTGGAGCTCAACGCAAGCTCCTTTTCTTGGGCGACAATACATATCTAGCGCGTTACGCCTGCCTACCAACAAGGTGAGAATTGTAGTTGCAGACGTTGGAGGGGCATTTGGAAACAAATTAAATTGGTGGAAGGATACCGTGGTTGGCTTAGGTTCTATCATAACCGGGAGGCCTGTAAAGTGGGTCGAAAGCAAAAGAGAGTTATTCCTGACGGGTTCTCATAACAGGGATGTCACCTGGGAGGGTGAAGTTGCTGTGAGGAATGACGGGAGCATCCTTGGGGTCAAAGCTAAGTTTGTAAAGGACTTAGGTGTAGAAGGTACAAACAGGGGCTCAGCAGCAATGGGCATCATTCCGGCCTGTTGTTCAGTACCAAATGCTTACAGGCTTTTTAAGGGACTAAAAATCGAAGCTTGTGGTGTTGTTACTAACAAGTCACCTTACTGCGCTTATAGGGGATACGGTAAGGATAAAGGGATAAAGTTCATGGAACGAATAATGCAAATCGTGTCTCGTGAACTCAATATAGAGCCAGAGCAGATAAGGTTGGGGAACTTTATACAACCTCACCAGTTTCCCTATAAGCAAATTTCAGGGTATGTGTATGATAGCGGTGATTATCCCGCCGTATTGAAAAAAGCCTTGAAACTGGGCGAAGTCGACTTATGGAGGGAGAAACAGAGGCAAGCTAGGAAGCAAGGTAAATATATCGGGGTGGGGGTGGCATTCATGGTAGAGCCCGCAGGTGTAGCCGCACCTCATTGTATTTATGGTGGACTAACACAGGCTCGGGTTTCAATAACCAGTGACGGGTTAGTTGAGGTGGAAAGTGACCAGACTGAAATAGGGCAAGGGTCTACCATTACTAGGACTAAGGTGGTTGCAAATATTTTAGGTGCAAAAATTGACGACATCGAAGTAAAACGGGATACCTCAGATATGCCTGGGAGCGGAGTATATTCCAGCAGGGGCGCTATTTACCCCACCGGTGCTCTGATAAGGGCAACTAGGGAATTGAAAACAAGAATGATAAAACTTGCCGGTCACTTTCTGAATGAAGAACCGGCACATATAGATATAACGGATAGCGTTTTCCATTCAACAAAGGACCCGACTAAGAGAATGTCACTGAAAGAGTTAGCGGACTGTGTATATTTCCGCCCGGGCCCAAGAGGACTACCACATGATATGCAAGTAAAGCATGAAATCTTGCTTGACGTGTCAGCATCATGGTTTAGCCCTAATACTGCCCAAAACCCGACCAGCACATATGCTACATATTGCTCTGGTGCAGATATCGCTGTGGTAGAGGTGGACGTGGAAACAGGCGCGGTGAGCATATTGAAATACGCACACGTGCACGATGCTGGTACACTCCTGGATAAAGATGTTGTAGAGGGGCAAATATTTGGTGGCATAGTTCAAGGTATCGGTGAAGCACTATCGGAAGAATTAGTTTACACCAAGAACGGAGAATTACTTAACAACTCGTATACTGATTACGTGATGCCCACTGCTCAGGATTCACCAGATATTGCTATGGGGCATATTGAAACCCCTTCGCCTTTCACTGAGCTTGGGCAAAAAGGTATAGGGGAGGCGCCGATAATAACCAGTAAGGCAGCTATTATAAACGCCATAGAAGATGCCTTGTCCCCATTTAACATACGAGTCCCTGAATCGCCGGCAACAAGAGAGAGGATACGCCGGTGGATTTTAGAATCTCAGGAGGGGTGATATTATGAAGGTGCCTATCAAAACAAAAGTGAATGGCAAGCTTTATGAGCAGGAGGTCGAGGTTCGGTCCACACTTCTGGATATATTGAGGGATGAACTGAAAATCAAGAGCGTTCACCGAGGTTGCGAGGATGGAGAATGTGGCGCCTGCACTGTATTGCTAAATGGTAAGCCTGTATGCTCATGTCTAGTCCTTGCTGCCCAAGTTGATGGAGCAGAGATAACCACGGTTGAAGGCTTGCTCAAGGGTGACGAACTTCATCCCCTTATGTTGGCATTCATTGAAAATCACGCCGTACAATGTGGTTATTGTACTCCAGGCGTTATTATGACAGCTTACTCTTTGTTGAATAATCTGACGGACTTCACAGACGAAGACTTAAGGAGAGGCATCGAAGGTAATCTTTGTAGGTGCACGGGGTACATACATATAATCAAAGCTATAAAAGCTGCGAAAAAGTGCAAGGATTCTGGCAATTGGTGGTAAATAATGAATATACGTGAGAGCGCTTAAAAGGAGGCCGAACCAAATGAGGAATTTTGTGGGATTAAGGGCGATACCAGAAATGGAGTATCATCGTCCCATAGCATTGGAACAGGCACTAAAGTTGCTAAGCGAGCTCAAAGAAGGTTGCAAAATAATAGCTGGTGGTACCGACCTGGTGCCAGCAGCTAGACGGGGTAGAATGTCATCGTCTGGGCACATTCATATTATCGACATAAGCTCGATAAAAGATCTGGACTACATAATTAAAGAGGACGACATGATACGAATAGGAGCAATCACGAGATTGTCAGAAGTCGGGGCGTCGACCGTGGTAAAAGAACACGTGTCGATACTGGCTGAGGCTGCAAGTCAGCTAGGCTCATTACAGGTTAGAAACCTGGGCACTATAGGTGGCAATTTATGTAACGCTTCTCCAGCCGCAGATACTGCCCCGCCGCTTCTGGCGCTGGACGCCAGGGTCAACATAAGAGGCATTGGTAAGCAACGGTTAGTGCCGTTGAAGGAATTCTTTACAGGCCCCGGGGAAACAATACTGGCACCTGGGGAAATCCTCGCCGAGGTCCAGATACCCATCACAGAGCCTACTGCGGGTTCGTGCTTTATTAAGTTAGGACGAAGGAATGCATTCACATTATCTATAGTCTCGGTAGCAACGTTGGTTAAAGTGAAAGACGGGATTTTTGATGATGTAAGGATAGCTTTGGGGGCAGTGGCTCCCACCCCCATTCGAGCCTCAAGAGCGGAGGAGCACCTGACCGGGAAAAAGGTAAGTGAACAGGTAATTGACGATGGGGCAAAAGTAGTTACAAGTGAAGTAAAACCCATATCTGATGTTAGGGCTAGTGCCCAGTATAGAAAAGATATGTCATACATTGTAACCAAGAGAGCATTAACGATGTGCTTTAATGGAGGTCAGGTAACCAGCTTTGCGGGAAAAGGCTAGGCCCTTCCCGGAAATAGTAATGGTGACTGAGCAGGAAGGGTAACAGCCTAAAATTTACACTAGTAAATATTAAATAGGAGGTCAACATGATGGGAGCCGAGAAAATCTGGTGGTTTGGAGGCGAGTATACGAAAGAAGACCTGAGGAGAATGGACCCTGTATTTCTTCGAGCTCTGTTCCGCGAGCGAGTACATCACACTATAGAGGTCGAAATTCTCCCAATCCTTCTGGGAAGGAAGAAGCTATCACCCGGATTCGGACTACAGCCGCAATTAATCCTTGATATTTGGAAGGAAAGAGGCTTTTCGGATGATGCTCCGGACTTTGAGTGGGGCAAGAAGTATCTTGCGCTTGCTGAGAAGCTTCGAGCTGGTGAAAAAATCGAGATAGATGAGCCCCTTCCCACGCCTTTTACCAACCAGGAAATGGCAGTTGTACATAAGTTAATATGGGAACGCTGTTCAATTCGTGATTGGGTGATTGGTAAAAAGGTCCCTGACGATATGATTGAAAGAATCCTCGAGGCAGGCAGGGCAGCACCGTGTGGCTGTAACCTTGACATTGTTCGCTTCATCGTGATTAGAGACCCTAAAGAGGCTAAAATGGTGTGGAGCGATATCCCCACCCCCATGGAACAGTGCGTTCTAATAGTAGTCTGTTATGATAAGAGGGTTTATGAAATAGTCGGCCACGATCGCTTAGTCCCCCATAATCAGTTACTTGATTGTGCCGCCGCTGCCGACCACATGTGTCTGATGGCCCATGCCTTGGGCTTGGGAGCTGTTTGGCTATCTAGGACAGATAAGACGGCTAAAACTTTCAAAGAGAAATACGGTCTTCCCGATTATATTGAACCGGTTCTGCACTTAGCGATTGGCTGGGCTGCAACAGGGTCTATTAAATCGTTGAGGATGCCTCTTGCTGATATGATGATTACGAGGGGAAAAGCCTGATTTTTAGTTAGCTAACGATTAAAACCTATTTGTTCCTCAACTAATAAGGGGGAGCTGTTCTCAGCTCCCCCAAACTTCATTTTATTCTTAATTAGCCGTCAAGAATAAAGGCTTTGCCCGCCTTTCAGCCGTTCTTGACAGCTTCGCAATAAATGCTTACCATCAATTCTGATTTAATCCCCCTTTTTTTCTCCAAATATCCTCGTTCATAGCCTTATCTATTGAGCATGCAACTAGACTTCGAAATTCTTTTTTTGTAAGCTTCAATCTTTTAGCAGTATCAGAAACAACATGGTCTGGCGCCTGCCCACGAGCACTATGGGATAATTTCCCAACCCTGTACTCGTGGTCATCAAGATTTAGCCAAAAATAAATATGGTGGCCAGCCCTATCTTCAGTTGCATCCAGCTTAGCCACCAACGTGCTTCTTATTTCTCTATTCTCCATTTATTTAATTAGAATATTCCTAAGAACTTGTAAGTTATATTGCTCCCTATCTCCCAGTATTTTCTCTCTTTTCTCTAAAGAATGAAGGTAATCAACTAATGAATTAAACAAGTCCTGTTGAGCCTCTTCCATAGATTCACCAATACCATACTCATCTGTTCGGTTTTCTACTACTACGTAATTTCCATCTTCTAACTTTACTATAGCAATAAGCGTTTCTTTTAGTTTATATTCATCATCTATTTGAGCGCCCTCTCCTACTGTCAGCACCCCTATAGTACTAATTAGGTTTAACTCAGCATTTGTACCATTATTAACAGGGAACCCCTCTGGCAGAACGTCCGTGTAGTATGCAATATTTTGAACTGGCATAAGTAATCACCAACTCTCTTTATAGGTCAATATCCGTAGATTTCCAAAAATCTTCCCAATCGCCGGGAGAAATACCAAGGCTATTTAGCACTCGATTGTCTACATTAATTTTAACCCCTGTACTAGATTCCATTTTCTTAACCTGTCTCACGATAATCATGGTCATTACTTTCAAATGTTCGATACTCATTCTTATCGTAGCAAGTCTTTCAGGGGCAACAGGTTTACTCTGTTCTGGATGAGGCGTATTTACGGCGAACGACAAATTAGCACCAAATGCTGTTGTTGTAACCATGAATTGGTCGGAGTAGACATCAATTGGCTCTTCCATACCTTACCTCCTCCTGCATATCAACTTAATCTTAAAGGAAAGACCCCAATCAGAGTATCAAGCATAAAGTATTTTGTCACCTGTGTCAACTCTGATTATGTATACCTAGGAACTTCTTACAACAAACCCGACATGATTATACACCATTATCCCTCTAGTCGACACATTAATAACTTCTTATCCTGTCATAAATGATGGATAAAATACCTGTCCTTCTCAAGTTCTCCTAACAACACCAACTGTTGTCCCTTTCCTTCGTGCTCCACAATATTTTTCCTACCATACCCGATTTTACTACAAGGTTTCACAATGTATTTCCACCTCTCATTTTGCCTTTTAATGACTCCATCCCAACCATACTTCCGAACATCGAGAAATAAGTCAAAATGGACATTGGTTGCTTTACGTTCCTCAAAATCAATTAACGACATTCTTACTAACTCATTGTCAGGAACATAAAATCCTTTCTCTTTCTTATAGAATCTTCCAAAATCCCACTAATAAGGGAATCCCCACCCCTTACTTGAATGATATCTCTCAAAATCATCCTTACTAATAATAAGGGGTAGCTGCATCAGCTACCCCTGTTTCCATTCTCTTTTTCACTTCACCAGCCGTCAAGATTAAAGGTTTCCACTTTTTGGTCGGGGTGGCCGGATTTGAACCGGCGACCACCTGAACCCCATTCAGGTGCGCTACCTGGCTGCGCTACACCCCGATTTGTGTTCACCCTTCCTATAATCCTAGCATAATCTATTGCTCAGAGCAAACAGAGAATGCTCCAAGCACCTCAGCTATGGACGGCATACCTCAACTATGCTAATATTATGTCTTGGGTAACTGGGAGACTACGCTACAAGGTAATACCAGAAAGGAGCAGTCAGTACTATGGCAATCCGAGCCATGTGCCATCTTCTTGACCCTGTGCTGAGGCAAAAAGCCAAAAGAGTGCCCACTGTGGATAAATCGGTTCAGCGACTTATTGACGACATGGTGGAAACAATGCAGCAGGCAAACGGTGTGGGGTTAGCCGCTCCTCAGGTGGGGGTGTCTCTCCGAGTTATAGTGTTTCAGGTGCCAGGTGAGGAGCCAATCGCTATCGTCAACCCGGAGATAGTCAAACGCACTGGAGAGCAGGAGGTGGCAGAGGGATGCCTTAGCTTCCCTGGCTACGCTGGCGAGATAAAACGGTCAGCTTTGGTCACAGTCAAAGGTTTGGACCGGCAAGGGAAACCGACTAGAATTAAAGCTACTGGCCTCATGGCTGAGGCTCTGCAACACGAGATTGACCATCTCAATGGTATCTTGTATATCGACCATTTAGAGAGTCAGGATAAATTATACAAAATTAAGCCTGAAACTCAGGAGCTAAGATAATAATGCACTCAACTAAAACGGTTAAAACCCTGGTTCAATGCGACTTTGACGGTACCATCACCCAGGAGGATATGGGCTACATGCTGTTGGATACCTTTGCCAGTAGGGAATGGAGGCAACTGTTAACTGCATATAGAGAACACCAAATATC
>Ga0114919_10001942_pt1 | contig 16665 bp, 20 predicted proteins | sample BlataG_FD_88682 | JGI IMG/M metagenome (GOLD analysis project Ga0114919, IMG submission 88682) | Deep subsurface microbial communities from Black Sea to uncover new lineages of life (NeLLi) - Black_00105 metaG | ecosystem: Environmental > Aquatic > Marine > Oceanic > Sediment | place: Atlantic... | reverse complement strand
TCCGCTCTTCTCAGCGGCTGCGTAACTCGCGTTGCTCAGACATACTCGCCGGTCCACTGCGTGGACTCCCCTCGAAGATCGGAATTTGAAGGCTAAATCTTTTAAGGTCGCTTCATCCATCCCTAAATTTTGGACTATTAAAGAAAACTTCCTTCTTATCTTTTTTTGATTCTTCCAATATGCCCAGCAGCAAAAGCTCTTCAACTTCTGGCTCATAATTGATTGCGACCTGTTTACTCTCATAGGTCTTGCCTCTAAACTCTTTTTTAATATAGACGGTGGAAATTTTAGAGGTCAATAATCGAATTAAATGATTCTTCTTCTCTCTATCCGCTTTGTTGAAGATCGCCTCCCAGTTTTTCAGACTATCAATAATCTCAATAGCTTTTCCGATCTTCTCATCATGCATCTCTCGGTCTTCTTCCAATTCGTTTAAGCGGGCTTTTACTTCCTTCTGACGACTGCGGAGCCTTTCACTTCTTGTCTTAAAAAACTCAGTGTCGATTACCTCTTTTCGATAGTCTTCATACATCTCATCTAGGCGAGTTTCATTCTTTGTCATCTCCGACCTTAGTGCGCGAATCTCGTAATCCAAAAACTCTTTTGTCTCATCCTTAAAGAGACTTTCCTTCAATCTCTGCCAATGCTTCTTATTGAACTTTATAACACCGATCTCTTCCATGAGCATCCTCTCTATTTCGCTTTCTGAGAAATAAGGCATATTGCATTTTTGCGCTTTTACAGCTGTCCCTTTTTTCCACCAAATTTTCTTCTCGCCAGTGTAATCATCTTCATAAGTGATGTCTTCTTTAATGGTCAAAGTTTCTGCATCCACATACTTGTCAGAAATGCTATTCGACCCGTTTGAAGTGTAATAAGAATTTCTGTTGCAAAGATAGTGGGCTTCATATTTGTATTTTTTTGTCTTTACACCACCCTTTGTCTTCCAGCTAATTTTGTAATCTGGTTTAACTCCAAATATTAGTCCTCCGCATTTACCACAAGTCATCAAGTTGTTAAATAGATATGGACTTCCCTTGCGACCCTTAAGGTTTGTCTGCCTCTTTTTCAGGATAGCTTGATTCTGTTCCCACAGCTCCTTTGTGATAATGGGCGCAAAACCATCGGTCTTATTCTCATAGATTTTCGCTACACCAGCATCCGCCCATGGATGACTCCACTCGAACTCGCCGTAATAATATTTTCTTTTGATCAGCTTTGACATATATCCTACAGTAAACTCAGACACCCTCTTTGGCTTCAAACCTATGTCTTTGGCGAGCTTTATAGTCTGACGAACACTAAACTTCCCTGTGTTGAAAAGTTCAAGAAGTCGTTTCACTTTTGGAGCAGCTTCGGTCTGAACATTTTTGTGTGGACTCTTTTCAGTTTTAGGAATGCTTTTGTAGCCAAGTGGCGGAGTGCCAGGATACTCACCTTTCTTCAACTTCCCTTCTATTCCAGACAACGTTTTCTCTCTTATTATGTCGGAAATATATGCATCAACATCTACTTTAACATTATGTCCAAGCTTTTCTGCCGCAGACTTGAAGTCTGGAATAAAGCGGCGATCTCGTATTAGGTAAACACTAAGTTCATTTTGTTTCAGAAATTTCCGAGCCTCCATATCCAGTTCCCTGTTTCGAGTCCAGCGATCTGAATCACTGATCAGAATTTGTTTAATATTATTCGCTATACAATATTTAAAAGCATCCTTGAGATGTTTCCTCTCTATGGCTCTGGCACTCTCTTGCACCTTGAAAACTTTAACTAAGTCATGGCCGTTGCTCTTAGTCCATTCTCTGATGTAATCTTCTTGGGCATCCAACGACAAACCTTTTTTCTCTTGATCCTTGGTGGATACCCGACAATAACCAATAGCTAATTCTTTCATTGTTCCTCCTTGATTGGGACGGGAGAGCCAGGCAAAAATTGATTGGTGATCAGATTTTTGGTAAGACCCAACTCTCCCATGTTATGATTGCTTTGCCTGATCACCATTTCGTTCACCAATCAATATTAATATAAGCTTTTCACCCTCATGTGTCTACCTAAGTTATTCAAACAACTCACTTTACATCCGTTAGCTTTTTTTCAAGTCAAACTAAGTTTTTTGCGCTCCTCATCCTTTATCCTTAACTCAGCAATCTTCTCTAGCTCAGTAAAGGATCTTTTCTCCTCTCCGCGTTCTATGCTTTCATATGCTTCTATCATCTCTTTCTTCGGAGGATTTGAGTCCCTCAGCTCCATCACTTCATCGAAAATCCATTTCTTATAGGGGGCATATTTAGAAAGAGGATTCACCGTCCGCCGACAAGGAATGCCATTATAAAAAACTGCTGCGTCACTCGATATATCTTTATCCAGTCGTTCTTTGATCATCTTCATTTTGTGACTTTTGAAAAGGAAGGTGACAACAGGCCAGTTCATCTCCGGCGGTTTCCAGAACGGTCTGCGCTTTAGCTTTACAACATTATTATCCAAGAAAGTTATAGTTCTGAAAGGAGCATAGATTGAATCCTCAGGACACTCCTCCCAAACCCATTCTACTTTTTCTATCCACCTAGGCTGAGGTCTGGGAGGTGGAAAGTTCTGTGCACCACCAACAACCACGGTTCCTAAAGTTCCCTCAGAGGGATCTCGATTCCAGCGTTTGCCCGCTTCCAGCACCTTTAGAACACTCCCATCTTGTCGGTAAAGAGTAATCTCCTCTCCACTTTTGTTCACAAATTTCACCTTAAGCATTTTTTTCTCCTTGCTTGAATTCTATCGAGCATATTAAGTGCTACTTAAAGAGTTGAGTTCCGCACTATGAGAGTCTTTCTGACTCGGGAATACTTCCCGCAACCTTTTCTCGACAGATTCTTTCAACAGGGCAAGATTTGCATCACTGCCGATATAGGTTCTAGTAGGTTGGGCTCCATCATGGTGGGGAGGTGAGGGAACAGGCTTGTTGTCGTCAGTGTCGCTCTTTAACTCATACTCGATAACTATGGTAACTGTTTCTCTTGTTGTTCTACTCATTATAATTCTCCTATATAAATTTTTAATTTGTGATTCATTTCTTAGAATCCAAATTCTTTGATGTATTCAACGCGGGACAGCCTCCCCCCAGCTAAAATGTACTCAGCATAAAGCCTACTGATTGTTTTTGCATCGTGCCGACTTCCTTCTAAGGCATCATCAATTTCCTTCTGTCGTTGCTCGATCTGCTTCCGACTCGAATACATAGTATTGACACTGCGAGACGTTCCAGCTATTCGTTCCTCATTTCTAAAATTTGCCTGTCTTCGCAATCCTTCGTTAAGCTCCTCTTGAAGATTTGGATCATCCTGGGCAAATTTTTCTTGCCAGCCTTTATACCACTTAAAGAATTCTGGAAGGTTAGGATCATCCTTCAACGCCTTGATGTAAATCGGTAAAGCTTTTATTTGTCCCTTCGACCAATCTCCGCCCGCATCTTTTTTCAGCATTTCTTGCAATCTTGCTACTGTTGCATCGCTGAGTTCGTCCATCGCATTTGTAACCTTCTCCAAATCTTCTTCATTGAACTCTTCCTCAGGGATATAGGATTCAATAACATTTGCCTGTGTGATTGTGGCATCAGGGCCAAAAGAGGGATCTGAAACAATATCAACACTTCGAATTTCTAATCCAGGTTTTACTTTTCCATCTTTATCAGTCTCTCCAAAACCCCTCAAACTCGCACCAATTTTCACATTGCTTTTGAGAATTCTTAGAGTATCTTTTCCACGAGTGGTAGGGAGAATTTCTGCCTCTGCCCATGCAACTCCATTCTCCATCCAGGTCTTTAAAAGCACATGCGAAACGTCACTCAATCTCGTATTTCCGCCTCCAAGCGGGTGATCTGTCATTCCAGGAACTGGATTCTTTTGGATTCGAGTATTTAAAGCTTCTACTGCAGAGGTAAATATTTTCTTGGGATAATAGCGCTGATTTTTATTGAACACATCAGACTTACCGAATGAGAATTTCCACTTGCTAAGAAACACTGTTCCTTTTGCTTCTGCTAATTCATATAATTGACTTTCAACTACGTCTTTGTATTTGTTCATCTTTCTTCCTTAATAATTTTTTCAGAAGATGCATTTGTATAAACACATCTTCTGTTAGTCATATATGGTTCCAAAACATTTCATTCTTCAATTTTTTATTTTGGTGACGTCGGTGGCCTGAAATCCCTTTTCAGTTTTCTCAGAATTAAACTCAACTTCGTCACCCTCAAAAATTTCTCCATCGTCCTTTAGCTCAGAACGGTGAACAAAATAGTTCCGACCATCGCTTCCATTTATGAAGCCATAAGATCGCTCATAGGAAAACCACTTAAGTTTTCCTCTAATTTTTTCTGCCATTTACTTACTCCTTAAAAAAATGTGGGGGACGTCAGAAACCGCCCCCCACTATACCCAAAAAATAGAGCGACTGGGCAGGGAAAGAGTAAGCCTGCCCTCTCGCCAAAAAAGGAGGAATTGAGCAAGAAATTAAAACATCAGAAGAGTTGAAGGTTGAATATCCTGATTTCATCTCAAAAAAATTCCTTTTCGATTTATTTGCTTAATCGCTTTTTGAGTCAGCTTGTAAAACTTAGACAAAATTTTTACCTTTGCCTTAAACAGGTCAGAGCCAGGTACAAGTCCTTTTAGCTCCGCTTTGACCAACATCGGCAGTGCCGCCCTTTTCAGTGAGCTTTTACTAGGGAGATAAATCAACCTCCCAGAGAAATTATTGAGGAGTTTGATGATCACATCATCTCCTAATTTTTGCTGCACTTCCGCAACTATTGAATGAGGTTTTACTCGACAATAATTTTCCAGTATTTTTTCCTTAATTATTCTTTCTTTTTTTGTCATTTTTACCTCTCGTCTCTCTATTTCCCCCTTCATTATAATATTATATAAATTTTTCAATGAATTTTTAATATTTGGGATAACCGGGGGAATAAAAAGCCGTGTTTATCCCTGTAAAAAAGGCGGGAAAACTGTTTTAAGGTTTTTTAAATTTTTTATAAAAGACCGCTCAAATACTGGCTAGCTTCCTCAGACTCTTCCTTGGTTTTGATAAACTTCAAATATTGCTCTGTGGAAGATATTTGAGAATGTCCAAGCTGGTTTCTCACTGCCGCTAAACTCTTGCCTTGCAGTATTAATAACACTGCCGTCGTATGCCTCAAGTCATGGATGCTACGATTTTCAATACCTGCTTTGCCACAGACTTCTTTAAACGCTTGTTGAAACGAATCTCTTGATCGTGAACGACTACGACTCAGCCGTGAGGGAAACAAATAAGGATTATTCCTACCTGTCTTCATTCTTTTCCTCACTCGCATCCAACGGTTAAATTTCTGCTTAGTTTCAGGCGCAAGATCAAGGTGCTGCTTTAGCCCTCCTTTTACCCGCTCAACCCACAGCTCTCCATCGCCTCCACTATCCCACTTAAAATGTTCAAGCCTGATGTTGATCAATTCCGCAACTCTTAGCCCTCCAATGATCATCAAATGGAACGCTAACGCATGCAGCGGATTTTTCTTTGCTGCTCGTCCAAAGCGTTCTAATTCTTCTTCATCTAGGTATCGAATATTGTTCATTTTTCCTCCTTTGTAAGAGGGGAGAGCCTGCAAACTTTGATATAAACATTTTGTGGGGATGGAATATGTGACCAGACTCTCCCTCTCTTTTTGATCAGGCAGTAGCTTGGGCTTCTGCAACTTTTTCTGTCTTTTTTGTTGCGGTGGCTTTTTTCGCTACGACTTTTTTCTTTTCTCTGCGACTTGCGAGATTGTTCAGATAATTTTTGGGCAGGCCCTTTTTCTTATTCTCAGCGCACTTTTTCTGATTTGAACAACGATAGGTGATGACGCCACTTTTTTCATCTTTCGTTTCTTTGAGGACGCTTGCTGCCGCAGAAATTCTTCCGCAAACTGAACACATGTGTTCGCCTTTTTTGATCAGTTTTTCTTTACTCATCTATTCCTCCTTTTTAAGCAGACAGCGGCCGGTATTTCTCCAATGCTGATAGAGCCAACCAGGTAAGTGGTAGGGTTCCATCCGTGTCCGCCTTAAATGTTTTCCGAGGTTTCCTATCAACTCTATCAGCATTTGATTCGATTATGTAGCCTTCATTAAAAAGTGTCAACCGATTTGTTTATGTAAGTTGGAGAAAATAGGCGCTTTACAGCCTATTCTTGGGATTCTTGGTGGACTTTCTTCCCCTTTATGAGAATATCCGTTAATACAAAGCGTCTATCTATTGAGGTGCTTCTTCAGCCCTGCTGTTTTTTTCGGTCCTCGGGAAGCCAAGGCTTTGATGGTCTGTGGCTTCCAGTGGCCTCAAATCTTTACTTTGTCTAAAGTAGATCATCTGATTAAATTGTTCAATCAGAATTTTCAGATAAGTATTTATTAATAATTTTTTCACCTACACCATCAAACCGGAATGCCGATCCAAAAGCAAACTCCTTATCAATCTCAACACTAACCCACCTTCGCTTCAGTCGTTCAGCCACTTCGCCAACGACATTACTTCCTGCAAAAGGATCTAACACAATATCCCCTGGTTGAGTTAAGAACTTTATGAAGAACTCAGGAATAGAATTTACAAAACGAGCTGGATTTGGTTGAAGTCCGTACTTTCTGCAGCCATTAAGATATTTATCGTAGCTTTTAGTATTTGCGGCCTCAATTAGATTTGGAGGAATTGCGCCCTTATTGTTTTTACCCCACTTTTTTGAAACCACGTGTCCTGATGGACGCGAGCCAGCATTATAGCCTTTTTTAAACAATCTCTCCATGCTTTTCTTATAAGGCTGGAGCACACGCCTGTTATCAGCATTTGGCCTAGATACTTTAGAAAGCCACCAAATCGGATGAACTGAATCTTTCACTCTGATCCTCTCGATTGTTACCCATTGTGCTGGTGCAGGCATTTTAGCAGGATTATACCAGTAAAATTCTTGAGCTAGTTTAAAAAGCCCATTCGGTCCACATAGTTTTAATAGTAATTCAAAATGATATAAAGTACGAATGGGTTCTCCCTTCTTCCACGACCCTCCAATATCAAATACAAAACTTCCCTTTGGTTTAAGAACTTTAGAAACTAATTCAGCAAAAGGCCAAAACCATTCACAATATTCTTCAGGAGGCACATTTCCATAGGATTTTTTCCTCTGTAAAGCAAAAGGTGGGGACATGATTACAAGGTCAATGGATTCAGCTTTTATTTGTTTAAGCACTTCTAATGAGTTTCCATAATAAGCTTTTCCAAAATTTGTTTTATAGAGAGCTTTCTTCATCTCCGCTCATCTTTACGTTGTTTAATGATTTCAAGCTGATCCTTGAATTTCTCCAAGAGCTCTTGATGTAGATTTCCCAAGAAACCCAGGTCTTTAGAACTAAAAATCTCACCTCTATGCTCGAATGTGACTTCTTTGTCTCCAATAACACTTCTTACAGAATTTATGATTGATTCGAAATTAGAAAATCTTCCCTTCATTTCAATATTTGAACTTCTAGGAGAGATATTCCAAAAATTACAGGCATCAAAAAAAGTCACTTCATTTATCCGATTTTCTTTAGCTTTTTTTACAGCTCGAGAATTTAATAGAGTTTTTAATTGAAGCTCAATCTCCCTAGATATTCCAGCCTTTTCGATTACAGATTTATCTACACGATTTATAAGTAACTTGGCAAATTCCCTTCCCGACTCAGTTAACTGATATCTCTTCGTTCCTATTTTGACCAGAAGTCCCCTTTTACGAATTGGCTTTGAGCCCATAATCTCAGCAAACACTCTATTTGAATCTGGAAACTTTAATTTTCCATTTTTACCCAGATATCCTTTCAAACCAAAAGTATCAGGAAAATTTCCCCAAGCTGAGACAACTAAATCTTCAGCTGAAAATCGAGATGTCCCTTTCTCTTCCAGTTTTAATGCTGCTATAAGAAGCTTTTCTACTATATTAAGTGTGTTTAAATGTTCCAATTTTACTCCGAAGATAAATCTCCACTAATAAGAAACTTATGCAATTCCGAACAAGCTATGGGTTGAATTTCAGAAACTTGGTACATCCATTTGTCTATCCATTCTTTCACAGATAAAGGCTCTTTATCAGTTTGAGAATGAATTAACAAAATTTGCACCATTATGTCAATATGACGCTCCAAATGATACATACGCCATTCACTGCTCTCAGAACCATATCCCTTTTCTTTATCTAGGTATAATGCTGCTAAAGGAGCCGAACTATTTATCCACCAAATATTTCTATCCCAATCCTGTGCTCTTTGATGTACTGGAGGATCATCTAGGCTGAGAGGGACGAATTCTCCAGTTTCAGGATCAGGATCAAAATCTCCTGAAACTAAAACAAGGGGATATCCTTTTCCTCGCTTCTTGCCAGGACCAATCCCTTTTCCCGACATTACTTTAACTAAAGCAGGATTACTCGGCATGCAATTATCATCCCACGCAACCACCTTTGTCTCTCCTTGCTTGAAACCAAAAACAAAGCCGGCAGAACTTACTTGTGCAATTGATGGATTATCCTCATCCCAAGCCAGGTGTACGTGGTCAGTTTCACTTCCATCATCTAATTTACAGATAGCTTGAAGCCTTTGTCTTCCACCTTCAGGCAGTTCTACAATTTCTGGAAGGATTCGGATTTTTTTTATATGAACAACCTCGAGCGGAACCGAATTAGAACGAATATTTCCTTCAAGTGTTTTTGCATATATTTTTGTTTTTCCATACGAGAAAGTTTGGATTATCATTAAATTATCATCAACCATAGCAACATTATTATCTTCGCTTATCCACTCATACGGCACAGAACGAATTTTCTCTCCACTCTCGTTAAAAAAACGCAAAACTGGTCGTAAATATATACCTTTACCTGCTTTTTGATGACTTAGTGTTAATTCTATCCTAGCTACCTTTCCAATTGGAAGGTAAGTGCGTTCTTTTTCAGTGGTTTCCTCACCAAGTCCCCATAGACTTCCTAGCTTCTCTTTGAGAAAGCGGTTTTTCCATTTATCTAAGAATTCATTCATTTTACTTATAGCACTCTTTTCTTTTTGGTCGTACTTTCTTCTATCGCGCTTTTCGAATTCTTGAGCATATTTCTGAATTTCTTCAGCAATAAACTCTTGAACAGCTCTTGTGACCGGACTATCTGCAAGTTCAGCTCTTACATTTTGTTTGTACTGCTCCAGAGCTTCGAGATGACATACCCCATAAATTCTGGTCTTATAAGGTGATTGTATATCAAGTGAAGAAACTGCTACATAACCAAAATCACCAAATTTATCGCTTACATATCTTATTGTATGCCTTGCTTTTAATCCATAGCTCATATTTTTTTCAGATGCAAATAGAATCAGTTTTCCCCGATGGAGTTTTCCATCTTCAGTCGTAGATACAGTTCTGTCATATGCTGGATCTTTAAGTTTTGAAGGAATTTCAATCTCTCTCGGTTTTTCCGCTCCTTTTATTTGTGTAATCTCAGGAAGAGTTAGTGGCCTTCGGACGTATTCAAGCTTACCATTGATTATTACGTAAATCTTGCACGTTTGTAGTGACCTTATCATCTGAGGATGGTCTAATAGGCTCCTTACAAGTTGTTTAGTTGGAATCTTATTATCATACCCTTTAGGTCCGTATCCAATAAAAATAGAAAATCCATTCACTGAATTTACTGTCTCAATTGCAGCTTTCGGCAAAGTATCAACTGAACATCTAAAACTACCCAAAGCAATATTGAGTTCTTCTTTAAGACTATCGATACTAAAATCTTTACCTTTCTCTTGATCAGGAATATAGCCTAATCGGACAGAACCACCTCTAACTCCATAAAGATTCCTTTTATTGATTTTGACTGTATGAAGATATGCAAATTCATTAAACATCTGTACCATATAACACTTTCCGCCGTTTCCATGTCCACCTTGGATAGAAGGTCTTTTCTCTTTTCCTCCTCTTGCGGCTTCAGGATCAGCCCAATGTCTAAAATATTTTTCGACATCACTACTTCTCATACCTGCAAAATCCAAACAAGAAATAGAAGAACTCTCATTCTTCCTCCCATAGTCAAAAATAAGAACAATTATTCTCTTCGATTCTGGTGCATCAATTCTAGCGTATGCATCAGCTGAGTTTTTCACCCATTCTGGAATTCCATGTTCATGAGAATGAATTCCTTGACAAAGATGACGAATCGCATTCTCCTTGTGAATTTCTAAATCCTCATCTGGAGTATATCGAAATTCACTGCAAGAGCATTCGTCTTCAAGAATAAGAGGTAATATCCTTGTTGATTTTTTTATATTGCCCTCCTTTTAAAAAGTTAATAAATATTCTCAAAAACTTCTGTGGTGGATTTCTTTTATTTTTTCTACAGGCTTAAAAGCCAATAAATCGTAAGCAATTGCTATAATAATGCCAATGATGGCCCCTATTATACCTGAAATGAAAAATCCCAGAATTAGTCCAATAATAACAATTAATTTCATCAGCAAAATATCTCTAAGATTTTTTTTAATATATTCTTTGGTGCTTTTCATGTAACCTCTTTCGCTTATTACTACATTTTCTTTAACTTCCGCATGAATATGCTTTCCTACTTTTCCGCATTTTGGACATGGACCAGAATGATCAATAGGTAATTCTGCCCCACATTTTTTACAAGTTTTTTTAATAATGCCTTCGCTATTCATTAATATTTCCTTTCCTGAGAATTCCCTTCCCTTTCTTCGTCTCTCCTAATGAGGCGACCATCACGCTCAGCGTCTTTTCTACTTCCGGGAAGCCAGGGCTTTAGGGGATTTGGTTCCAGTCGCTTCGATCGCCAAATCTATATCTCAAATGTAAAAAGAGCATTTGCACCATGAATAGGACCTTCTATATTCAGTCTTTTAATATTAAATTGGTTTTCAAACTTATTAGAACCTAAGGCGGCACAAACTGCAGGCATTCTATCGGAAAGATCCATCATTTTATGAATATCTCCTGCCCTAATAACAGCAGTTTTTTTGGATTGTTTCCTTGCAGGTTCAATAAATTCCTTAAACACAAATTCTCTAATTTCATCAGCAAGCATGATATTTTCCCTCCTTTGCTGAGAATTTCCCTTTTCTTATCTTTTTTAAAATAAATTACTTAATAAAATTTTACTTGATTTTTCCTGCCAGAATACTTATATTTATAATAGCTCATCTGCCTATGGCAGAAGGAGTTGGGTTACCGCTTGTCGGTGACCTTTTTTTATATAATTCTATTCCTATACTTCCTCTCAAAATATCTTCTTGTATGATTATATTCTATACAATAAGCAGTAAGAAGTAGCCTTTTTTCATTTTTAAGTTTTTTCATGATTACAATAAAATCATATTCTTTTAACCATACATAAGTAATGATCCTCTTCTTATTATCTTCATCATCCCAGTCTATTATTTCGGGTTCGTCAACATGTTCTATTGCCGGTTTCGTCCATAATAAACGTTCTGACCGGCATAAATCTGGAAGTCTCTCTCCAGTTTCTTTTTCTTCTTTAGAAACTAAATGCCAAAAAAGTTTTTCTTTATCATCCTCTTTTTCTAAAGGAACTGAAATTTTTTTACCTCTATAAATTGGACGCGATTTAATAAAATCAATTTGGAATAATTTATATAAAATTTCATAAGTATTACTTTTCCAAGGCATTAATTTTAATAAATTAGGAAGCCAATCTGGTTTTGAATCTGTCATTTTAATTCTCTCGGAGTGAATAAAAAAAGATTGAATTTTGTCTCCTTTTTAGAAGTAGAATAAATTAAAGAAGCTTCAATTTTATTTTCTATTAATTCAATTATTTTTTTCTTTGCTTCGCTACTTGATAAATTTCTATTACGATACGAAACTGCGCCCAGAAGAAAATCTGCCATCTGCATTAAATCAGATTCATATGAATGCATATTTTGTAAATGATGAATCATTTCGCCCGTAAAATCATGAACATTATTACAAAGCACCACTCTCAGTTTTTGTAATTTTTGCCGACTTCGGGAATCCTTGATGTCTAAAAAAATATTGTAACGGAATTCAGGATCAAGAATTTCCCTAAGAAGAGAAAAATACATTTTGTAATAAAATGTCTCATGAGAACTCTGATTGAATGCCTCATGATCTAATCTTGTTTTATCTCGGACTACAACGGCACGAAAGCGGATTTCATTCTCCTGAAAAAACCAAAAAATTAAATCAAAATAGAAATCAATTCGAGATGATGTGACCTTTCCCCATTTTAGTTCCCCCATTGCCTTGAAACTAACTTTTCTTTTGCGTATCTCAGCAGCTAAACGCTTAACTTCTGAATTCGGACACCATATTGCTCCAAACCCCATTATTGGTTGATTATCTTTTTCTAAATGGCAGCTTTCATCGCAGTAGACATTATAAATTTGCTTTGAATTTTCTATATTCATTTTTTTTAGTTTTTTCTGGTTTGCTTTACTGTAAATCTCTTTCAAGTAAAATAATCAATACCTTCTCTTGTAATTTGATAGTGTGGCTCTCCCTTAATGTTACATGTATGCCTTATTAGTCTGAGTCTTATAAGATCGTCAACAATACATTTATATTCGAGCATTGGAAAATCTGGAAACTCTTTCTTAAGGTCTTTAAAAACAGCATCTAATCCTATTTCATATTTTTCTTCTACTATCCTTTCTAAAACATATCTATGGACGGCTGTGAATTTAAGCTTTTCATCTTCTTTTGGCTTATATTTTCCTTCCCATAAATCATCTATATTTTTTTTCAATTCTTGAGTCTTGTCTCTAAGGTCCTCAACTTCGCTTATGTATTTTCCATCATCAACTCTTAATGGTTTCTTAAGTTTTTTATTAATGAAGATTAACCAAATTAATATTGCAATTATTGAGATAAATAATAGAATATCTCGAACAGTGTGACTAGCTAAATTTTTTGTAATTATACTTCCTAAAAAACTTATACAATTTAGTACAAACCTAATATTAGCTGCGATAGTAATAATTGCAGCTATGAAGAAAATAATGCTTCCAATAATTTTCCAAGAAGGCTTATTTATTCCCATCTCTGAAAAGATTTTATTCAAATGACCCCGAAAAATCAAGGAGTGGCCCAGGTCTCTTAATCTTTTCTCTGAGAAATAGGCTAGATTCCCCATACCTCTGCCCCTTCGCATTGTGTAATCTAGGTTAAAAAATAACCTTTATTAGCTCATAGAGTAATATAAGTAAAAAGCTCAACCCTAATAACATAAGGATAACCGCGATAACTTGGTAGCTTTTCGGATATATAGGACTCTCTATAGTTTCAAAATTGCCTGCTTCTCCATCTTTTGATTTAACATATTTAACCAAGTATTTGGCTGCATCTTGAGTGACCTCGTACATATAAGATATTACTATTGAGCTTTTAGGTGCCAGTTCCGCAAACTTAAGTATTTCCGAGCCTTGGGGGGTTGGGTCAATCTTGTATTCCACGTCGGGAGAAACCATAATATTCGCCACTTTGCCATGGCATATCTGGATATCCTCCGCTCTTCCTTTACCAAAATTTTTAATCGTGATTGTATGGGTACCTATTGTCAATGATGTTCGTCTAGGAAGGTTAAAAAAAGCTCCGCTTGTCATATAATACATGAGGTTTGATTTCTTATAGGTCACTTTATGAAATATGTAATACACAAGAAGCAACACAGCTCCTTCGATTATGTAAGGGATGTAAGGTTTTAAGAAGGGCATTTCTCAATCCTCCTTTACTGACTATTTCTCACTTTCTACTGTACTCACAATAGATCGGTTAATCAACCTAAAAATACTCATTCTGGCCAGATACTCTGATCAATAAATATCCTCTGATAACGCCTCTCTCCTCGATTAGTATTCTCCATATCACTCTAATGGCACCGGGCGGAGAACGTGTGAGAATCACTGAGTCCTCACTATTCTTGAGTATTTCTGGCCAATATCTCAGGCTCTATATGATCGGGGTCGAGTATTCCGGCAGTATCCAGATCAGACTATCCTTAATTTGAGTATAATAATGATTCAATCCGGATGCTTACAGGGTAACGGTACCCGGTTCCTGAGTCTTGAAACTTTGGTTCTAATGATTGGATTGAGTCTTTGCCAGATTGGTACCAATATACAGAGCCGATATAATGATATATTATGGGTCGATCATATATGGCTCTTTATTATGGGTCTTAGCGAGGTGTCTTCTCCTTACCTTCTTTATCTTCTCTCCTTGGCCCAGAGGGAAAAATCTTTGCTCTGATATCTGCTTTGGATACGCTCCCCGACTCCTTCTTCTTAACTCACTTCCGTCAGCCTTATTGCTTACTGTGTTTTCTGCCCTTTTATTTACTTGCCTATTTAATTACTTTACAGGAGTACAGTTAATTGCTTATTTAATTATCTGTACTTATTCTTCTGATACTCTATCTTCCCTCTCTCTCTGCTTTTTTATACTCTTCTTCCAATACATATCTTTCTCCTACTTTCATAATAGCTGTCAGCTCTTGTCGATCTTTTATTTCCTTTTCAATTGTTCTGATTGTTACAGTCTTCGTCTGCTTCCAAGCTAACATCTGCTTTACTCTTCCAAATGCTTCTTCTAATCCAAATGCGGTATAATTTAGAATCCAACTTCCACTCCAACTATTTGCATATACTTCAAGCCTGTGACGCTCTCCTAAATCAACATTATAAATATCACAACTTTTTTCTATATCTTCTTTTGCTTGAGCTATAACTTCTTCCAGAGAAAATGTTCTCATGTCTGCTTCCCTATTTTCAGCAGCTCTCAATTTTATCTCCCTCATTTTTTCTTTTGTTTCCTCTGAGTGATGAAATCCTTTCCTCCTTCCTCTCTTTGCTTTTTCTCTTGCTTCTATAACTTTCTCTATTGTGGATAATTTAGCCATTTTTAATACCTCCGTATTTTATTTTCTTCTCCTGTTTTTTGAATGAAATTCATTCTTCTTTTATAAAATACTTAAAAGATACTTAAGCGACCAATTTTACTGATGTAAATTCGGGAAAAACACTGAGCCTGTCCTTTTAGAACACTCAGTCTAGTCTTTTAGAACACTGAGGCTGTTCTTTTAGAGCTTTTCATTCTTTTACAATTACAAACCAGGTGTTTTTTCCTTTGCCAGTTGCTTCAAAATCCTTAATGTAGGATTTATCTTTCAGATCGTCCAATATTCTTTCTAACGCAATTATTAATCTATAAGCCTCCTTATATTTCAATCCTGCAATACTCGCTAGATCAGAAACAATAATCTTCCTGGGCTTCTTCCAGAGTCTCAACCATCTCAGAATATTTTGCCCATATCCATCAAGCTCATGTCTTGCGTTTTTTGGCAATGTGATCAGACCCTTTTTTCCACAGGACAAATTCGCAATGAATAACCAGCTCATAATATTGGCAAACCTTAAAGTTAAAACAACATCTTTTGTTTTCCACCTGTTGGAGACCACTCCGAGGTTGTCTCTTCTTAAGCTATATAGTGTGTCACTGACCGTCGTCTTCACCCATTCATTTTTCTCAGCATCTCGCAAGATCGGCTCTCCCTCTGCCTCAAAAATTACTCTTTGCAATCCTCTAAATAAATCCACCACATCTTTTATTGACATTTCATTTGAGGTGAAGCCTAACCATTTTCTTACCTCTGAGGCTTTGAATTGAAGATCAACAAAAGTGTATTTGGAAGGAATTAAACCATCCTTCATATCTCCAATGAAATTATAAAATGCAGAAGGAGTCTCGAACAAAACCATCTCATTTTTTTTATCCTCAGAGAACCCGCATTGTTTAGAAAGCTCACTAGACAGAAAATCTACTACCCACATCAATTTGTAATTCAACTCTTGACCACTCGAACCGAAACGGGCAATTCCTTTCATCTTCAATTGTCCGTAAAGGTAGTTCACTGCTCGCTCTGAGATAGTCAGTTTTTTAGGCGGTTTGGTAATCATCCCTCCCATAGCTTTTTTCCTCTCCGCCGTGTCTGCTTTTTCTTTCTTTATTTTCTCCTTTGTTTCTTCAAGAGTGATCTTCTCTGCGGAGTCTAAAAACGCTGCAGCGAATTGAGCAGGGTGGCCATAGTAAAACTGCATCTTACCCATTTGATCCATTCTTCGCCTTTTCTCAACCGCCCCTTTAGCGCCTCGTAAATAAGCAATTCTGATCTCTTTTACCTCATCACCTGATTGCTCATATTGCTCGCGAATAGTGTTATCATATTTCTTATCCGCAAGGCGAAGCACAGCCTCAGAGAATTCTTCAAAGGTTTTTAAAATTTCTTTCTTACTCATGCTCTCCTCCAAACATGGGTGGAACGCGACCTATCGGTCACGTTCCTCCTTGTAAATAACTTATTTATTTTAAAACTCTAATGCTTCTTTCAATTCAACCATAGACTGCGACCCAGCTAACTTTTTCAAAGCCGAGATGGTTTTCTCTTTAGCGGAAGTGACTTTACGCTTCAGATTTTCTTTAATGGTAACTGATATTCGGTTATCCCCAAATAGTCTTACATTATGGATGACTGCTTCCTCATCATGGAAAATGAGATGTTTACATAAAATAGAAAGAAGTTGTTTTTTGTCAATGGATGCTTAT
>Ga0114919_10001941_pt1 | contig 16666 bp, 12 predicted proteins | sample BlataG_FD_88682 | JGI IMG/M metagenome (GOLD analysis project Ga0114919, IMG submission 88682) | Deep subsurface microbial communities from Black Sea to uncover new lineages of life (NeLLi) - Black_00105 metaG | ecosystem: Environmental > Aquatic > Marine > Oceanic > Sediment | place: Atlantic... | reverse complement strand
GGCATTAAAAGGCAAAAACCTGAAGGGCTAAGCGGAGTTGATCCTTATGTTGCAGTTTGATGTCGCGCTGTGCCGCGCCAGAGATAACGTCGCACACAAGGTGCGACGCTACAAAAACGGATGTAGCGTCGGAGTTTATCTCCGACGTTGAGAGGTTTGTTCCTGGCAGAGTTCATGGTGCTCGTACAAACAACAACCAGGTTCGCCTTCGGCGAATCTCCGCTTCCCTCCCAGAAGCAAGCTTAAGGGTATCCAGTGGAGACTCTTTATGAACGTTCCGTGCAGCCGGTCCGCCAAGGCTCACTGCACCAGATACTCTGGTGATAACACCTTGCTATCGGCTCGCCAATCCGCCAGCGATCTCGCCACCGTCGATGACGAAGGTCTGTCCCGTGATGAACGCGGCCTCGCCCGAAGCGAGAAAGGCGAACAGCGCCGCCACTTCCTCCGGACGTCCCACCCGCTGCAGAGGGACCTTGCTCGCAAAGGCGCGCAGCATTTCCGGCGTGTATTCCGCTTCCTGCATCGGCGTGAGAATGAACCCAGGGCAAACGGCATTGACCCGCACCGTTGGCGCAAGTTCGAGCGCCATCGAGCGGGTCAACTCGATCACACCGGCCTTGGAGGCGTTGTAGTCCGCGTAGAACGGATAGCCGGCGATCCCGTTGGTCGATCCCATATTAAGGATCACACCGCCGTCCCCTGCAAGCATCCGTCTGGCCGCACATTGGGCGACGAAGAAGACGCCGTTGAGGTTAACGTCCAGGACCCGTCGCCACTGCTCCGGCGTGATGTCGAGAAATGCTGCCCGCAAGCTGATCCCGGCGTTGTTGATCAGTATGTCGACCCCACCCGCCAAGCCGTCCAAGTCATCGAACGCGCGGGCAACGGCCTCCGCATCGGACACGTCCGCCTGGATCGTGCCGTCAATCGTAGGCAGCTCACTCTCGATTTTGGCAAGGGCCTCCGGATTACAGTCGAAAACGACGACCCTGGCTCCCTCATCGAGAAAGCGCTTGACAGTTGCTTTCCCAATGCCGCTAGCTCCACCGGTGACGAGAACACGCTTTTCTTTCAAACCCCGCATGCAAATCCTCCTTAGTTCGATCCGGCCAGGCCACCGCCGTCGACAAGCAGCGTCGTCCCGGTGACAAACGACGAGGCGTCACTGGCCAGATAAAGGACGGCCTGGGCGATCTCCTCGGGACGCCCCACCCGACCCAGCGGTCGGTGGACCGACTCCGCCAGGATCACCTCGTGCGAGTTGCCGAGCTGTTTTGCCTCGTCGGCGAGCATCGGCGTGTCCGTGTCCCCCGGGCAGACCGCGTTCACGCGGATGCTCTGCGGGCCGTGATCCAGCGCCATCGCCTTGGTCAGCTGAATGACCGCCCCCTTGGAGGCACAGTAGGAGACGGCATCCTTGCCGCCGACAAGCCCCCACCCCGAACCGGAATTGACTATGACGCCACCGCCGGCCTTGATCATCACCGGAATGGCCTCCTTCGACATCAGGAAGATCGACTTGACGTTCACCGCCATCACCCAGTCCCATTCCTCCTCGGTCGTCTCGAGTACGGAGGCTCGGCGGGTCACTCCGGCGTTGTTGAACAGGATGTCGAGCCTGCCGAAGCGGCTGACGGTCTTCTGCACGGCCTGTTGGCAATCGCCGGCCTTCGTCACGTCGCAGCGAACAGAGATCGCTTGCCCACCGCCATCGCCGATCGCACGTGCAACCACCTCGCCCGACTCGACGTTGACATCGACGATCGTCACCGCTGCCCCTTCGCGGGCGAAAAGCTTCGCTGTGGCCTTCCCGATCCCGGACGCACCTCCGGTGATGAGAGCCGCTTTTCCAGTGAGAATCCCACAGGTTTCCGTTCGACCATCACTAACCATCACCCAATCATCACCTCCCAAATTCCTGAAAAGGCTGCTTTCTGTCAGCTCCGCCCTCTCATGCCTTGCCCGTGCAGGAGACCCGCATCATCCGGTAGTCGCCACGTCCGCAGACGACACGCACATACCCGCTCAACAGTCGATCCGTCTCCGCATCTCCGGTGTCAACTAATAACGGCTGTCCACCAAGCGCGTCGAGCTTATTAGGCGTCGCCACCACGATGATGTTGTCCTTTCCAACCTGTTTTATCACCTTTGGGCTGATCTGTTGGTTCCCCCGCCCGAAAAGATATCCTTGGCCTCCGATCGGGGTCACGATGATCTTTGCCTCGTGCCCTTGGAGAAGGTCCAGGAGCTGCCGTTCGTTGACATCGCTTGCGAGAAGCCTGCTCTTGCCCACCACGTCCACACCGACGAGCGTCTTTTCCAACTTGAGTTTACCGAGGATCGCCCGGGTCGTCGTCCCAGGACCGACGATGTAAAGGAGATCATCCTTCATCTGGCGGACGACGTCCACAGCAATCGCGTCCGCGGCAACTGCATCCGCTGCGACACTCGGAGCCTTAACGCCTTGAACCAGCCGCTGCTCATACGGAATAAGGAGATAGCCGTACAGTTTCGGCGAGACGGAACCTTTCCGAAGTGCGTCCTCGTCGATGTCCATCACCTCGGCCTCACGCTTCCGCCGGATGCGTCCTTGCAGGGTGGCCAGAGCAAGCTCTCCCGCACTTGTTGGACTCACTGCAAACACTGCCGAGTGCATCTTCACTCCGGTGGGAATGCCAAGCACGAGCACGTCATCTCCGATAACATCCGCGATGTCTCTCGCCGTCCCGTCCCCACCGGCGAAGAGAAGAAGCTCCACGCCCAAGCGCTGCATCTCTTTCGCGGCATCCTTGGTATCAACTGCGGTGGTCTGTCCGGGATTGATCGAGCCGATCACCTGCGGGCTCAGGCCGCATTGTTGCGCCGCCTCTTCGCCCATTTCAGCCGGGTAGGTGACAAGTGTGAACTCGTCCTTGATCGGCGCAAGTCGTTCCAGCGCTTGGGCTGCCCGGGCGAGCGATTCCAGAACGGCTCCCAATTCGAACGCACGACGCTGAATGGCCACACCGTCGCTGCCCTTGAGGCCGACCCTCCCGCCGAGCCCAGCAATGGGGTTGACGATCAGGCCTAGTATCCGCTTTCGTTCGCCGCTCATGGAAAGGATGTGCGCTTCATCGGCGTCCTTTCTTTATCTTCTTCTGGTAGGCCCGCCACGTGATCGCCCACTGCGAGGGGTCATCGAACGGCGCCTGATCGATCCGGTGTACGGTGCTTCGGTGCGGCGCGGTCTTCACTTTTTCAGGATCATCCCTGGCCTCACCGGCCACGTGTTTCAAGATGTCGACGTACTCGTCGAGATCGGCCTTGGAGAAGGATTCGGTCGGCTCCAGGGTACAGGGTTCGGGCACGACGAACGGATGGTGGCTCGTCCAGTAGTGCAGGCCGAAATCGGCCGCACGAAGGCCGATGTCCTCGGAATGCACGCCGGTTTGGCCACACAGTGTCTCCCAACTGTAGCGAACCTGCTCGATGCGCCGTTTCCCTTCGGCGTAGGGTGCGCTAACCCCGTCGATCTCCAGCATTTTCTTAAGCAGGTAGTTGTTGTTCAAGACCGCCGTCTTTGAGACCTCGGTGAGGCCGTCCGCGCCGAGGCTCATCACCCAGGCGTACGCCTTGAGCACCGCCGCTGCGACTCCGTAGAAGGCACGCAGCTTGCCGATGCTCTGCGGCCGGTCGTGATCGAGAAAGTACCGCTCGCCGTCGAACGAGACCACCGGCGTGGGCAAAAACGGCGCCAACTCTTCGGTTGCGCCGAGCCCGCCGGCACCGGGCCCGCCGCAGCCGTGCGGGGTGGAGAAAGTCTTGTGTAGGTTGAAGTGGCACAGGTCGAACCCCGCCTCACGGGCACGAGTGATTCCCAGGATGCCGTTCGCGTTTGCCTGATCGTAGAAGCACAGACCACCGGCGCTGTGAACCACCTCCACGAATTCAGCGATCCTGGGGTTAAAGATCCCCGTGTCCTCGGGGTTGGTGATCATCAGACCGGCAGTCCGCTCGCAGACCGCCGCCTTGAGCGCTTCCAGATCGGGATAGCCGTCCTCGTCGGGATAGAGCGTGACGACGTCGAACCCCACAGTCTTGGCGCAGGCCGCATCGGACGGGTGCGAGAAGATTGTCGTGATGATCTCGCGCCTGTCGGCCTCGCCGCGATGGGCATGATAGGCGCGGATGATCGCCGCCGCCGCGTAGATCGCCGCCGATCCGGCACCCGGCTGCAGTGAGAATCGATCCATCCCCGAGATCTCTTTTAGGATCTGCTCAAACTTGTACATGATCTCAAGGATCCCCTGGGCCGTCTCTTCGGGCTGCAGCGGATGAAGCTGCATAATCTGCGGCGTCCTCGCCAACTGTTCGTTGATCTTCGGGCTGTACTTCATCGTGCAGGTGCCTTGACCGATGTCGATGTTTAAGTCCAAGCCGAGGTTCTCCTGCGACAGGCGCATGTAGTGTCGGACCACCTGCGGCTGCGCCATCTCCGGCAGCTTCGGTGGTGTCGCCCGTCGCAACGTCTTCGGAAGCGCGGACGCGACATCGCCGACCGCCTCACGAATCTCGTTGTCAACCGGTGGCGGGAGAATCCCCCGCTGCCCCGGAACACTGAGTTCAAAGATGATCGGCTCGTCCCATCTGGCCTGATGAAACCGCCGCAAATTGGGTCGTCCATCGGTGTATCGCTTCTCGGTGATGTTCTCCATTTTAGCTCACCGCCTTTGCCAGAGCATCGATGAGTCGATCCAAATCCTCTTTTGTGTGGACTTCGGTCACGCAGAACAGGGCGCACCCACCAAGCTCGGGGAATTCGCGGGTCAGGTCTCTTCCTCCGAAGATCTTGTTGGCCAAAAGGGCGTCGTTGATGCCCGCCACGGTTTTGCCTGTACCGTCGAAGTTGACGACGAACTCCTTGAAATGATGGGCCGAAAAGAGCGGTGCCCTGACCCCGTCGATCTCCGACAGTCGGGTCATCAGGTACGCGGCCCGCTGCATGATCCCCTCGCCGAGTTCCTGCATTCCCTGGGGCCCCATCAGCGCCAGATAGACCCCGGCGGTGATCCCCCACAGGGAGGAGGCCGTACCGACGAATTCCCTGCCCTGCTCGCGTTCTGCAAACGAGGTGCGTTCGTACGCCACATCTCCGAAGCCGTACTCGCCGTCCACTCGCGTCGGCGCAATGCCGAACAGGCGGGAGGGATACTCCATCACGTACTGCTCCTCATCCCGCGTGGCGATGAACCCGGCGTGCCCTCCTCCGAATTGCATGTGCATCCCCAGCGATTGAATGTCGCCACAGGCGATGTCTGCACCGTAATCTGCCGGCGGAGCGATCACCCCCAACGAGATCGGATCGACCCCAACCACGCAGATCGCGCCGTAGTCGTGTGCGATCGCGGCAATCTCGTCGCCGCGAGCCTCGAGATTCCCTAGGTAGGAAGGGTTCTCGAAGTAGACCGCCGCCATCTTTGAAGAGATTGCAGCTCGCAGGGCCGACAGATCGATCTGCCCCGTCTTCGCATCGCAGTCTACCAGTTTGATAGCGAAATTGGGTCCGCAATAATCCTGGATCTTCGACAAGACGGCGGGATGGATCGTCTTGGCCACCATGCCTTCCTGTCGGCCGGTGATCCGCGCTGCCATGCGGATGGAGGTCGCCGTGGCCTGCAAGCCGTCATAGGTCGGCACGTTGACCACATCCATGTTCAGAAGCTCGCCCATCATGCTGGCGTACTCAAACAGCGCCTGAAACCTGCCGTGGTCGTCGTAGGGCTCGCCGGCATAGGCGGTGAGAAATTCGCTTCGTTGATTGATCTCGTCACACACCGCCGGCACATGGTGTTGGTAGCACCCGGCCCCCAAGAAGTTGAGGTATTCCCCACAGGTCCTGTTTCTGGAGAGGACTCCTTCCACATGTCGTTTCAAGGCGCATTCGGAGAGGAACGGTTCGGGCAGATTGAGCGGCCGCTTGAGCCGAAGAGCCTCGGGAACATCCTCGTAGAACTCCTCCTCGCTCTTTGCCCCAACTTCGTGGAGCATCGCCTGCTTCACCCTGGGTACCGAGTTTGGAATGTACGGATAGACCGTCGCTTGGTCGTCGTTCATCGTGAAGCCTCCTTCCCTGTTCGACAATTCGCGCACACATCTTACCCTCTAAGTACTAGTTGGCTGTAATCTGCCCGCCAAACGAGAGATGGCTCCGACAGACCGGGTTCGAAGACAGGTGAAAGGAAGGGGCGTCCAAGGAGGTAAACTGAGAGACACCCACCTGAAACGGCGGGCACTTTCAGAGATGTCCTCGATTCCCATACTTGACATCCTGTCAAACGGTTCGCTACTCTTCTACCCTGCGATATCCTCGATAGCTATGGACAGAACGCGCACAGAGGAAGTGATTCTCGACGGTGGGTATGCGGAGGCCTTCGCCTATGGTGTAGCAGGGGTTGGGTCTTGCAATGCAACATACGCGCAGTTCTCACGACCCAGTCTCGTGCCGTCCCAGCTGCGACTGACGGTGGAATAGTGCACACCAAGGTGTCCAGCGATCTTGCTCAGGGGGGTTCCGTAGTCTCGGTATGCTGAGGCGATGGCCTTCCCGTCCGTCGATTCCCGTACGATGTCTCCGGGGAATTCCGGGGACGCATGCCATAATCCCTCAAGGAGCAGCCTGAAATAAGGTTTGTGTCCCTCGAATTTCCCGTGTCCCTCGAATTTCCGATTCATAGGTCCATCACCATTGCACGCGCATAGGAATGGGTTTCTCATAGCACTCTGTTCTCAGCTCTTCTTGCTCAGCGCTTTACTCAACATTCCTCTTCGCAAGCACTGGAAGCTCTGGCTTTCTATTTCATTGGCACTTTTTGTGGCTGTGGTTGGCGTTACAGCGTGCTAGCGCTTCAGATCCTGTTGAAATAATGGACGAAATCTGGCAACAGAATACCGATTTCATTCCTCGGGGAAGAATAAGGCCCATGTCATCCGACACTGTGACCATAGAAATCCTGTGCGCTAACCCGCGAGCGAGTTGGCAGAGAACTCCAGAACGAGAAATCCGGTGACATAAACCCTACTTCCAAAGGAGCTCGAACTACTGGACATTGAGAAGCAGATTGACTTCTCGTTCGTGGAAGAATTTGAGGGCTTCCTTCTTCCTCAGGCTTTCTTCAGGCTTTCGAGGTATCCCTGTAGGATGAGTACCGCTGCCAGGCTGTCGTGCAGGGTTTTTCGGCGCTTTCCTTGGCAAAACGTAGAGCCACGCACTTGAAGTATTAGATGGCCGACACTAACATGTTATTTGCATCAATCCAGTGAGGGGATAAACATGGTAAGGGCTCGCACGACGCTAGTTTGGATTGTTGTGTTGAGTATGACAACTCTCTTGACACTGGTCGCCCTCGGCCAAACGGCGCCAAAGCCTTGGTGGGATCATCGTCCAACGGAACAAGGGCTTTGGAGTTATTCTACAATGACGGACGATCGCATCGTTCTCCGTTATCCCAACATCATGCCTGAGGAGACAGCCAGGGCTTTATTGGAGAATCGGAGGGCAGCATTGGAGTTTGTGGAGGATTTTCTCCGGGTGGAGCTTGGGAAGCCTGTGACGATCCAAATCTACGTCTCACTCATTGCCTATGCTGGGGAGGTAATCGCCTCCCTCCAACCAGAGATTCTGTTCCACATCCCTTTCCACCGACTCCAGAGCATGCCTCCTCTCAGCGCAGGAAATGCCCATGAGGAGACTCATGTCGTTACTTACCACGCATGGTCGCCCCCTCTCTCTCGTTTTCTGGGTGAGGGTATGGCGGTGGCGATCGATTTCCGCAGTCGACCACGCACTACATACGATCCTCACTTGTTCTCCAAGGGCCTTACCCTGAAGGATGAACTGATGCCCATCGAATCGCTGTTCTTACAGCAATTTGACCCTTCCTTGCCAGCTTCACGCGTCAGCCTGTACATCTACGTGGAGAGCGCTTCGTTCGTTCTCTTTCTCATTGACCACTATGGCCTTGAGAAGCTGAAACAGCTGAATGAAGTCAGTGGATTACCGTTCTCGATGTTTGAAGAAAAGGTTTGCAAGATCTACGGTCAGGGGCTTGCCGACCTGGAGCAGGATTGGCACCGGTTTCTAGAAAGCTACGGCGTGGGGCAGGAGGCCAGAGCAAAGTACGTCGTACTGGCGATGTTCGACTTCTCCGATCGTATTACAGACTCACTCAGCGAACTAGAGAAGTATTGGAACAGGTCTCCATTTCAGCTAGTGAGCCCTTCTGAGAAGGTTTCCGATGAATACGGGACGCTTACGCGCTTGCTTGTTGCCTTAGGAAACTTCGGTGAGCAAGGAATGGCTCCTAATGGAGTGGACGAAGCCTACGACGCTTTCGAAAGAACGCTGACGGCGATTGAGTCCCTATCAACAACGTGGCTTAAGGCGATTCGCACATTTGAAGAAACCCTCGGCTCTATGTCAACGGCAGATGTGGACAACTACGGTTCCCTAATCGCCAGGTTGGAGGAGGCTCGGGAAAGATATCAACATGTCGGTGACAACGGAACAGCGGAAAGAGTGGGCAAGTTCATCGCTGCTCTGCAGTGTGTCGTAGAAGGCACGGACGCTTTTGCGAGCGGTGCACCAGGGGCCGCAGAAGAGTTACTCTTGAAAGCGTCATCCCTTTTCGCCGAGCTTGGCAGACAGGAAATGGTCAATAAGGTGGACCATCTGCTCGAAGTCTACCGTCGCGTCACGCCATAACAACACGGCACATTCGCAATGTGGTTGGAGAACTGTATCGCGGGTTCCTCAGATTGCTGTTGGGGACAACGGCTGGATGGCACACAGATCGATAAGACGTGTCACAAATCTGATCATACGTCTTGCGGGGGTGATGGATCATACCTGCGCGTGCAGGAGTGCTTGTGACGATCGCTCTCGTTCTGGCCATGGCTACAAACTGCGCGATCCCTGCTGCCAAGGTGGCCGGTTGGACCGACCAGCACTTGGAGAGCGGAAGAATCCGCCTCACATATCCGAGCGTGATGTCCGAGGATGCCGCGCAAGACTTCCTGGAAAACAGGGAAAGGGCTTTGGAGTTCGCGGAAGAGTTCTTGCAGACCAGGCTTGAGGAACCGCTCGAGATCACTGTGAATGTGTCGCTGCTTACTACTTCTGGAGGTGTGTGGCCTTCGCGCTCACTAACCGAACAGGGGCCGAAGGAGACCCTGCGATCAGCCGGCAGGTCCGGGGAGCTGGCAGCGGCCCGACGGAGGTGGTTCCAGAGAAGCTGGAGTAGTTCGGTTCGGGTTGCCTCGGCCTAGCCCGTCTGCTACTCTTCTCACGGAGCAAGGAGGTCGCAGCAATGACAAGAAGAGCATCGCTTCTCTTGGGGATGATGCCTCTTGGGGCGTGCCTCGCTCGGGTCACCGGCTTCGGATCGCTGCGGCCTACACGCTCGCTTCGGTTCGGCGTGGTTGGCTCGGTGGCTTTCTCCCCACGACCGACGGGAGAGAAGTCTTCACCATGAATCGACATCGTGTGGTCGTGAGCGGCATCGGGGTCGTCACCCCGATCGGCATAGGACGGGAGAATTTCTGGGAAGGATTGCTCGCCGGGCGGAATGGCATCTCCCGCATCACCCTGTTCGACCCGTCGGAATTCCGCTCTCACATGGCCGGCGAGGTGAGGGATTTCCGCGCCGAGGAATGGATCGACGGCAAACTCGCGAGACGGATGGACCGGTTCACCCATTTCGCCCTGGTCGCCGCGGACCTGGCCATGCAGGATGCCGGCCTGGATGTGTTTTCTTTCGACGGCTGCCGGGCGGGCGTCATCATCGGGTCCGGCATCGGGGGAGCGCAGACCATCGAAAGCACGCATGCCGATCTCCTGGCGAAAGGTCCAAGATCGGTGGGGCCGTTCGTCGTGTCCAAAGTCCTCATCAACACGGCCGCCTGCATGGTGTCGATCACTCATAGGCTCAAGGGACCTCTGTCTGCCCCTTCTGTAGCTTGTTCGACCGGGGCCAACGCCATAGGCGACGCCTATCGCATCCTTGAGAGAGGAGACGCCGACATCATGTTGGCGGGAGGAACCGAGGCCAGTGTGAGTCCGATGCCGTTCGCCAGCTTCTGCGCGACACGGTCGATGTCCATCCGTAATGACGATGTGGAACGAGCCAGCCGTCCCTTTGACAAAAACCGCGACGGTTTCGTCATGGGCGAGGGGGCCGGTGTCGTCGTGCTGGAAAGGCTGGACCATGCGCTCGAGCGGAACGCGCCCGTCTACGCTGAATTGGCCGGATATGGCAACACGGCCGATGCTTTCCATCTCACGGCGCCCGAACCCGAGGGCGACGGAATGGTCCGCGTCATGAAGGAAGCGCTACGCGACGCCGGCGTCGCCGCGCCGGACATCGGCTATATCAACGCCCACGGAACCTCCACGGTCCTCAATGACAAGATCGAAAGCGCGGCCGTGATTAAGGTCTTCGGCGACCACGCCCGGCGGCTCAAGATAAGTTCCATCAAGTCCATGATCGGCCACCTGCTTGCCGCGGCCGGGGCCGTGGAGTTCGCGGCCACCGTGCTGAGCGTCTCGACCGGCCGCATTCCCCCGACCATCAACTATGAGCAGCCCGATCCGGATTGCCCGCTAGACTACGTCACCCGGGGAGCCGAGTCGATCGACCTCGACGCGGCCATGAGCCAGTCCTTCGGCTTCGGGGGAGGGAATGCCTGCCTGGTCGTCAAGCGGTACGAGAAGGGAAAGTAACGATGAACATCCCGAAGCTTCATATCGGACACCTCACCGCGGATATCCCGATCATCCAGGGAGGGATGGGCGTGAGGGTGTCACTGGCATCCCTGGCGGCGGCGGTGGCCGAGGAGGGCGGAATCGGCACCATCTCGAGCATCGGCCTGGGGGATTTTGAAGCGGCCCGGCATGAGTATGAACGGATCTCCCGGGAAGCCCTGCAAGAAGAGATCCGCAAGGCCCGAACCATGACTCAGGGGGTTCTTGCCGTCAATTTCATGGGCGTGCTCAGCAATGTTGAAGACCTGGTCCAGACCGCCGTCCGGGAAGGCATCCAGATGATCGTCTTCGGAGCCGGACTGCCGATGAAGCTCCCCGAACTCGTCCAGGATCGATCGGTGAACCTCGTGCCCATCGTCAGCTCGGCCCGGGCCGGCGAACTGATCCTCCGTGGCTGGGCCAAGCGTTTCCAGAGAACGGCCGACGCCCTCATCCTCGAAGGCCCCCTCGCGGGGGGACATCTCGGCTTCTCCCTCGAGCAGCTCCGCCATCCGGAAGACTACTCTCTGGAGACGCTCCTGCCTCAGGTCCTGGAAGCGGTCAAACCGTATGAAGACCGCTTTGGAAGGAAGATCCCGGTCATCGCCGCCGGCGGGATCTTCGATGGGAGGGACATCGCTCGCATGCTGTCCCTGGGCGCGTCTGGAGTCCAGATGGCGACGCGTTTCGTCTGCACCTGGGAGTGCGACGCGTCCCAGGAGTTCAAACAGAGCTACCTGGATGCCAGTGAAGAGGATATCGTCATCATCAAGAGCCCTGTCGGCTTGCCGGGGCGGGCCATCCGGAACAAGTTCCTCAAGGACTTGGAGAAGGTGGACAAGCTGAAGATCAACTGCCCCTACCATTGTCTGACCGTCTGCAAGGTCGCGGAGGCCAAGTTCTGCATCGCTCAGGCGCTCTTGAACGCCTATCGGGGGGACGTCGATCACGGTCTCATTTTCTGTGGTCAGAACGCCCCCCGGATCGACAAGATCGTCACGGTCAAGGAGCTCATCGCCGAACTCCTCGGCGAGCTCCAGAGTGCCCTTAAAGACGTCCCATGAGCGAACCGGGTGATTCCGGTGGCGTGGGCGGAATCCCGGGACGCAACCCATCATTCCTCAAGGGGCAGCCTGAAATAAGGTTTGTGTCCCTCGAATTCTTTGCGACGGGTCGTCATCTGTGTCAACTCGGAACTCCGCCCAGACGGGGCAGTGATCGGATACCGCGCCTTACGAATCAACACGGGGTGTGCGGGGTCAGGTTTTCATTCTTGACATCTACAAGGAGAACAATTCGGCACGGGCGATGAGAAACGAGACTTGACAACGATTTTTGGACGGGACAATTCCCACATCGATCTCATGGCCACGCGTGTTGCCGACAGGCTGAGAGAGCTTCCAGGCCATAACACGCAATTCACTGAAAAAGGGGGACCTGTACGCGCTGCCCTGATTCGCCCCGGAGCAGGCAGCACAGAAACCACATTGTCCCTTGGAAACAGCGCTCTTATACTCTACCCAGAATGAGCGAGAATCTACTTTCCGACCTAAACGAACAGCAGCGCGCTGCCGTCACCTTTGGGGAGGGACCACTTCTGGTGATCGCCGGGGTGGGTACCGGAAAAACGACCGTGATCACTCGCCGGATTGCCTGGTTGATCGCGCAGAAAAAGGCAAAACCTGCGCAGATCCTCGCCCTCACCTTCACCGAGCGTGCTGCCGCGGAGATGGAGGAGCGGGTCGACCTCCTCGTCCCTTACGGCTACATCGAGGCCCGAATCGGGACCTTCCACTCGTTCTGCGATCGCCTCTTGCGTGAGAACGCCGTCCTCCTCGGACTCGCACCCGATTACCGCATCCTCACCGAGGCCGAGCAGGTAATCTTCTTAAAGGAACACCTCTTCGAATTACCGCTCGATCGCTTCCGGCCGCTGGGAAATCCGGTTAAGCACCTGCGTGCGATCCTCACTCTTCTTAGCCGGGCCAAGGATGAGGACATCACCCCACAGGAGTATCTCACCTACACTGAAGGCCTCGCCACCCGATTGGCCGAAGAACCAGGTAATACAGAGGATGGACGCCTTCTCAAGGAGAAACTGGCAGAGCAAGTTGAACTCTGTAAGACTTACGAGGTCTACCAACGGCAGTTGGCCGAGCACGGGTTTGTCGACTTCGGCGACCTGATCACCCTGGCGCTCAAGCTCCTGCGCGAGCACCCACTCGTCCTTAAGCGCTACCAAGAACAGTTTCATTACATCTTAGTCGACGAGTTTCAGGACACCAATTACGCCCAGTTCGAGCTCTTAAAACTTCTCGCCGGGCACCGAAACCTCACGGTGTGTGGCGACGACGACCAATCGATCTACAAGTTTCGCGGCGCGGCAATCAGCAACATCCTCAACTTTGAACAAGAGTACCCGGAGGCCAAGCGTATCGTCCTTGTAGAGAACTACCGCTCCACACAAGAAATACTTGATACCTCCTACAGGTTGATCCAGTCCAATAACCCCGACCGGTTGGAAGAGCGTGCAGGGGTCATAAAGCGGCTGCACGCGGTGAACGGGGAAGGGACACCGATCCGTCAACACCACTTCGAGACCCTCGGCGAGGAGTGTGACTTCGTGGCCGAGGAGATCACAAGGCGGGTCAAAGAAGAAGGACGAGCATACCGCGACTTTGCCATCCTCGTTCGCAGCAATGCCCAAGCAGACTCATTCTTACACTCCCTGAACCTACTTCACCTTCCGTGGCATTTCTCCGGAAGCCGTGGCCTCTACGACCGCGAGGAGATAAAGACCGCAATTTCATTCCTCCGTGTTCTTACCGACCCGCGCGATAACCTCTCCTTCCACTACCTGGCAAGTTCACCGCAATATCAGGTCAATGCGCAGGACCTTGCACTGGCCACAAGCTTCGCCAAGCGCCGTAACAGGAGCCTATTCGAGGTGTTCCGTATCGCTGAAAAGAGCGCTGACTTTCTCTCCCTGTCAGCGGAAGGGAGGAGCGCAATGACGAAGCTCCTCGATGATGTCACTGCCATGCTTCCACTTTCGACGAAGGAACGGACCGGAGAGGTCCTCTACGAGTATCTGACCAGTCGAACCGGAACCATTGAGAAGCTTTCCAACTCCGATAAGGCCGTTGATGCGCTACGGGCACAGAACCTGGCCAAGTTGTTTTCGATCATCGAGCGCTTCTCGCAGCTTTGCAGATACGACCGCGTCCCCTGGTTCATCGACTACCTCGACGCGTTAATCGAGGCCGGGGATAACCCCCCGATGGGGGAGGCCGACTGGGACGAGGATGCGGTGAATGTTCTAACTGTTCACCAGGCAAAGGGATTGGAATTTCCCATCGTCTTCCTCGTTGGCCTGGTAGCGGGACGGTTCCCCTCGGTACACCGCCGTGATCCGATTCCGCTGCCAGATGAGCTAGTAAAGGATCTCCTTACCACCTCCGACTTTCACCTCCAGGAGGAGCGTCGCTTGTTCTATGTGGGGATGACCCGCGCCAAGGAAGACCTCTACCTTACGGGCGCTCAGGACTACGGCGGCAAGCGACCGCGCAAGCCGAGCCTGTTCGTTTCGGAGGCGCTCGATCTTCCGCCCGCCGAGATCAAGGTCCTCAAAGGGTCACCACTGGCGACGATCACCCGCCACGGGAAGGCGAAGCCCTCACCTGCCACGCCGATCGAGGAAGAGCTGGTTCTCCTGCCACGGGGAAAGGCCGTTCTCGAACTTAGCCACCGGAAGATCGATGACTATCTCACCTGCCCGATGAAATACCGCTACATCCATGTGCTCAAGGTCCCCATCCGTCAGCACCATGCCGTGATTTACGGGTACGCCATCCACCAAGCGATCAAGCTCTACAACATGAATCACATCGGAGGGAGAAAGACTGAAGTTACGGATTTAAAGGAGATCTTCCGCAAGACCTGGCATACTGAAGGGTTCCTCACGCGGCACCACGAGGAGCTCCGCTTCCAAGAGGGATTAAAGGCGCTGGAGTACTTCCACGCTCACGCGAGTGAAGATGGGGTAATTCCCACCTATATCGAGCGGCACTTCTCCTTCAACGAGAGTGGCATAAGGATCGTTGGTATCTTCGACCGGATCGATGTGGTCGACGGTGACGGAACAATCATCGACTACAAGACCTCCACGGTGACCGATGAAAAACAGGCTATCAAACGGACTAAGGAGAGCCGCCAGCTAGCGATCTACGCACTCGCCTACGAGCGTCTATTTGAGAACATCCCGGTGCGCCTTGAGCTGCGCTTCCTAACGCCGCAGGTCATCGTCGGAGGCTATGAACCAAGCGAAAAGACGGTTCAAAAAGCGCTTTCGGAGATCGAGTCTGCCGCAACCGGGATCCGCGCGAACCGATTCCCTGCTGATCCTACCTACCTTGCCTGTACCTACTGTCCCTACCGTTCGATCTGCCCGGCAAAGCGTTCGGATTGAAGCGAGCAGATTCTTGTACCTGCGTAGAGTTCAAGGCCTGTCAAGGCACACAGCGCAGCTGAACTGAGAACCGATGGTGAAAAGTTCTCGGTATGGTGAACTCAGGTGTATCGGCCGACCACGAAATGGCACCGCACGAGTGTAGCTTTGATCAGTTGCGATCTCACGTTTCAAGCGTCTGCCACAGCGGGGACAGCGACCACGCCAGACCCTTATCCAACCAATAAGACCAATCTTGCCTCGCTTTTCCATCATCGTGTTCTGCACCGATTATATCGCAACATGAAACTCTAACGACGTTCGTCCGGCAGTCTGAACTTTTCCCACAAGTGCGGTAAGAGAAATAGGACGGATTCTGAAAAAGGACTTTCGTCCCTTACTATTATGACGCAACTGTCCTTGAGCTATTTGGCCCCATTGGCCGTCTCGCCGGGGATCAGCTTCCACAGAATAGCCGACTCACGGCCTTTCTCCCTTTCACTCGATAGCATACTGTAGTTACACAAAAGCCCAACCTACACCTCCTTGGCCTGGGGAGGGAGACGATATACGAGAGCCGTCTCCCTCCCCTCCTTATAGCCTATTAAATGGCAAAATGGGGTTCCCACTTCCGGCAACTTTCACACGCACGTTGAACATCGCCTGGAAAGCTCGAGCGAGATGTTTTGGTGTCCTTTCTTAGTAATGAGAAGGGGCTATCTGATAAACGCCCACCAGTTCACCATCCAAGAACGTTTCCACTGACACAGCAAGTAGATCCCCAGAAGTGGCATAAATCACAGGGCGGACGATACAGAGTCCCCATGCCATGCTCCAATCAACTTCCGAAACGGCTTCATAGATCATCGAAGTCAAGGAGTAGACATCGGACTCATGTGGTTCAGGGCTATAAATCTCCGCTGCGAGCAGCTCCCCCCAGGCGTCATACACCTCAATCGCGTAAGACGTGTGTGTATCACTGGCGTTGGCCACCACAATAACAGTGTCCCGTTCTCCCGAACAGTCATAAACGATGGCATAGAAGCGGTCGGTCTCCGAAGCATAAGAGTGTCCGACGCTCAACACACTTGCCAGCATCAGGGCTAGCACCAGCGCAGATAAAATTCGAGCCATTTTTTTCATTCGGCACCTCCTTATACTCAAGCATACCACATCCAGTAATGATTTGGACATCCCCTATAAAAGAGGCTCCCTACTCACGTAGCTAGACGATGCCAGGAGTTACCTAACCTGTGCAATACAGTCTATCTCTTTCCGGAAGAGTCGAACCAGTCTAGAGTACGGCAAAGGGCGCAATAATTGAGAAAAGCCCCCTCATGCTACCCCTGTTGCGTTGATCCCCCAGTAGTTGTTAGAGTGGTCAAGCGGGCATACCGGAAACTAACTCTAGTGAAGGAAAGCTGCAAGCACGCGATTTG